>VOFC01002195.1_pt1 | contig 25029 bp, 39 predicted proteins | sample 5384161 | NCBI WGS metagenome assembly VOFC01 (sample SAMN12384722, study PRJNA508395) | human gut metagenome | isolation source: healthy gut B | host: Homo sapiens | reverse complement strand
GTTCGCTGAAGAAACAAAACCGAGTCTGGAAGGCTTTGAAAAGGTCAAGTAACTGAATTAGGCGCTGTGAACGTGATGACAGGTATCTATACCGGTCGTTCTCCTAAAGATAAATTCTTCGTTAAGAATGAAGCTTCTGCTGATTCTGTATGGTGGACTTCTGACGAATACAAAAACGACAACAAACCTTGTACGGAAGAAGCTTGGGCTGATTTGAAAGCTAAAGCTGTAAAACAATTGTCCGGCAAACGTCTGTTCGTTGTTGATACGTTCTGCGGTGCTAACGAAGCAACTCGTATGAAAGTTCGTTTCATTATGGAAGTAGCTTGGCAGGCACACTTCGTAACTAACATGTTCATCCGCCCGACAGCAGAAGAGCTGGCTAACTACGGTGAACCCGATTTCGTTTCGTTCAACGCTGCTAAAGCAAAGGTTGAGAACTACAAAGAATTAGGCTTGAACTCTGAAACTGCTACAGTTTTCAACCTGAAGACGAAAGAACAGGTGATCCTGAACACTTGGTACGGTGGTGAAATGAAGAAGGGTATGTTCTCTATCATGAACTACATGAACCCGCTTCGTGGTATCGCTTCTATGCACTGCTCCGCTAATACGGATAAAGAAGGCAAGAGCTCTGCTATCTTCTTCGGTCTGTCTGGTACAGGTAAGACTACTTTGTCTACTGACCCGAAACGTAAATTGATCGGTGACGACGAACACGGATGGGATAACGAAGGTGTATTCAACTACGAAGGTGGTTGCTATGCTAAGGTTATCAACTTGGACAAAGACAGCGAACCCGATATCTACAACGCTATCAAACGTGACGCTTTGCTTGAAAACGTAACTGTTGCTGCTGATGGTAAGATTGACTTCACAGATAAGAGCGTGACTGAAAATACTCGTGTTTCTTATCCTATCTATCACATCGAAAACATCGTTAAACCGGTGTCTAAAAGGTCCTCACGCTAAACAAGTTATCTTCTTGTCAGCTGACGCATTCGGTGTATTGCCTCCGGTATCTATCTTGAACCCGGAACAGGCTCAGTATTACTTCCTTTCTGGCTTTACAGCTAAATTGGCTGGTACAGAACGTGGTATCACTGAACCGACTCCGACATTCTCGGCTTGTTTCGGTGCTGCTTTCTTGTCACTGCACCCACTAAATACGGTGAAGAACTGGTGAAGAAGATGGAAAAAACTGGTGCTAAGAGCATACTTGGTGAACACAGGTTGGAACGGCACTGGCAAACGTATCTCTATCAAAGATACTCGTGGTATCATCGACGCTATCCTTGACGGTTCTATCGACAAAGCTCCTACTAAGGTTATGCCTTTCTTCGACTTTGTTGTTCCTACAGAACTTCCGGGTGTTGATCCGAAGATCCTTGACCCACGCGACACTTACGAATGTGCTTGCCAATGGGAAGAAAAAGCAAAAAAGATTTGGCTGGACGTTTCATCAAGAACTTCGCTAAATTTACAGGTAACGAAGCTGGTAAAGGCTTTGGTTGCTGCTGGTCCGAAACTCTAATTGGAGAATCAGATATAATATGGAAGGCGGTTCGATTTCGAACCGCCTTTTTTTTGTTTATGCCTGTGCCTTTCCATGAGAATAAATGCTGTTTGTTTAAAACTTTTTCCCTATATTTGCCAAAACAGGAGTACTAACTTTTAAAGGCAGTTATGGTATATCTAGCTACTGACAAACAGACCTATGCATATCTAAGCATTACAGAGACTGCTAGTAATGAGCAATTTCTTTTCTCTTTGTTTTCCAAAACAGAGACAAAAAGAAGGAAAAGCGCTGATGTTGAACTGGATTATGTATCCAGTGATTTGGAGGAAATCCGTAAAAGACAGGAGGCTATTGTCATGGGATGCTTTGCCCGAACTTCTTTTGAATGAAGAAGAGCTGGATTTTATTGAGTATTACCTGGCTTATCGTGACCAGATACGGGAAGCTCATATTTTACTTTTTCATGTGCTACTGTTATCGACCGTCTGGTGCGATATGATTCGACCCGTTATGTGATCTGCAGAGGGGTGAAATTAGTGGTTCATCTTTTTGCATTGTCTGAAGGAATGGGCGACAGAACTACCACAGGACGCCCCGCAACTCATGAAAAAGAATCTGCTGCTATGATTGATAATATTCTCCATGGAAGTGAATTGGAGGAAGTATTGGAGCAGACCTCTGATGAGGAAAACGACTGTCTAACTTTGTCATAGACAAATTCGATTATCTATTCCGGTGTACTCGGTTGTTATCTTTGAAGGAGCTCTTGTCTGTTATATATCTGCTTGATGTTTGCCGTACAGCTCACCGGGTGGCAAAAGAGAAGGACTTCTGTTGTATGCCGGTAATGGTACCGACAATGGACTTCTCGGTGGAGGGAGCCGTTCATCCTTTTGTGAAAGATGCGCAGCCAAACAGTTGGCAGATGTCCCGGAGGAAATATATGCATTTTTACAGGCTCTAATATGGCGGGAAAGTCAACAACTTTAAAGGCATTGACCTTGGCTGTCTGGTTGGCACATTGCGGTTTGCCTGTTCCTGTGAAATCAATGATTTGTCCTCTTTACGAGGGGATTTATACCTCTATCAATCTGCCGGATTCTTTGCGGGACGGACGAAGTCATTTTATGGCGGAAGTGCTCCGTATTAAAGAAGTGATGCAAAAAGCTGTGACCGGAAAACGCTGTTTGGTGGTATTGGATGAGATGTTTCGCGGGACGAATGCTAAAGATGCGTTTGAAGCCTCCGTTGCCGTCAATGAATTATTGAAGGGCTTCTCTCATTGCCATTTTTTGATATCGACTCATATTCTGGAATATGCGAAAGCCTTTGAAAAGGATTCTTCCTGTTGCTTTTATTATATGGAAGCAGAAATTATTGATGATGCGTTTGTCTGTCCTCATCGGTTGTTGTCGGGGATTTCAGAAGCCAGAGTCGGGTATTGGGTCGTGAAAAAGAACTGTCGGGTGGTTTGATATAGTTTTACCTCATTATAAGAGGATTAAGATTCTGCTTTATTTTTATTAGAGACATATTTTAATTACTTTTGGTACGGACTATATAAGCGACTAATCTTGAATAATAATGCAACAGCCATGAAGAAACTTTATTCCTTTCTTATCAGTTCCCTATTCTTTACCTCCGGGCTTTATGCGGGAGAAACAGATTATACTCAAGGACTTTCCATCTGGTTTGACACCCCCAATACTTTGCAGGGATATGCTGCCTGGTATGGCGGAAGACCGGATTTGTGGAAAGGTGAAAATAAACCGGTAACAGCAGGAAGCGGACATAATCTGGATGCCAGCTGGGAGTCACAGTCATTGCCTATTGGTAACGGTAGCCTCGGTGCAAATATTATGGGGTCAGTGGAAGCCGAACGTATCACTTTCAATGAAAAAACGCTTTGGCGCGGTGGTCCGAACACAGAGAAAGGTGCGGACTATTATTGGAATGTCAATAAACAATCGGCGCATATCCTTGATGAAATACGCAAAGCATTTACAGAGGGAGATCAGAAAAAGGCTGAAATGTTGACGCGACAGAACTTCAATAGTGAAGTGTCGTATGAAGCTGACGGAGAAAACCCTTTCCGTTTCGGTAGCTTTACTACAATGGGAGAATTTTATGTAGAGACCGGGCTGAATATTATTGGAATGAGCGATTATAAGCGCATTCTTTCTTTGGATTCGGCTATGGCAGTCGTACAATTCAAAAAGGATCGTGTGGCTTATCAACGCAACTTTTTTATCTCTTACCCCGCCAATGTAATGGTGGTACGTTTCAGCGCGGATCAATCGGGGAAACAAAATCTGGTTTTTCAGTTATGCGCCCAATCCCCTGTCTACCGGCAGCATGGTTTCTGATGGAAATAAAGGACTGGTTTACACAGCTTCTTTGGATAATAATGGAATGAAGTATGTTGTGCGCATCCAGGCGGAAACAAAAGGAGGAACACTGTCTAATGCAGATGGAAAGTTGACGGTGAAGGATGCAGACGAAGTTGTATTTTATATCACAGCGGATACTGACTATAAGATTAACTTTGATCCGGATTTCAAAGATCCGAAAACATATATAGGTGTTAATCCCGAAGAAACTACAAAGCAGTGGATGAATAATGCAGTGGCGCAGAGGATATACAGCTTTATTCAATCAACATTATAATGATTATGCTACTCTGTTTAACCGGGTTCGGCTGAATCTGAATCCAGCGGTGAAAGGACCGGAACCTGCCCACTTCTCAACGTTTGAAAAATTATCGGAAAGGACAGACGGGTTATTATCTGGAAGAGTTGTATTATCAATTTGGACGTTATCTTCTGATTGCCAGTTCCCGTCCGGGCAATATGCCTGCTAATCTGCAGGGGATTTGGCACAATAATGTCGATGGACCGTGGCGTGTGGATTATCATAATAACATCAATATCCAGATGAACTACTGGCCTGCTTGTTCTACCAACCTTGAATGAGTGCATGCTTCCGTTAATTGATTTCATCCGTACACTGAGTGAAACCGGGGGAGAAGACCGCTCAAGTCTTATTTCGGAGCAAGAGGATGGACGGCATCTATCTCCGGCAATATTTTCGGCTTTACCACTCCGTTGGAAAGTCAGGATATGTCCTGGAACTTTAACCCGATGGCAGGTCCCTGGCTGGCAACTCACATTTGGGAATATTACGACTATACAAGAGACTTGAAATTTCTGAAAGAAACCGGTTATGAACTAATTAAGAGTAGTGCGGATTTTGCAGTCGATTACCTGTGGCATAAGCCGGATGGAACCTATACGGCTGCTCCGTCCACTTCGCCCGAGCATGGCCCTATTGATCAGGGAGCCACTTTTGTACACGCCGTAGTGCGTGAAATCCTATTGGATGCCATCAAGGCGAGCGAGGAATTGGGTGTGGATAAGAAAGAACGTAAGCAATGGGAAGCAGGTGCTTGCCAATCTCGTTCCCTATCAAATAGGACGTTATGGGCAGTTAATGGAATGGTCGGTAGATATTGATGATCCGAAAGATGAACATCGTCATGTGAATCATTTGTTCGGCCTGCATCCGGGACATACTGTTTCTCCGGTCACTACTCCCGAACTGGCGAAAGCTGCTAAAGTTGTATTGGTGCATCGTGGTGACGGAGCTACCGGCTGGAGTATGGGATGGAAGTTGAATCAGTGGGCTCGTTTGCAGGATGGTAATCATGCTTATACTTTATTTGGCAATTTACTGAAGAATGGAACCATGGATAATTTGTGGGATACGCATCCGCCTTTCCAGATTGACGGGAACTTTGGCGGAACTGCGGGTATCACAGAAATGTTGTTGCAAAGTCACATGGGCTTTATTCAATTATTACCGGCTTTGCCGGATGCATGGAAAAGACAGGTTCTATCAGTGGTATCTGTGCAAAAGGAAATTTTGAGGTGGATGTGATCTGGGAGAATCATCAATTGAAAAGAAGCGACTGTTGTACGCTCTAATGCAGGAGGCGACTGTGTCATAAAGTATTCGGATCAGACTATCTCCTTTAAAACAGTGAAAGGACGCAGTTATCAGATTGGATATGATGCAGCCAAAGGGCTCATTAAAAATAAACACAAAATATTGGAAAATTAGAAAGAAAGGATGGTACTGGAGTTTTAAAATTATTCGTGACATTTGCGAAGATTGGGATGTTTACTATTGGCGGCGGTTATGCCATGATTCCCTTGATTGAGCGGGAAATTGTTAACAGAAAATGGATGAACAAGGAAGAATTTATGGAGATGTTTGCCTTTGACTCAATCGTTGCCCGGAGTTTTTGCAGTAAATATATCCATTTTCGTGGGATATAAACTTCATAAGGTGATTGGTAGCCTGGTGTGCGCACTGGCTACCATTTGCCTTCTTTTGTTATTATGATGTTGATTGCCATGTTCTTTGCCCGTTTTCAGGACAATGAGGTGATGATTCGTATCTTTAACGGGATACGTCCGGCTGTAGTAGCGCTGATTCTGTTTCCTTGTATTTCTGCTGTTAGGGCATTGAAGCTGAAATATATACAGTTGATAGCCCCTCATTGCTACTGTGTTGATCTGGCAATTCGGACTTTCTCCTATTTATGTAGTATTGGCGGGAATTGCGGGCGGACTGGTTTATATTTTATGGTTGAAAAATAAGATTAAAGATATAAAGGCATGATATATTGGCAGTTACTTTGGGTGTATCTTAAAATAGGTATGTTCGGCTTTGGGGGTGGCTATGCGATGCTTTCGCTGATTCAGCACGAAATAGTAGATCTCCACCATTGGCTGACTCCTCCCAGCAGTTTACGGATGTAGTCGCAATTTCGCAGATGACTCCGGGGCCGATTGGAATTAATAGTGCTACTTACGTAGGTTATGCGGTAACACAAAGTGTTTGGGGGCGGTGCTTGCCACTGTGGCAGTTTGTTTGCCTTCTTTTTATTTTGGTGTTGCTCATTTCTTATTTCTTTGCGAAGTGCAAGGATAATAAATACATTAAAGCAGCTATGTCCGGACTGCTTCCTATGTCGGTCGCGCTGATTGCCTCGGCTGCCTTGTTGATGATGAACAAGGATAACTTTATTGATTATAAAAGTATTGGGATTTTTGCCGGTGCTTTTCTGATTACATGGAAATGGAATCTTCATCCTATTCTGTTGATCTGTCTTGCTGGTGTAGTGAGGAGTGTTGTTGTATTAAAAAAGCTTATTAAAAAGATTCTTTATTACTAGTCTATTCTTTCTTTGTCTATTTTTGTGAAGTTGGATAAAAATCATACTATGGTATATTTGGACGCTGATAAACAGACTTTATGCGGATTTGAACGTTACAGGGAATGTGTATGGTGAGCAGGCGCTTTGTTCTTTGTTTTTAAAAAGCAGAAACGAAGAAAGGAAAGTCGCTGATGCTGGATTGGATTATGCATCCGTTGAGTGATTGGGAAGAGATTTGTAAACGTCAGGAAGCTATCGCCTGGGATTTCCTTGCCGGAGCTTCTTTAAATGAGGAAGAGCTGGACTTTATTGAATATTATCTGGAATATCGCGAACAGATAAGGGGAGCAAATATATTACTTTCATGTGCGACGATTATTGATCGTCTTGTACGATATGATCCGAACCGGTATGTGGTTTCCCGGGGAGTGAAATTGGTTTTTCTCATGTTGCACCGTTTGGAGAAATGGACTATTGCCGCAGGGGGAATATGCCACAACTTTTAAAAAAGAAACAGCTGATAAGGTACAGGAACTTTTTGCATGGAAGTGAATTAGAGGAAGTTCTGCAACAAACTTTAGATGAAAAGGCTTAAAACGGTGTGCCATGATAGCCTCGCCGGCAGAAGCGGTCAACACATTGGTACGCAGACCGATGATACCGCGCGACGGCATGTCGAACTCAAGATTTACACGTTCGCCGGCACTTTCCATCTTCACCATTTCACCTTTACGACGGGTCACCATATCAATCATCTTGCTGGCATATTCTTCGGGAACATTGATGGTAAGCTCTTCAATAGGTTCGCATTTCACGCCGTCAATCTCCTTGAAGATTACCTGCGGTTGCCCTACCTGCAACTCATACCCTTCACGACGCATGGTCTCAATCAGTACGGAAAGATGAAGCACGCCACGGCCGGAAACAATCCACTTGCCGTCTTCCTCGCTCTTGCGCACGCGAAGTGCAAGATTCTTATCCAACTCCTTCATCAAACGGTCGTGGATGTGGCGGGAAGTAACAAACTTACCTTCCTTACCGAAGAACGGAGAGTCATTAATGGTGAAGAGCATACTCATCGTAGGTTCATCAATGGCAATAGGCGGCAACGCTTCCGGATTTTCGTAATCGCAGACCGTATCTCCGATTTCGAATCCTTCGATACCTACCAACGCACAGATGTCACCGGAAGACACTTCCTGCACCTTTACACGGCCCATACCTTCGAATGTATGCAATTCCTTGATTTTTGATTTCACGATACTCCCGTCACGCTTTGCCAAAGACACATTCATGCCTTCTTTCAATATGCCACGGTGTACGCGGCCCACAGCAATACGCCCGGTATACGAAGAATAATCCAGCGAAGTAACCAGCATTTGCGGTGTACCCTCCAACTGTTCGGGGGCAGGAATATTCTCCAAGATACAGTCCAGAAGCGGATAAATGTTATCAGTCGGCTGCTGCCAGTCGGTACTCATCCAATTATTCTTGGCAGAACCGTAGATAACGGGGAAATCCAGCTGGTCCTCGGTTGCATTCAGGCTGAACATCAAGTCGAACACCATCTCGTACACTTCTTCGGGACGGCAATTTGGCTTATCCACCTTATTCACAACAACGATAGGTTTCAGACCAATCTGCAGAGCTTTCTGCAATACAAACCGTGTCTGCGGCATCGGACCTTCAAAGCATCCACCAGCAGGATACATCCGTCGGCCATATTCAATACACGTTCCACTTCACCTCCGAAGTCGCTGTGTCCCGGAGTATCAATAATATTAATCTTCGTGTCTTTGTAGCTGATAGAAACGTTCTTTGAAAGAATCGTTATACCTCGTTCACGCTCCAAATCATTGTTATCCAACATTAATTCACCTGTGCTCTGGTTGCTGCGGAAAAGGTTTCCTGCCAGAAGCATCTTATCTACAAGCGTCGTTTTCCCATGGTCAACATGGGCAATGATTGCAATGTTTCTAATATTTTGCATATAATACCTATTATTTTCAGGCGACAAAGTTAGTGATTTTGGATTAGATATGCAGTATAGATATGATTTTTTTGCTGAATATCATTGTGATATAAAAGTTTATCCCTATCTTTGCAGCCCCGAAAGGGAATATTTATAATAACTTTTAATTAAACATTATGGCCTTATCGCCATCGGCGTGGAACGGGGAACACACGTAGGTATCTGGGCAGCGAACGTACCCGACTGGCTGACTCTATTTACGCTTGCGCCAAGATAGGTGCCGTCTACGTAACGGTAAACACCAACTACAAACAGGCCGAGCTGGAATATCTCTGCCAGAACTCCGACATGCATACCCTGTGCATCGTCAATGGCGAAAAGGACAGTGACTTTGTGCAGATGACCTATACCATGCTTCCGGAACTGAAGACTTGCCAACGCGGACACTTGAAAAGCGAACGTTTCCCTTATATGAAAAACGTCATCTACGTGGGGCAGGAAAAGCACCGGGGCATGTATAACACGGCAGAAATCCTGCTGCTGGGAAAGAACATTGATGACGAAAAACTGGAAGAGCCAAGAAGAAAGTAAGCTGTCACGATACCGTGAACATGCAATATACATCGGGAACTACCGGATTCCCGAAGGGGTAATGCTTACCCACTACAACATTGCCAACAACGGTTTCCTGACCGGTGAACACATGAAATTCACCGCCGATGACAAGCTCTGCGTCTGCGTGCCATTCTTCCACTGCTTCGTGGTACTTGCCACAATGAACTGTCTGACACACGGCTGTACAGAAGTAATGGTGGAACGCTTCAACCCACTGGTAGTGCTCGCATCCATCCACAAGGAGCGCTGCACGGCACTGTACGGCGTACCCACCATGTTCATTGCCGAACTCCAACCATCCCATGTTCGACATGTTCGACCTCTCCAGCCTCCGTACGGGTATCATGGCAGGTTCCCTCTGCCCGGTAGAGCTGATGAAGCAGGTGGAAGAGAAAGATGTTTATGAAGGTCACCAGTGTATATGGACTGACGGAAGCCTCTCCCGGTATGACACATACCCGTATTGACGACCCGGCCGAGGTGCGCTACACAACCGTCGGACGTGACTTTGAGTTTACGGAAGTAAAGGTCATCGACCCCGAAACAGGTGAAGAATGCCCCGTCGGTGTGCAGGGAGAAATGTGCAACCGGGGATACAACACCATGAAAGGATATTACAAGAACCCGGAAGCTACGGCTGAAGTCATCGACAAAAACGGATTCCTGCATTCAGGAGACCTGGGTGTAAAAGACGAAAACGGCAATTACCGGATCACCGGACGTATCAAAGACATGATCATCCGGGGAGGAGAAAACATCTACCCGCGCGAAATTGAAGAATTTCTTTACCAGATGCCCGCCATCAAGGATGTTCAGGTGGCCGGAATCCCGTCAAAGAAATACGGAGAAGCTGTCGGGGCATTCATTATCCTGCATGAAGGATGCAGTCTCAATGAATTTGATGTACGCGAATTCTGCCAGGGAAAAATTGCCCGTTACAAAATTCCGAAATACATCTTCTTTGTGAAGGAATTCCCGATGACAGGCAGTGGTAAAATTCAGAAGTTCAGATTGAAGGATCTTGGATTACAGCTTTGTAAGGAGCAGGGAATAGAAATTATCTAAGGCCTGTGATTGTTTAAGGACACACAAAGTTTTTCGATAATATAAACGATGAACGGTGAACGAAACTGCATGATTGTTTGCTAGAGAGTTCACCGTTTTATTTATATTATTGTCTTTATCCGGCTTTTGTTGTAGCAGCTATATTATACGCTGCTAAATGAAATCGTCACCCAGTTGCATTTGGGCATCATTCACATATTTACGAATGGCATGTTCTTCATCTTTGCGGCAGATTAAAAGAACATTGTCGGATTCTGCTATTAGAATCCTTCCAATCCATCGATTACGGCCAGTTTTCCTTTGGGAAGTACTACCATATTATCTTTGCTGTTATAGATAAGCGAATGGCATTTCAGAGTGACATTGCCATCCTGGTCTCTTTTCCGATAAGTCATAAAGTGATCCCCACGTTCCGAGATCCGACCAGCCGAAGTCTCCTAGAGATACATACACATTGTCAGCTTTTTCCATAATACCGAAGTCGATAGATACATTAGGACATGCGGGGAAGTTTTCTTCGATAAATGCTTTTTCCTTATCGGTGGCATAGATATCTTTTCCCGGTGCTAGTTTGGAAGCTAGTTCAGGCAGCAGATCTTCGCAGGCTTTGATGATTGTATTTACATTCCACATAAACAGGCCGGAATTCCAGTAAAATTCTCCGCTTTCTACAAATACCTGGGCTAATTCCAGCTCCGGCTTTTCTGTGAATGTTTTTACTCTGTAGAAATTTTCTCCTGCAGGTTCGTCTATTTGTATATATCCATATCCCTGTCTCTGGACGATTGGGCTTGAATACCTAGTGTCAATAGTTTTTCGGAGCGCGATACGAAGTTCAAGTCCTTTTTCGATAGCGGCAAGAAATTCATCCTCTTTTAAAATTAAATGGTCTGAAGGTGCAACTACGATATTGGCGTTTGGATTCAGTGCCCGGATGTGGTAAGAAGCCCATGCTATACAAGGAGCGGTGTTCCGTCTTGCCGGTTCCAGCAGAATCTGATCTTCGTTTACTTCAGGTAATTGTTCCTTCACTAAGTCTGCATACATTGCATTGGTAACGATGAAAATGTTTTCTGTTGGAATGACCTTTTTTGGAACCGGTCAAAAGTCTGCTGTAAAAAGTGAACGCCCCGTTCCGAAGAAATCTAAGAATTGTTTGGGCAATGTTTTGCGGCTAAACGGCCAGAAGCGGCTACCAATGCCACCACCCATAATCACGCAATAATTATTCATGGTTTGTCATGATAGTGACTCTATTTTTAATGTTTTTGCTAATGTACGGTTTATTCTCTGAATAGAGAAGTGTTTAAGATATGTTTTATTATTTTTTGCTCCTTTTTTTTCCAAACTATTGTGAAATCAAAATATTGTCGTATCTTTGCACCGCAATTGAGAAATCAAGCATGCGCCCAGATGGCGGAATCGGTAGACGCGCTGGTCTCAAACACCAGTGGATTCACTTCCATCCCGGTTCGACCCCGGGTCTGGGTACTGAAGCGGAGAAAGTTGAAAAACTCTCTCCGCTTTTCTTTTCTACCCCTCGTAACTCGTTGGTTTGCTGATAGATTAAATCAAGCACTTTGTTATAAGAATTGGTTCGATATGTTTTTCCGTCAAATTCGATTTTTTTCGGGAAACATCGAACTTATCAGCTTAATCTTCACCCCTACAGACGCATTTCTTATATAGCTATCTATATTGTTTATCAGATTGATAGAGTAGTTTAGTTTTGGTTCGATATTACTGCGGTTAGGGTTCTCACGCATTTCAACTTGTTGTTGTATGGTTGAGGCTTCTTTGGTGTATCTCTCCAACATTCTGTTATATTGTTCTTTTGGTTAAATCCCCGTCCAGATATTTATCTTCAATGCTGTTGATGCGTTTTTGGACGGTAGAAAGTTCATTTTGCAGTGCTGCTGCTTCTTTTTTTGCTTTCTCCTTTGCGTTCGTTTTGCAAATCCTTTAGAATTTTTTAAGTTATACAAGTCCAATACCGTTTTATTGGGCTTTAATTGGGCTGTGTATCGAGCGAACTCTTCATTTACGTTTTCTGATCTCACCCTTATATGTTTTTGATTGTTACAACAAAAGTAATAGGTGTATTTGCCGCCATTGCCCGAACTTGTAGCACCAGTTAAGGCACAACCACATACGGGGCAGATTAAAAACTTCCGCAAATATAAGTCAGGATTAATGGCTTTGGATAGTTTGGGTGTTTTCTTTCTTTTACCGTCTAATATCTCTTGAACTTTATAGAATGTTTCTTCGTCTATAATTGCTTCATGTTCACCGTTTACATAATATTCGGGTTCTCCTTTTGTATGCTGGCACACGAATTTTACCAATGTAGAATTTGTTACGCAGCATTTCAAGAAATGAACTTTCGGGTATATTATATCCTTTTCTTGCAAACTTCCTACGGATATAACAAGGTGTTTCAATGCCTTTAGCCACTTCTTTAAACATGGCTTGTATAAATGGTGCTGTATTGGTATCTATTTCTACATGGGTTTCATGTTTGCTAATACGTACATTCTTATATCCTTCTTGGTGCTTTATTAGCGCATTTCCCTTTTTTGCCAATGTTCCATGAATACCGTCCATTGTAGCTTTTTGACCTCTTGATGTTGTCGCATTGTGCCTGTATTCCCCAATAATAGGGGCCAGGTGTCAGAATTGAAGTCTAAAGGTGCTTCAATTGCATTTGGTTCAACTCCCGATTTAAGTAATTCTTTTAGGTTCTCACTGGCACTGATAATGTCTCGTGAATATCTATCCCACTGCAAGAATAGTAATTTGTTTACTCTACTTTTGTTTTTTACGTATATAATTCATTATTCCTTGTATGACAGGACGCTTTTCAAATGTTTTAGCACTCTCATCCTCTCTGTATGGGATATTGTCAATGATATTATATCCCATTTGTTACAATACTTCCGTAGACGTTCTTCTTGTACGTCTAAGCTGGCTCCTAATGTTTGTTCATCCGAACTTACTCGACAATATATTATCACATTTGCATTCATAATTCTTGTTTTTAGTTAATGCTATTTTTTCATTCTCTATCTGCAATTCTGCTAATAGGTATAGATATTGTCTCACTATTTTTACTTGTTCATTATCGTATTTTCTTTACCTTTATTGAGTATCGTTGCGCATTGTTCCAATGGTATCATTAGATACTGGTATTATTGTGTTGCAATGTATGATGCAACTTATTCTTACATTCAATCAATCCACAAGACAAGGAAGTGCCTAGGCATGAATGTGCTTCTTGCCCCATATATCATTATTTGAAGTAAAAGATATTTTTTTTAAGTGAATTGATGTACCAACATTGCAAATATACGACCTATAGATACAATTACCACTTTTGATGTGTAAATTATGTTAATTTGGCTAATTTCCGCAAGGTATTGATACTTGTTCCTGTCAGTTTTGAGGTATTTCGTAGTGAATACCCTCTTTTTCAATAGTCTAATTTCTTCTCCATACTCTTCCCTCATAGCCTCATCACTTTTCGTATATCCCATTTTTTCGCCCTACCTTACCACCATTATTGAGGAAATTCTGATAGCCGCTCGCTACACGTTCTCGAATGGTCTTGCGCTCCATACGTGCTACTTCGGCAAGTATAGTGACGAGAAATTGGCTCATTGGATTGATTTCTCCCTCTGGAGTAAGTGTTTCAATATTATAATTTTGAATGAGCACTGAAACTCTATTTTGATTGAGTATTTCTATAGCTTGCAAAACTTGTAAAGTATCACGTCCAAGTCTGGACAATTCGGTTACCAGTACCTTATGTATGTTGTGTGAATTGATATAGTTTATCATATTCATTAATTCTATGCGTTCAGTATTCTTTTTCGCTCCAGATACCTTTTCTGCAAATACAGCCTCAACCGTCCAGTTGTTTGCTGAGGCTAATGTCTGCAAATCATTTATTTGACGTTCATAGTCTTGTGTTCCGTTGGTACTTGATACTCTTGCAAAGATTACTACTTTTTCATGGCTTTACTTGTTTATGATGCAAAGATAGTGATGTATATTTAATATAAATCATTTATCGTGTTAAATAAGGCTAGAAATATGGTAAATATTAAATATTTATCATTCCTTTGTCAGATAAAAAATAGATAAAATGAAAAATAAGCAAGAAAAGGACGGTTGTTCATGTAGAAATATCTGGACTTCATTTCTACTTTGGCTCTTTAACTGCCGTTTATACCAGATTTACACCAGAGCAACTTGGTGTAGCATTAGGGACATTACGGAATTACCGAGTAACGAGTGATAAATCGTATCAAAACAGTAAATGTATTATCCGAAAAGGGATTTTGGTAACAGTACAAAAATCAACGGTCTAAGCATTATTGTTTAATGAGAATTAACTATCTTTGCAGTGTAATCATAAAAAGAATAAGCCTATGGCATAAAACAGATAAAAAGACATATAAAATAAAAAGCGTTAGCTTGTATTCTTGCTTTCAGAAAATCGCCAATTTAATGAAGCAACCAAGAGTAAAAGTTGATGCTCACGCTTATGGCGTGGGCTTTTACTTCTGTTTATGGTTGCATGGTGTTTGGCGATACCTCTGAAAGCGTAGACAAAGTTTAGTCCACGCTTTTTATTTGTCTATACTACAGCAACTTGGACTGCAAAGAAAGTTTCTAACAGAAAACGAATTTGAATGATTACAGTTTCATATAAAGATTTTATTTCTAATAGCGGAAATATCCAACTAGATAAAATAGAAGATAAGTTACGTAATCTTTTTTTTTGGATAGTAAGATAAAATTAAAAGAAGTAGATAAAATCTATACCATTGATAATATAAGTGATTTTATCCGAGATATATCTTTGTTCTTAATAAACGAACAAAAAATGCAGTGAGGAAAACAATCAAGATGTTAAACAATCCGTGCAAGTAGAACAATCTATAGCAGTGGGTGGAACAAGAGGATGACTCCGAGAGTATAATGTTTATAGAACATGGTGGGGAAAACATTTGCAATATTTGTTGTGGTATGGCTTATATCTATGTTCACTTCCCATGATTGGGGAACTAAAGACTTTTTCTAGAAAGTATTCTTTTTGAGATATAGTGTTTCATATTCAAGAAGTTGAAAGAGTAGTTGGATATGATACACCGATGTTTCTATTCCATACAAAGATATAAAATAGAATATAATGACGGAAGCGAGAAAACAATCGGATATAAAAAGTTCTAGGATTAATTTTTATAACAGATGAAATATGAGTGCAATAAATGGAAAAATAATAGAACGGATAGTAAATATCCCAGCTAATAATTGCCTTTGAATCATTTTCTAAATTTCTTAAATTGAAAAAAGTATTCTATCGGAGAATCAAATACAACAACTGGGCACCTTGTTTTTAAAAAAACGAGTTTGGGTGGGTTTAGATACATTCTTTATAATGGTAACTATATCTTTTCTTGTGACATAATATCATTTGATGAAAATAGGACAAGAATAAAATTACAAGGTGTATTTAGTTGTGATGCAGAAATAAATTTGTTTGAGTCTCTTTTCAATTCATCTGCAAAATTGGGAGAGAAAATAATTAAAGAATTTGCCAACTATTGTGAAAAGAAGTAGGTATATGAAAAAGAATTATTTGGATGTTATGTTTGTGCAGTTTTTTTATTTATGGCTGTGATAATAAAAAGAAAATCTCAATTTCAACTCCAGAAAGGATGCTAAAGAAATGTCCGTATATCACAAACAAGTTCTGAAAGGAGAAATGACTATAACTGAATTTGAAAATATCCTTAATTCTAAGGTTAATATGTATATAAATGACGGAAGAGATAGGGATGAGGTTACACTCTTTTTAGACTTATCAAAAGAGATTATGCGTAATACCGATTTAGAATAATCTTTAGATTAAAATGATACAAGAAAAAAAGTGTATCAATAGGTCTTTTATAAGATTAAATGATACACTTTTCTTTTGACACACAAGCCTCATCAAAGTAATAGATTACGTATCTTTTTTCAATTGGGTTTCGCTGGTTGAGGCTGATGTCATTGCATGATAAACCGTTTCAAACTTTTTTGTTTCGTTTACTTGCGCCACTACGTGAGTTGAATTTGCTTCTAACATCTTGCTCCAGTAGTTTTAAGTCACCGTTGTACCTTTCGAGAATGATTTTTCATTGCCCAATTTTCGTAATCGTTAAAAGTTATGTTTGGCATATTGGCTGTAGAATTACCGAAAACCTTGTCAAATTGAGTAAGGAATAGGTTTTTGTATCGGAGTTTAGAACACTGAATATTTTTTATCAGTTAAATTCAGATACTTCATTATCTTTTTAGGCGTGTCTAATGTAATTTCAAATCTGGTTTTCTCTTTGAAATAGTCTATTACTGATTGTGGTTGTGATAGGCTATTTAAAAAGTCTTTATTGTGGCTGGTACATATTTTTTTTTTTTTTTATTATATAAGGTGATTGTCTCCGTACAATCTTTTGATTTCACATCTTTAGTAAACATAATGCCCTCTTTATCGTAATGTGCCCATTTGAAGCGTCTATAGTTGTTTACTTGCGAATTAAGAGCGTCCAGAAGATTATCACTTAGAATAAGGTTTGCGTCATAAGTTACATCTACTGATGTAATTGCCCCATTTGATAAGATGCTATCTACGTCAATATCACAAATATTTAGTTGGTTTATATTGGTTAGACATTCTTTGATAGTATCTTTTGAAATTAAGTCTGATATTTTTCTTTCAAAATCTTACTGGAAAATTCAAGAGTTAAGGTTTGTTTTATATAGCTGACAGCTATATAGAGGTTATAAGGTATATTTATATCATCTTTTGAACTATAAAATATACCTATTTTCTCTCCACTACGTGAATGAAACATTTCATTAAACTTTTTAGTATTGAGAAGATATTTATAGTTGGATTTAATTTTAATTCTATCAAAAAAGTGATTAATCGTTTCGTTTCATATTGCGATGTCATTAAAAAATTAAAGTTATTCTTTTTATTCTTGTGGGAAATGTACTCTGTAGGCTACAATTTCCCCTTTGATAATGGAGTATATCAAAGGACTATGAAAAGAGGGGTTATTGCCCTCTTTTTCTGTTTTATCACTTGGATTATCATCTGGTTTGACTGGTATAGTCTTCCAGTAATTACTCATGCCCTGTGATATTGCTTGGATATGCAGCTGATTTGCTTCTGCCTCTTAATGATTGACTGATTTTTTGCTTTGGTATCATCTCCAAGATTGCGATACATTCTTTTTCCTATATTATCCATACTAATTGATTTTATATTAGATAAATAGTAAAATGAAGTAAGAATGTAAAGAATAGTAGGTTGATTTCATAGAAAAAAATATCTGGACCAGAAAAATTTAGATACAGAACCGTTTGTTTTAATCAATCATACCTACTAAAAAGGGGTATTCTGAGAGCCGAGTTACGGTGTTATCTTCTATTTATTAATTAGATAAGAAGTAAATACAAACTCATTTTGAATCTAATATATTATTTACTGTAATTGCCTATTTTCATTAAATATTCTACCTCCAATATTGAGGCTTGACTTTTATAACGGTATGAACTCTCGCAATTCCCCAAATCAAATCAAATCATGTAAGAATTGGTTCGAGAAAAGAACGCTTAGGGGTACGAAGAATGAGGTTGTGTCAAAAACGTTGGCACAACCTCTTTTATATTTTACAAAGTTCTGCTATATTTTCTTTTGTGCTATGCTGGATCAACGTAAGAATCTGAGGGCTTTCGTTTTTATGCATATAATTTAGCGAGTCTGTACAAGAAAAATGCTTTATCTCTTACTCCTCTGAACTGTGCCCTGAACGCTTTGATTTTAGCATTAAATGATTCTGCTGCTGCATTGGTAGTCCTTCTTTCAAAGAAGTTTATTATATTCATATAGTGCGTTTGTATCGAGCGCGCTACCCTTCCAAAGGTGAGAAACCCGTTTTGTCTACTTCATCATACCACCTTGCAAAGCCTTGGTCAAAGCTATATCTTTTAAACTTACACTGATGATAGATTGATCCCCTAACCGCATGGCCATATAATATCCTTTTCTTTTATATCGGGATATTCTTTAAATAGAATCTCGGCCCGTATCCTTTGAGACTGAGTCCATAGCGATTCTTTTGTAAAGCAGATAAATACTCCTTGCCAGCAACTGTTTTTCTTGTATCTCCATTGGCGAAAACGGGCGCATGATACATCTTTTCCGCAGGCCTTTACACTATAATCTTGCTCGTTAATACTGAAATTGGCTACATGGATAGCTAATTCTTCAACAGCTTTTGTTAGTTCAGATGCAGAAACTTTGCGCTGTGAGTATTCCGATAGTAATCGAAAAAAACTCTGTTGTAATAATGCTTTCATCTATTAATATTTTTAATTTCATAATTAGTTAGTTCGTCTTTTATAGAATTTTACTTATATCATTGGGTGTCTTAAAATAATAGTCTGCACGTATAGGATTAGATACATTATTGCTCCATAAAACCAATCCGGAATCAACACCAGCATTGTTAGCACATTGAATATCATAAATACTATCACCAATATAGAGAGCGTTTTCGGGGCTTACATGGGCTTTAGCCAAATATGCTACTAAGGGTGCTGCTTGGGGCTTATGTTCATCAGTATCATCGGCACATACAATTGTGGAAAAATAGTCCGCTAACCCTAATGGCTCGAAATCAGAATAATATTCTTGATATGTTTTGGAGGTTACAATGCCTAAAATATAGCCTCTTGATAAAAGGGATTGCAAGCATTCTTTGATACCTTGAAAAGGTTGAATAGTGTGCTGGAGCAATTTCATATTCTTATCCCATCGTTTCAATGCATCTTCTATGTCGAGTATTTTGAGTAATTGCGACGCATTTCTTCCGGTAATGCCTAAAGCAAATTTCAGACTTTCATATTGAGGTGCGCGTCCTGTTATTTCTGTAATTGTTTTTATTAAAGAGTTGATGACTGCATATTCCGTATCTATCAATGTACCGTCTATGTCGAATACGATATGTTTATATTTCATGTGTTTGATTTATTAGTCAAATAATACTTGCCAGTTTCTATCGTAGTAAGCTGAAAAGCACATTTTAATTTGTTCTTCGTTATTTTTTCTCTTTTGCAAGAATAGGTAATTCTTCCAATCCGAAATAGGCACTCTCATCCGTTTCAATATTGGGTCGGAAATATCCGCTTTCAATCTCACAAAGAACAAAAACTTTACAAACATTGTAGGCATAGGGGGAATATTATGCAAATTTCTATCTTGTATAGCTATTATCCGGATAGCTTTTACATTTAATCCTGCTTCTTCTTTTACTTCTTTTTTTCTGTATTAGTCTTGATACTCTGATTTATATCGACCCAACCACCGGGCAAAGACCAAGTTCCATTTTTTCTCTTTCACAAGCAGTATTTTATCATCTTTGAATATAGCAGCTCGTGTATCTAATTTAGGAGTTTGAAATCCTGTTTCATTGCAAAACAGATTCTTTACTTTTTCTATGGGTATTTCACTTTGCAGACTAAGCATTTCTGCTGCAATTTCTCTAATGCGTTCAAAGCGTTCTATATCAAATACATCTTTGGAGTATGTCAATCCCCCTTGGGCAATGAATTGTAGTTCTTTTGCCCATTCAAGCCATTGTGGTTGTACTATTTTATTCATATAGTGAATGTTAGTATCGTTATATTGATTTACAAAGGTATGGAAAATGAAATTCTTTATTTTTGTCCTATGTTAAAAAATCATCGGCTTGACCGGATTCTGCTAAGAGAAGGTTGTGTTATTCCTAAAAAAAGAGGCAATATGTCCTAAAGTCACTCGGTGGAAAATGCTGGGATATTCTTTTATCAACTTTTCATAACGTTCTTGGGCAGACAAGTTCAGCCGGGAAATATGAATGTCCTGTAAAAGTAGAAAATTTTCTTGCTGTAACACTCTCATCCAATTGGCAATGTCAATACGGGATTTATATAAATCATTCAACTTGTCTATAGAAATGGAGTAGGTTAAAGTTTCTTCTAAGGTTTCTACATATTCAAATCCTGCTTTGTGCCGATATAAATCCCATGAACCACAAGTCGCATCGCCTTCCATAGAAAACCATGTTGTTATTTCTTTTCCATTATGCAGGATATATGAACGTGTTATACCTTTTTCTATAAAATAAACCTGATTGTCAAAACGACCAGCTTGTATGATGATAGTTTTAGCCGGAAAAGTCTGTTGTTTGAAACAGTACTTTAGCAGATGCAATGAATCATCCGAAACAGGATAGAGTTCTTGTATCTTTCTTATTATATTATCCATTATCAATGTTTTTGCTCTTTCTACAAAAATACGAAAACAGAAAGGGATAATATTGTTGCATTCATAGTTTAAAAAGGAATTTGACTATTTTTAGCAAGGTGGGATGAAAAGAGAACCACGATGTGGATATGTGATATAGGCAAAAAGAAATAGGTGGTGCTAAACTACGTTTAGTTTATCCCTTTGTCTATATAGCCAAAACGAACTAAACCAATTTCTATTGACAGCTAGAAACGATACTGGCGAAAAAAGAAATAGTATTACCTTTTTCGCCAGTATCGTTTTTAGCAATCTTTTTCAGTCTTGATTTATCCTTAATAGTTTGAGGAAGAAATGAACTCTTTTATTTCTTCCTCGGTTGGAAGTTCTATCATGTACTTCTGTACAAAGATATTCGGGTCTAATCCGGCAGTGGCATACTTTACTAATGTATCTCCCTTTTCCGTACAAAGTAGAATACCGATAGGTGGATTATCGTCCGGCTGCATTACTTCCGCTTTAAAGTAGTTAAGGTACATATTTAGTTGCGAGGCGTATTCATGGCGAAATTTGTCTATCTTCAATTCCACAATGATATGGCACTTCAAAATGCGGTGATAGAATACGAGGTCGGCAAAGAAATAATCTTCATCAATCAAGATACGTTTTTGCCGGGCTTCAAAGCAGAAACCATGTCCCATTTCCAACAGGAAGTGTTGCAGGTTATCAAGAATGGATTGTTCCAAATCGTTTTCCGTCACTAATGCACGTTCATTCAATCCTAAGAACTCTAAAGTAACAGGAGTGTTGATAACATCTTTGGGTTGCAATAAGGTTACTTGTTGCTGGACTAAAGCGGAGAGGGCTTCTTTGTTTTTGGATAGTCCGCTACGTTCGTAATATAAAGATGCGATTTGCCGCTCTAACTCTTTTTACAGACCAGCATCCACGAATAGTTTCCATTTCATAGAAAGCACGTTTTATCGGGTTCTCAATTCCTGATATAGTATTTAAATGGGTGGAAGATAATCTGTTGAATAATCTATCAGCTGGAATCATCCATGTTTCGGTTTGTGGGTATTTTGTTGATAGCTTCCAAACGCCATTTTCAGATCCGGCGGTCACCAACCGCCGAATTGGTTCAGTGAATTCGGCGGTCAATGACTGCCGAATTTGTATTTGTGATGCAATGTATTGTGTGACAGACTCTTTTAGCTGTGGATAAACAAGGTACAGCCGTCTAACCTCTCGGAATCTTCGTTCATTCAGGCTTTTGTTTTCAGTCTTTGTTCCAGCTTCTTCAACAATTGTTCACCGTATGCGGCACGGTCTTCTCCGTTCTGTTCGAACTCCACGATATAGCAACCCATAAGCCAGTTACGGGAAGTAAGGGCAAGGTTTACAGCGTGTGCGGCTTGTGCCTGCAACGTGTTCTGTATCGTGCTGATATGTTTTACTAATGCTTCAAAGTTCATAGTTACAAAGATAAGTCTTTTGTGGTTAAAACTTTAGTTCGGACAGGCTATTTATAGCTTCCTCTTTCAATTTATCCACCGCACGGGTGTATTTCTCCGTATGCTTCAATCCGCTATGCCCTAAAAGGCTGGCTACGGTTTTGATATTTGCCCCATTGTTCAAAATGTTCACGGCAAACGAATGCCGAGCACAATGCCAGCTCATATGTTTGTCTATCCCAGCTCTCTTTACCCAACGCTTTACTGATTTATAGCAACTTTCGTATGTAGACAAATCGAATATTAAACAGTTCTTATCTGTCGGAGCTTCACCAATGATAGACAATAGACCGTCATTCAGTTCTGCTGACGTTCTGCAGGGGTACGGGGGCTTATCTATCAGATACAGACTAAGGTTTTCTTTTCGCCTGTTGTGCTTTACTGCAAACTTGGGCTTACCTTTGCATCTTTCCACTATCATAGTACACTTGATTGCCGTTTTTATCTAATACGGGCTTTTCCTCTCTACCTAAATAATACTCTAAGTAAAGGCTAATTCTACCATCCGAGAGCTTATTTTGTTCTAACTTGGGGTTTTTTTCGTTTTATTTTCTAACTTTGCCATTGTTTAGAGGTTTTATCCCGATTTAGGTACCATAACCGGGTGATTACGCTAAATAGTTGATTTTCTTTTGTTTTTCGATCTTGCAGAGGTACAAAAGAAAATGATATTTCAAAGTGTACTAAAAGTGTACTGAATAACGGAAAATGGGCAAAATATGGCAAAAATAGAGAAAATAGGAAATATGCAAGTGATTGATAATAAAGAAGATATGTTCTTTTTATTTTCCTATGATTTCTATGGCTTGTACCGGGTCTGGGTACGAAAAGAAAAGATAAACCATTGGGAAAAGTTTAATGCTTTTCCCACAGCATTTTCTTTAAAAAATATAGCAGTATCATTTTATGCCCTGGTTGAACTCATGGGCAAGAAATAGAAAATAAAAGTAATGAATCAAGAATTTGTGAGATAGAACAGTTGTATCAGAAGTTTCAAAACTTGGTATCAGTGAATCGGTGGACTATGAAAGTACCTACCTTTTATTCTTCATTACCCATTCCACAGCTTATTGAGGGCTCAACGTTGAATTGATACGCAGTTGCTCTTGACGAGGGGGTAACAGCGCGAAAGGAAACCGGCTTGGTCTATCATCATCTGATGAATGAGGATTTGAAGAAGGCATACGAACTCGCTAAAGAAGAAAGTGCACAAAATGCGGAAATTACGCCTGTTTTCTGACAAAAAATTGAATGCTGCTCTTAATGCGTACTACTGGGAGTGTTATAATGTAATGGGCGGTTCTTTTGATTCTTCTAAAGGGAATTTCGTTTGTGCGGCGTTACTGCTGGGTGGGCGGGTGTTCTTATATGAGCTATCCTAAAGTTCCTGCTAAAGTAGAAGAACTTTGTTCTATATTGAGAGAAAAAAAAAATATGGAAACATTTCGGGAACGATATGAATTGAGTTTCAATGCTCATCTCAATTTGGTAACCGTTCATCCGTGGGTAGATGGCAATGGGAGAACGGCTCGTTTGTTGATGAACTATATCCAGTTCTGCCATCATCTTTTTCCGACGAAAATCTTTAAAGAAGATAGGGGCGACTATATTCTTTCTTTGCGGCAGTCGCAAGAAGATGAGAACAGTCAGCCTTTCTTGGACTTTATGGCAGCGCAGCTGAAAAAATCATTTGCGTCAGAGATTGAGAAATACAATACTGGACGTAAAAAAGGTTTTAATCTCATGTTTTTGAAAAGCGACGATTCCTTCCTGATAAGCTCATAATTATTAAATGTCATTGGCTGACAAAATGGCTGAAAGCCCCGAACTTTTCGATACTGCTTTCACCTTGCAGGAAAGGCTTGATATTCCCGACGGGTTTGTTCAAAGAGAGATGGTCTATATTTCCATTCTTTAGGTACATTGGTGCTGTGCCTCTTCTTTGAGGAGCGGTTTACCTTCCAGAACAATAATTTTATAAAGCTTTCTGATGGTCGCAAGTGGATTGTTTATACTGCTTGGGACATTACTGATTTGAAAATCATGGAGCGCAAGCTACGTCTGGCCAAAAGAGGAGGCTGAGGAGTCCAACCGGATAAAATCGGCTTTCCCTGGCCAATATGAGTCATGAGATACGTACTCCGCTCAATGCAATAGTTGGTTTTTTCGAGTATTTTGCCACGGAAGTGTCTGAGGAAGAACGGTGGAGTATCTGATATTATAGAGCGGAATAATGAACTGCCATCCGCTCATCAATGACATTCTGGTTTGTCGAAGATAGAAGCCGGTACATTTGGAGTATGTCTATGCTAACGTGGATATCAATAAAATGGTGTCGAGATAGAGCAGGCTACAAGTATCAGGCTGACAATAAAACGTGCGTCTGGTCACGGTTACGCCATTGCCCGGTTTGCTGCTGTATACCGTCAGCGCAGAATTACTCAGGTATTAATAACTTCATCAGTAATGCGCTGAAGTTTACTGCTGCCAATAGCATTACCATTGGTTTGGAATGCCCGAAAATAATATATCCGTTTTTATGTCACCGATACCAGGACAGGGATATCATCTGAGAATGCGCAGGGGATTTTTAACCGCTTTGTGAGCTGGATTCGCTTTAAGCAAGGTACCGGACTGGGACATTTCGCAAAACATTGTGAAGAACTGAAAAGAGATAGGGAATGAGTCACAGTTGAGCAAAGGGCTCCACTTTCTGGTTCACGTTGCCTTTTTATAAGATGGACGCGCACCGTTCTATCTTTCCTTGATGCTGCAAGCTCAATC
>VOFC01003262.1_pt1 | contig 25043 bp, 43 predicted proteins | sample 5384161 | NCBI WGS metagenome assembly VOFC01 (sample SAMN12384722, study PRJNA508395) | human gut metagenome | isolation source: healthy gut B | host: Homo sapiens | reverse complement strand
ATTGCTCACATATCAAAAGCGGAGGAGTACGGCAAAAGATGCAGGATACCTGTCGGAGCTGTACCGGCGGCTTGCCGCGTCCGTAACGGCGGAGCCGGAAAAAATTACAGCTTTGTTCAGCATGTTCACTCCGCGCGGCAGAGCACGGGATATGCACCAGTCGGAAACCATAGCAGGGTTTTTCACACAGAGCATGACGGTTTTTCTTGAAAGCGACCGCGAAAAGGTTTTTGAAAGCATTGAAAACAGTCTTGATGAAGTCCCCGGTCTGATTTTCCCGCGCCGTTGCCGGGCAGATGCAGGAAAAGGCATTTGCGGACGGAGAAAAGGTTGATGCGGCAGAGGTGTTTCGCAGTGAACGGAAGCGCGCTTCCGCAAAAAACAAAAAACGCACTCATAGATGCTGCGCTTGATCCGCAAAAGATATGCTCAAATGCTGCGGGAAGTGCTTTTGCCCTGCTGCGGACGAATTTGAGCGTCAGCGCGAACTCCTGGCAGCCGCTTATCTGCGATTTTGCGGAGTTTTTCCCGATCGACGGCAATGAAAAGGCTCTTTTGCTCAGTGAAATGAAATACGACGCTTCTCCGGTTGACGAGTGCCTGATCTGCCCTCCGTTATCGGGTTTGCAATGCATACATAGGCACGGATGCACCGGAGGCGGGCAGCTCGCGGCTGATTGCGATTATCGGCACGCTTTTTCGGCATATCTTTTTCGCCGCAATTGAAAGCGCGGAAAACTCGGTTTCCGAAGTTGCACGGATAAATGGATATCTTTGGGCGAAACAGAATCGCTTCAAAAATCGTTCTGCGGCTGCTTGAAGGTTCGGTATATGGGGAACTTGCAAGTATCTGGCTTGCACCCTCGCACTGTTTCGCAGCACCTAAGCGTGCTTGCTCGGCGCAAACCTTTGTTAAAAGCGGATATAGTAATGCAGAGTGTATTATTATTCGCTCAACAAGGAGCGTACGGACTGTTTCCCTTTGACGCGCTTTTGCGGATTGATGAAAAGACGAATAAGAATGTATATCGCACGTGTTCCCCTGTATTGAGCCGCCGCCGCATTTCGGGTTATAATAGCAATGAGCAAAGATATTCGATTCCCGCTCTGCTGGCTGAAGCTCTTCGCGGGCGGGAGAAAGGTCAATTAATGAGCGAACAGTGTACCCACACTTCGGTGAAACCCAGGGGTGGATTGCGCTTCCCGCAAAGCAGTGCGCAAAGCAGCAGGATTTTAAAGTGAATGCACATCCGCTGAGCAATATCAAAAGGTCATTGCCGTTGTCAGCGGCAGGGCGGCGTCGGCAAATCCCTCGTCCACTTCCTGCTTGCGGTAAACATGAACCGTGCGGAAAGCACAGTGCGATTCTTGATGCGGATATTACCGGCCCCTCCATCCCAAGCTTTCGGCATACATGAAAAGGCTCTCGGAAAACGAGGACGGCATTCTCCCCTGCAAAAGCAAAACGGGCATTGATGTTATGAGCATCAACCTCCTGCTGGAAAACGATACCGACCCCGTCGTTTGGCGCGGCCCCGGTTATTGCGGGAACGGTCAAACAGTTCTACACGGATGTCATCTGGCGCGATGTCGATTTCATGTTTGTTGACATGCCTCCCGGGAACGGGCGATGTTCCCCTGACGGTGTTCCAGTCCCTGCCGATTGCAGGCATCGTTGTTGTTACCTCTCCGCAGGATCTCGTTTCCATGATAGTTGAAAAGGCCGTGAACATGGCGCGCATGATGAATATCCCCGTGCTCGGCATTGTTGAAAACATGTCCTATTACGAGTGCCCGCATTGCGGTGAACGCAGCGAGATTTTCGGCAGAAGTCATATTGACGAAACGGCGCACAGTTTCATTATCCCCTGCCGCCGCACGCCTGCCCATCAATCCCAAACTTGCCGCCGCTTCCGATGCAGGGGCTTATCGAGATATATGAGGGTGATTGGCTGAACGGAATCACGGAGTTCCTGATCGGAACGGATAAATAATCAAATACTTGAATCACGGGTCGGGAATGCGGAATTGTTTCGCATTCCTCTTTTAATTAACAGAAGGAATCGCATTGAAGAGGAGCTGTCACCGCAGCCCGCCCTTGCATTCTTCTTCCTTTCGCGCATACAATTAAGCAGCGGCAGCGGATATGCGCGGGGCATTCTGTCAACTGCTTCGCGCATTCCGAAATACGCAGCTTGAAAGGACAAAAAGCGAATGGATAATTTGAAATACGGCAGTCGAGGCACGGATGTTGAGCTTTGCAGCTTGCGCTTACGCGCAGCGGATATTATAATTCACCGTACGGAATTGACGGCATTTTCGGTGCGGACACTCAGAACGCGGTGCGCAGGTTTCAGGCTGCATTCGGGCTTGCGGCGGACGGCATTGTCGGCAGGGACACGAAAAAGGCTCTGCTCCCCTTCCTTCTCGGCGGGTTTACAACAAAAAAATTCGCAGCGGAGACACGTTTTACCGCCTTGCAAAGCATTACGGAACAACGATTGCCGCAATTGCGGCGGCGAATCCTGCGCATTGAATCCGGAGAAATTGGTTCCGGGAACGGAAATTTATATCCCGTACGGCTTTGACCTTGTGCCGTCCGATGTTCGGTGGACCTCCAAGCTGAATGAACTTGTGCTTGAAGGGTTGAAGCTGCGCTATCCTTTTATCGGAACGGAAACATACGGAAAATCCGTCATGGGCAGGCCGCTTCGCGCAGTTTCAATCGGTACGGGCTCGGCTGAGGCGTTTTTCAATGCGTCACATCATGCGAACGAGTGGATAACAACTCCGCTTGTGCTGAAATTTGCAGAAAACTATCTGAAAGCATATATCAACGGGAGCAGCATTTTCGGAAGGGATGCGCGTGAACTTTTTGCAAAAACGCGGCTTTTCATCGCCCCGCTTGTCAATCCGGACGGCGTGGATCTTGTTAACGGTGCATTGGATGAAACAACGCCGCTTTGGCAGTCCGTGAAGCGCATTGCGCGGCAATACCCTGCGGTGCCTTTCCCGAGCGGGTGGAAGGCGAATATTGAAGGTACGGATCTGAACCTTAACTACCCGGCGGGCTGGGATACGGCAAAGGAAACGAAATATGCTCAAGGCTGGGTTTCGCCCGCACCGCGCGATTTTGTCGGCGCTGAGCCTCTTTCCGCGCCGGAGAGCCGCGCCGTGTTTGATTTCACCGCCGATCATGAGTTTCGGCTTATCCTTGCCTATCATACGCAGGGTGAGGTAATTTATTGGAAATACCTTGATATTGAACCGCCGAACGGCTATGATATCGGGCGTGCGCTTGCTGCCGTCAGCGGCTATAAACTGGACGAAGTGCCGACGGAGAGCGGCTTTGCCGGGTACAAGGATTGGTTCATCCTGTTTTATAATCGCCCGGTGGATGATACACTGTTGAAGCCGGACGCGGCACGAATCCCCCTGCCGCTCAGCCAATTCGGAAGGATTTATAACGATAATGTCGGAATCATGGCAACGGCACTGTCGGAAGCGGGGAAACTTTAAGAATTTCCTTTGAGTAATTTATCTTTACAAAACACAAACCGAAGCTTGTGCGGTTTTTGCTGCCGTTCTATTCGGTGCACTCGTTCTCGGCAAAAGATATTGCGGCGGCAATGAAGCTTGCGGTTGATTTCACGGTTGCATCAATAAAAGCAACCGTCGGGGACAGCGGGCACAGATACGGGGTCAAGTTCGAGAAGGCATTGCCCGGGCTTATGCGGAGCTTGGAGAGCTGACGGCAGCGCACAGGCGGTTTAATTCGCTTATTCCGTTTTCCGATTGACAAAGTTCCGCCGATATTCTTATAATACCTTTCGGCAAATGCCGACGGGCGCGGCGTTTGCACATGCAGGCGGATGCGGAGGTATTGTTTTGAAAAACTCAACTGAAAAAAGTTCTGAACCGGCGGCGGGGAGAATGCGGCTTTATGAGGAGCCGGTCTACCTTGCCGCACTTGTGATGCTTTCACTTGCCGTTGCAATGACGGCGGCGGCGGATTCGGCGTTTCGATGATCGTTGCTCCGGCGTATATTCTCAGCCTTAAATTTCCGTTCCTGACTTTCGGAAGGGCGGAATACATATTCAGGCACTGCTGTTTGCGGTTTTCTGCATTTTGATGCGCCGCATAAAGCCGGTGTACCTGTTTTCGTTCGTGACGTGCATAATCTACGGCTTTGTTGCTTGACGCATGGCGCAGCGTTGTGCCTGCATTCAATCCCGCAGTGACAGCACCGGGAAGTTTTGCTCTGTCTGTGCGCCTGCTTCTGTTTGCGGGCGGCGTGCTGCTCTGTTCGTTTTCGATCGCTTCGTTCTACAAAGTCTACCTTTATCCGCAGGTGTATGATTTTTTTGTTAAAATGCTGAGCCGCAGGTTCAACATTGCGCTGCCGAAATTCAAAACATGTATTGATTTTTGCTGCCTTGCAGCCGCGTGCGTGCTGACGCTTGCTTTTTCGGCAGATTCCGCGGCATAGGCATCGGAACGATAATCATGACGGCCGTCAACGGCGCGCTTATCGGGCTTTTCGGAAAAAGTTCTTGACAGGTTCTTTGTGTTTGAACCGCTGTTTCCGAAGGTGAAGCGAATTTTTTGAATAATATGCGCTTTTTCGGCAAATATCGAACATTGCCTGATTTAAAGTCAAATCAAAGATTTATTTTGGAGTCGTGTCAAAAAACGGGGGAAAATCAGAAGATGCTCAGGAACAATTGCTCCGAAAGCTTTTGAAGCAGCATTATTCCGGCATAACCGTTGCCTTTTTCGTCCAGTGCGGGAGAAAAAAATCCCGATGCCCATTCTTGTCGGCACAACCGCCATTATTCCGCCGCCGACGCCGCTTTTTGGCAGGAACGCCGACGCGCGGCAAACTCGCCGGAACCGTCATACATGCCGCAGGTCATGAGCACCGCATTCACATAGCGTGCATATTCATGCAGAAACAGCCGCTTGAGGGGCTTTCCGTGGGAGGCAAGCACCCAGCCGATTTTGCAAGGTCGCGGCAGTCGACAGAGATTGAGCAGGCCTTGAAATAACAATCAAGAACATCTTCAACGTCATCGGCTATCATGCCTTGGGATTTGAGCATGTATGCAAGCGCACGGTTTTTGTTGCCCGTCCGCTTTTCCGGAAAGATAGACGCTTTCGTTAAGTGCGATATCGGGATTGTCCGCAAGGCGGCGCGTCAGGTCAAGGAAAGACGCTCGAAACGCTCGTTGTAGTCCTTTCCGCGTATCATCGGACAGAGGGCGATCGCACCCATGTTGACCATTGGATTCAGATGCTCGCTCAAAGGGACTGCGCCGAAACATTTATTGCATCGAAGGGCTTGCCCGTTGCTTCAACGCCGATGCGTGAGCGAACCTGTTCAATGCCGTTGTCCATTAACGCAAGCAAAAGCAGAATCGGCTTCACAACGCTTTGAATCGTAAATTTTTGGGTGTAATCACCCGCACAGTAATGTTTGCCGTCGCTGCTGATAAGGTACACCCCCAGTGCGTTCGGGTCGGCTTTTGTAAGCTCCGGAATATAGCTTGCCAATCTGCCCTCGGAAGCGTAGGGGCGGCATTGGTCAATGAGTTGCTCAAGCAGTTCGTCCATGGTTTCGGTGCATCCTTTCTTTATTCGGCAGCGGATTCGGTATGCCGCAGCTTTTTCAAAATGTTTCGGTGAAGTAAATTTTTAAGGCTTTTGCGCAAAAATGCAAGTATATTTTTAATATCGGATCCAACCGCTGCCCGCCGGCAATTGCATAAAGGAAAGAAAAACAAAAAACGGAACCGCCCCTTTCGAGCAGTCCCGTGTGTTGTTTAAAACGAAAGCGTGTTAAAACGAAATCGAAAAAAAGATTACTTCATTCCGCGCTTAACCATTTCGGTGACGGCAAAAGTTGCAACATCGTCGGCATATTTGCTTGCGCCGAACCCTGCATCAAAGCCGAGTTCCTTTGCAAGCTCGTGGGTGATGCGTGCGCCGCCGCAGCAGACGATGAACCTGTCGCGCAGGCCTTCCGCTTCAAGCAGCTCGATAAGCTCGGTAAGGTTTTGAATGTGTATATCCTTCTGGGTAACGGTTTGGGAAACAAGAAGAACATCGGCGTTGACTTCAACCGCCTTTTTGATGAATTCCTCGTTGGGAACCTGTGCACCCATGTTGATAGCTTCGATCATGTCATAGCGTTCAAGTCCGTAATGGCCTGCAAAACCCTTGCGGTTCATGATTGCATCGATTCCGACGGTGTGCGCATCGGTGCCGGTGGAAGCGCCGATCATGACGATCTTCCTGCCGAAATGCTCGCGAATATATTCGTCGGTTTCTTCCATGCTCATGGTTTCCTCTTCAACGGTCTGCACATGGATGTTTTTCATAGTCAACGGTATGCACAACGCTTCCGTAAACAACATAGAATGTGAACTCCTTGTCCAAAGACTTTGCAAGCGCAACGTTGGGTTCTTCAACGCCGATTTTGCGGACGAGCTGGCGTGCAGCTTCCATGCCCTTTTCATCGTTCTTAACGGGAAGGGTGAAGCTGAACTGAACCTTGCCGTCGTTCATGGTATCGCCGTATGCCTTGAGCCGTGTAAGGTCGAGAGTTGTGTCAAAATCAGCCTTGTGTGTGTTATAAAGTCCGCCGCTCATTATTCGTCGCCTCCTTTTTTTTATGCATCAGCTCAACAAAGGGGTTGAAATAGCAATCATCCTTGGTAACAACGCCGGCAAGACCTTTGCCGCCGTCGCGAGGACGCTTAATATCCGCAAACACGCCCTTTTCAAGCGTTGCAAACAAGCCTGTCTGCTCAATTTCACCGAGAAGGTCGGTTGCTTTCCGAAGAACTTCGTTTGCACGGGTCTGCATGATGCCGCCTTCTTTATAGGTCAGCTCACTGCCGAGATCGTGCATGGTGCGGAAGATGTACTGTGCATTCTCTGGAGAGTGCACGGTCGCTCATGAACGGAGTGTGGATAGCTTCGGTGAGCATACCGAGAAGGTGGAGCTTCTGTCCGGTGAGGATCGTGACCATGTTGAAGAGTGCGTCCTGAACATGCCCGCGGAAAATATTGCCCGTCATGAACTTGGTGGGGGGCATGTATTTAAGCGGTGCATTGGGGAAGATCTCCCTTGCCATCTGCGCCTGCGCAAAGCTCGTAAAGGAAGCCGTTTTCAACATCGGGAGATATTTCGAATGCGTGCCCGAGACCCATCTGCTCTTCGGGAAGCCCGGCTTTGAGTGCGAATTGTTCGTTGAGGAACTGGGAAGCAAGCACGGTGTGCGCCTCTTCGACAGCATCGGCTGTGGTAAGGTAGTTGTCCTCGCCGGTGTTGATGATAACGCCGGCAAAGCTGTTGATAACGCGGCTGAAATACTGGTCAACGATCGTGCGCTGCATGTTGATATCGCGGAAGAGGATACCGTAAAGAGCATCGTTAAGCATTACGTCAAGGCGTTCCAACGCGCCCATGGCGGCGATTTCGGGCATACAGAGACCGGAACAGTAGTTGCACAGACGGATGTAGCGATGTTCCTGTTCGCCGACTTCGTCAAGCGCAGCGCGCATAAGGCGGAAGTTTTCCTGAGTTGCGTAGGTTCCGCCGAAACCCTCGGTGGTTGCGCCGTAGGGAACATAGTCGAGCAGGCTCTGCCCGGTGGTGCGGATAACGGCGATAATGTCCGCACCCTGTTTTGCGGCAGCCTTTGCCTGCACGATATCCTCATAGATGTTGCCGGTTGCAACGATAACATAGAGGTAGGGGTCGGTTTTGTCGCCGAAGCTGTTGAGATAATCATTGCGCTTTGCAACGTTTGTGCGAATGCGTTCCGCCGTGGCTTCCGCAACGGGCATGACGGCGGCGCGAATCTCTTCAATGCCGTGGGGAGCAACGGCGGAAAGATCAAGCTCGCCGCGGTCGATGCTCTCCGCAATTTGCTGCGGATTCATGCCGGTTTCGGCCATTGCGTTGCCGATATAGTAGGCTGCGCCGCCCGGGAGCAGACCCTTGTCAAAAAGGTGATCGACAACAACGTTGGGCAGCGGAACTTCAAGTGCGTTTACACCGTCGATGCCGAGAAGGCGGCAAACGGCGCGTTCCACCGTTACCGTCGTGTGAAGGTCGATAAAGTTCTGGGTATCCTCCGCAATGCGGCGGGCAGATTCGCGGGCTTTATCAACAAGATTTCGATTGAGGTTAAGTTTTGATTCCATTGAGTGCTTCTCCTCCTGACACTTTTCCATAATCCTTTTAAAGTCACCCGCCGGGACATAATCCCTGCGCCCGGCGGGCGGTGTGCGGCGCGTTCATGCGGAACAGAACACACCGAGTGGTTAACCTGCAATTGCTTAAGCAGCTTTCCGCGGAGCAATTAAATGCCGATTATTCGTGATGCCCCCTCTTGAGCCTTTCAAGATCGGAGGGTTCAAGGGAGATTTTGCCGTCGCGCCTGCCCTGTTCAAGGCCTGCAACGCCGATAAGGTCGGGCTGTTCGCCGCGTGCCTTGCGGCAAACTTCACAATGACATACGTTTTCGTAATGCTCCGGCTCGGTATAGGTCGTGATAACGCCCTCGAAATTCCCCTGAGGATCGTCTTTCTGGGAGTCTGACTGATGACGTAGTTGGGCATAACGGGGTTTTGCCGCCGCCGCCGGGTGCGTCAACAACAAAAAGGTGGGGATGCAGGTAGCCGCTGGTGTGGCCGCGCAGACCCTCGATGATTTCGATACCCTTGCTTACGGGGGTGCGGAAATGGGTCAGACCCATGGAAAGATCGCAAACATAGATGTAGTAAGGACGAACGCGGATGCGAACGAGATCCTGAACAAGCTTTTTTCATCACATGTACGCAGTCGTTGACGCCTGCAAGCAGAACACTCTGGTTGCCGAGGGAATGCCTGCGTCTGCAAGCATCTCACATGCGCGCTTGCTCTCTTCGGTGATTTCATTGGGATGGTTGAAATGCGTGTTCAGCCAAACGGGATGGTACTTTTTGAGCATTGTGCAAAGCTCCGGGGTGATCCTCTGCGGCATGACAACAGGGGTTCTGCTGCCGAGGCGGACGATTTCAACATGGGGCATCTTGCGCAGCTCGCTGATGATGTATTCAAGCTTTTCGTCGCTCTGCATGAGTGCGTCGCCGCCGGAAAGAAGAACATCGCGAACTTCGGTATGATTGCGGATATAGTCGAGACATTTCTCGATTTGGCAATCGGGAACGGCGGTATCGTGCTGCCCCGCAAACCTGCGGCGGGTGCAGTGACGGCAGTACATGGAGCACTGGTCGGTGATAAGGAACAGGACCCTGTCCGGATAACGATGAGTCAAACCGGGCACGGGGGAATCCGTGTCCTCATGAAGGGGTCAAGCTGGTCCTCGGGAGCCTGATAAAGCTCTGCCGCGGAAGGAATGCACTGACGACGAACGGGATCATAGGGATCGTTCGGGTTGATGAGGGAGATAATAGGGAGTGATCGCCATGCGGAGGCGTGCCGAGGCATTTCGCAACACCCTCTTCCTCCTCGGGAGTCAGGGAGATGTATTTTTGAGATCTTCAAGAAGTTTCGATGCGGTTTGCAACCTGCCAATGCCAATCGTTCCAAAGCTCATCGGGAACATCGGTGAACAGACCGTATTGCCTGCTTTTATTCATTTTTGCCTCCTTGCCTTTCGGCTGTCGTTGCGGGTATTCCGGGGTGTGAACCGGATTTCGGGCGATAAAAACAATCTGCCCGAAAGTTATCGATAAAAATAATATCGATAAACATTGTTTTATACGGGCTGTCCCCTGCCGCAAATCTGCGCAGCGCGGAGAGCAGCCCGGAAAAAGGCTTATTCGCAAAAACTGATTTATAAGCCCCTTATTCGGTTGACGTGTCGATAAACAGACGGTTATCAGCAGTACTTCTCGTCAAAGAGCTTGCGGAGCTTCTCGTTCTCGCGGAGAACGTTGAGGGTGATTTCGGCATGATCCTTGGTGTAGCCGTTGCCCACGATCATGGTCACGTCTTTGCCGATGCCCTCTGCGCCGAGTGCAGCCTTTGTGAAGCTGGTTGCCATGGAGAAGAAGTAAACGATGCCGTCGTCGCGAACGGGGAGGATCGCGCTCATTTCGCAGCTTTCGATGTTGACGCAGCAGATGGAGATGTCGTATTCCTTGCCGTCGTTTGCAGCCAGTGCGGCATCAAGCACTGCAATGGGTTCGGTTGCGCTTGCAACGATAACCTTGTTGTAAACGCCGAGTTCCATAAGGGCGGGAACCTGAGCGGGGTTGCGGACAACGCCGACAACATTGCCCTTGGGGGCCTACCTTCTTCATTGCTTCGTAGCCGCAGAGAACGCCGCTCTTGCCGTTTGCGCCGAGGATAAGAACGCTGTCGCCTTCCTTGGGGAGCTTGCGGGCCTGTGCGGGTGCGCCTGCAACGTCGAGAGCTGCAAGTGCGAGAGGTTCGCTCATATCATCGGGCAGCTTTGCGTAGATGCCGCTTTCGAAAAAAAGAACAGCCTGACCGATAATGTCAACGCGGTCGATATCCTTGTGGATAGCAAGGATCTTTTCGATTTTGAGCGGAGTGAGGGAGAGGAAACGAGGGAAGCGATCTTGTCGCCGACTTTAAGGTCGCGATCCTTAAGATCTTCGCCGATGTATGCAACTTTGCTGATGAACATGCCGCCGGAACCGGTAACGGGGTTCTGCTGCTTGCCGCGCTCTGCAACGATGCCCATGATCATTTCGCCGATCTTCTGCTCGTCGCCGCCGCATGCTTCTTCAATCTGAGTGAAGGAAGCGGAGTCGATGTTAAGGGAGATAACATCGCAGATGATCTCGTTGGAGTAGTGCTTGGTCATGTCGTTGTCGATTTTCCATGCTGCCTGAGTGAGAACGCCCTTGGGTTCGATAACTCTGTGAGTGCCGTATTTGTTGCCTTTAAGTTCCATTTTGGTTTCCTCCGAATAAAATTTAGGTTTATGGCGGATTATCGGTCATGCGCGGGGCGCAAGGCCGAGGATCTCGCGTGCTTCGGCGGGGGTTGCGATCTCCCTGCCGAGTTCGCTTTGCAATGCGGACTGCTTTTTCAACAAGCTCGCCGTTGCTCTTTGCAAGAACGCCCTTTTCAAGGTAGACGTTGTCTTCAAACCCGACGCGGGCGTGGCCGCCGAGAAGAATGCCGAGGGTGATCATCGGGAATTCGGTTCTGCCGACGCCCGCAACCGTGAAGGTTGAACCCTGGGGAATGCTGCCTGCCATGAATACAAGGTCGCGCGGCGTGCCGCTGATGCCGCCGTTGACGCCCATAACAAAGTCAAAATGCATGGGGCTCTTGATAAAGCCTTTCTTGTTGAGACGAATCGCCATATCGATCATGCCCTTGTCGAAAACTTCGACTTCGGGTTTGATATTGCGCTCGATCATGCGTTCGCCGAAATACTTGATGGTGTTTTCGGTGTTAACAAAGATGTCGTCCCCGCCGAAATTGCAGGTGCCGCAGTCGAGGGTTGCCATTTCGGGCATAAGCTCGATGGGCTGGAGCCTTTCGTCATCGCTCATGCCGACTGCACCGCCGGTGGAGGGCTGAATGATAACATCGGGACATTTTGCATAGATGGCATCCATGCATTCTTTGAAGCGTGCCTTATCCTGGGTGGGTGTGCCGTCATCATAGCGGACATGCAGGTGAATGATGCTTGCGCCCGCTTTGTATGCGGAATAGGCTTCGTTCGCAATCTCTTCAACCGTGTAAAGGCACGGCGGGATTGTGTTCCTTGGTGACTTCCGCGCCGCAGATGCAGGCGGTGATGATGAGTTTTTCCATGGATTCCGATAGTTCCTTTCAAATTATTTATTTTGCGGCAAACGAACCGTGGAAAAAACGGGAACCGAAAATCGAAAACCGGCAGTTCCGTTTCGCTGCCCGTATGCAATTCCGCCTCGGCGTTTGCTTTTTGTTTTGATTTTTACACAGGGGACACGAAAGTATAAATATGCGTTCCCTTGCGGAAGATTATTTTTTCCCGAACAACGCCGATCTTACAACACCTTTTGGATCCTTTATAAGCAATACAACAAGCCATATGACAAGACCCAGCGCAACAACGGAAAGCCCGAGAAAAAGATCGTTGAGCATATCGACCGGGACGGGGGTAAAAAGACCGGCTCCGATTTCAATATACTCAAATATTGCATCTACAAGCCACATAAGCGATGCTCCCCAATACATCCAGCAGAGAATGCCGACTTTCATCTCGTTTTCAGGTGCTTTTTGTACCAGACAATTGTGGAGGCAATTGCAGCAAATACCGTTGTAAGCAACGTCATCTTTGCATTCCTCCGAGTAAGCCTTCGGGCGATTTGAGCGATTTCTTTTCCGCAAAACGGGAGACTGCGAGCATGCCGACCCAAACGGCGGTAACAATAACGGCCATCATTACGCCGGCACTGCCCATTTCCGCAAGCATTTCTCCGGTTTCACCGCTTTTAACAGCTGTCAGAAAAGGAAAAACGGAACGATTTCTCCATGCCAAACGTGCTCGAAAGCTAAGAGAGCGGAGCCGCCCCAAAGCAGCTTGTTGAGCCAACCAAGCTTGGCGGAAAACGGGGTTTTTGATACTTCCAAAGCTGTGCCGTCGGCAGAATTAAACTTGACGGCAGCTTTCTTCTCGGTGGATTTCAGAGCTTTTCAACAATTGTTGTAACGATTGCCTCGGCAACCGGAACAAGAAAACATGCCATTTGTGTACCTCCTGTAAACTAATGCAGACAAGTATGGATTACAAACAGTGCAGTTTATTTGCGCTGTTTGTCTGTATCTTCCGCATTGCAGAAAGGCAAAAGACTTTCTGCCAATGACAAACAGTGCAGTTTATTGCGGTGTTTGTCTATTTTTACCGCATTGCAGAAAGGCAAAGACTTTCTGCCAATGACAAACAGTGCAGTTTATTTGCGCTGTTTGTCTGTATCTTCCGCATTGCAGAAAGGCAAAAGGCAGACTTTCTGCCAATGACAAACAGTGCAGTTTATTTGCGGTGTTTGTCTGTTTTTTACTGCATTGCAGAAAGGCAGAGACTTTCTGCCAATGACAAACAGTGCGGTTTATTTGCGGTGTTTGTCTGTTTTACCACATTGCAGAAAGGCAAAGACTTTCTGCCAATGACAAACAGTGCAATTTATTTGCGCTGTTTGTCTATAAGGGCACCACGCAGGTTCCCGTTGCTCTGCAAACAACGATGGGTTCTTCAAGAAAAATCGCATGCGGAGTCGTTAATATCGGTGCGCGGAACAATAACCTTGCGTGCTTCAAAGCTCATCTTGCGGGAGCTGTTGCCGATATGGGTGATTTCGCCGTATGCTTCGATATAGTCGCCGGCATAGACGGGTGCTATGAATTCGACCATGTCATATGCTTTGAACAGGCCTTCATCGCCGTCGCACTTGATGAGAAGTTCGGTTGCAACGTCGCCGAAAAGGGCAAGCATGTGTGCGCCGTCAACAAGATTTCCGCCGTAATGAGCATCCTGAGAGCTCATGCGAAGGCGAATGGTGGATGTGATTTTTTGTTCCATTTTATGTTCCTCCGTGGTATAATTTTTTGCAAAAAACGGGCTTTTCGGGCAAAAAACAAAAAAGCACCATCAACGCAGAAAAAACCGCGTGAATAGCGCATCATCAGTACCCAAGCCGAAAACGACCCGCGATGACAGTCGCAGCGCACTGAGCTGCTGCGCCCAAGCACGGGGGAAGCGGATTCCCCGCCGCACTTTCGGCAAGAGCCGCATTCAGCCTTTCGCCGGAACCGCCCGTTTTGCGAAAAGCTTACCTCGACTTCTGCGCCTCTATTTTCATAGTTCAGTATATCTTTTTTCACCCTTTTTGTCAATAGGAAAAAGAGCGTTCCAAACAGATATATTTCGAAAAACGCGAAAAACCGGAAGAAAACTCGGTTTCAGCCGTCAAGCCTGTAGCAGACGCCGAGTTCGTTGCGAATGCCGGTCGGGTTTCAGCCGTCAAGCCTGTAGCCGACGCCGAGTTCGTTGCGAATGCCGGGAAGGGGGAACGGAAACACCGGCAAATTTTTTTCTTATATTTGCTATGTTCACTTGAAGCTTTTTGATGTTAGCCTCATTCACCCCTTCGCCCCATTACGGCCTTTATCACCTTTGATACGTCATCATTCGGCCGCTGTTTTCCGCAAGCAGGAGCAGCAGATTGTATTCCGTTTGAGTGAGCCGAACTTCGGATTCGCCTGCAAAACGCGGCGGGCATCGCAATCGATCGTGAGTGCGCCGATGCAGAGCCTGCCGTCCGTTTCGCCTGTTCCGTGCTGTCGCCCGGTGCGGAGAGCGGAACGCATTCGCGCAAGCAGTTCGGCCGAACCGAAAGGCTTTGTAACATAATCATTTGCACCGCCGTCAAGCGCAACAACCTTGTCCGTTTCGTCGCTGCGTGCGGAAAGCACTATTACGGGCACGGCAGAACGGCTGCGGATGAACTCAAGCAGCTGCATTCCGTCCCCGTCGGGCAGCCCGAGGTCAAGAAGAACAAGGTCGGGCGTGTGTGAAAAAGAAAACAGGGCTTGGCTTCGGCACAGTTTGCAGCTTCAATTACGATATAGCCGGAGGCGTTGAGCAGTGCATTCACATATTTGCGTATGCTCGGCTCATCCTCAACGAGCAAGATTTTGTATTTGTTGTTCATGGGTATTCCGGCGTTGATGAACGGCGCGGGTTTGCAGGGAAACTGCAAAAAGGCGGCTCCCCGCGGCATCGGTCATTGTTGTTTATAAGTTATACGTTATACGTTGATGCTTACGTCGCCTGTTTCGGCGGCGCAGCCTGAAATCCGCGCGCGCGCTTCGGCAACGAATTCTTCCACCTGTTCGGGGCAGATTCCGATGAATGCGGCGGGATCGAGCACGGCGGTTATCTCTTCCCTGTCCAACGGGAAGGCGGGATCAAGCGCAAGCCTGTCGAGAAGGTCGCAGTTCAGCCCCTCCTTCATGCGTGCCGTCGCTTCCATGGAGCGGGTGCGGATGACCTCGTGAAGCTCCTGCCTGTCGCCGCCGCCCTTACGGACCGCACTCATCGAGCAGGTTTTCCGTGGCAATGAAGGGAAGATATTCAAGCACGGTTCGTTCGACGATTTTTCGTTGACGTGGATGCCGGCGGTGACGTTGCGCATAAGCCTGAGCACTGCGTCACAGGCGAGAAACCCTCCGGAAGTGATATGCGGCGGTTCGCGGAGTCATCCAAAGTGCGTTCGAACCATTGTGTTGAGGCCGTCATCGGTGCGTTCAGTGCATCCGCCATGATATAGCGCGAAAGCGAACAGATTCGCTCGCAGCGCATGGGGTTGCGCTTGTATGCCATTGCGGAGGAACCGACCTGATTCTTTTCGAACGGTTCTTCCACCTGCCGCAGATGCTGAAGCAGCCGCATGTCGTTTGCAAACCGATATGCACTTTGTGCAATTGCGGAAAGCACGTTCAGAATGCGGCTGTCGTATTTGCGGGGGTAGGTTTGCCCCGCAACGGGAAAAGCGTTGAAAAACCGCATTCCTCCGCGATCATTGCATTCAGTTCGCGAACCTTTTGAACGTCGCCGTCAAAAAGTGAGAGAAAAACTTTGCGTCCGTGCCCGTTGTTCCGCGGCAGCCGTGGAACAGCAGGTTGTCGATAACAAAATTCAGCTCGTCAAGGTCAAGCAAAAATCCTGCGCCCAGAGGCAGGCGCGTTTGCCGACGGTCACAAAGCTGAGCGGGCTGAAAATGCGTGTAGCCCAAAGTCGGCATTGCACGGTATTTGTATGCAAAATCGCAGAGTGCGGCAATGACGGAAACAAGCTCGCTGCGGATGTGCAGCAAAGCATCGCGGTAAATCATGATATCCGCATTATCCGTAACATAGCAGCTTGTTGCGCCGAGGTGGATAATTCCGGCGGCATCGGGGCAGCTTTCGCCGTAAACATGGATATGCGCCATGACGTCGTGGCGAAGCTTTTTTTCCCATTCCGCAACGGCGGCATAGTCTATTTCGTCATCAACATGCGCTTCGAGCTGCGCCACCTGTTCATCCGTTACCGGAAGACCGAGACGATGCTCCGCGCGGGCAAGCGCAACCCAAAAAGCCTGCGCCATGTGCCGTAGCGTTTGTCCGGCGAGAAAAGGCGCAGCATGTATTCCTGAGGCATATCGGCTCGAAAGGGGGCTTTCGTAAAATTCTTTCATAAATTAATCGTCCTTCAACAGTTTTCGGGCAGTCCTCTTATCGGAGAATTATCTCTTCCCTGCCCGGGCCGACGGAAACATAGCTTATGCGGCAGCCGATTTCGCGTTCGACGTATTCAACGTATTTGCGGGCATTTTCGGGAAGCTCGTCATAGGTGCGGATCTTTGAAATGTCGCAGCCCCAACCCGGAAGTTTAACATAAATGGGCTTTGCCCTGCCGAGTTTCGAAGGGAAGGGAAAGTGCGGGTCACTTCACCGTCGCATTCGTATGCGGCGCAAACGGAATGGATGGAATCCATGTAGGAAAAAGGATGTCGAGCTTTGTGAGCGCGACTTCCGTTGCACCCTGCATCTGAACGCCGTACCGCGTTGCAACAAAGGTCGATGGGGCCGACTCTGCGGGGGCGTCCCGTTGCGGCGCCGTATTCACCGCCCTCTTTACGCAGCCTTTCGGCCTCTTCTCCGAACCATTCGGCGGTGAAAGGACCTTCGCCGACGCAGGTGGAATATGCTTTCACAACGCCGATGACGCGGTTCACGGGGAATGTCCGGCGCACCGGAGCCACGATGGGGCGTATGCCGCAAGGGAGAGCTTGAGGATGTGTAAGGATAGATGCCGAAATCAATGTCGCGCAGAACGCCGAGCTGAGCTTCGTAAAGGATCTTTTTTGCCCTCGTGAGCCGCTTTGCGCAGGTATGCGCTCGTGTCGCCGATATAGGGGCTTGAGAATCTCGCCGTAGGTATCGAGGGTATTCAACCATGCTTTCAAAAGGGAGAAAAGGTTCGCCGCCGTATGCGCGGGTTATCTGAAGGTTTTTGAATTCAAGAACATCCGAAAGGTGACTGACAAAAGTATTCCTGTCGAACAATTCACCGAGCATAATGCCCTTTTTCATGTATTTGTCGCCGTAAACGGGGGCAATGCCGCGCTTTGTCGAACCGTAGGGTTTGTCGGAAAGGCGTGCTTCTTCAAACCCGTCCAATGCAACATGATAGGGCATAACAATGATGGCACGGGAGCTTATCATAAGGTTTTCCGGGGAGATATAGACGCCTGCATCGTGCAGCCTTTCGATTTCGCCGCAGAGGTGGCGGATGTCGACAACGGTGCCGTTGCCGAGAATATTCATCTTTCACGGCGGAAAATGCCGGAAGGCAAAAGATTCAGCGCAAATGTGCCGTAGTCGTTTTTGATGGTGTGTCCTGCATTGTTGCCGCCCTGGTAACGAACAACAATGTCATATTCTTCCGCAACGAGGTCAACCATTCGGCCCTTGCCCTCATCGCCCCAGTTGATGCCCACGATGGCGCATGTTTTCATAATCTGTACTCTCCTTTTTGTATAAAGCCGGAGCTTTTTTTTGCAAAACCAGCTTTGCTCCGGTTTCGTAAGCGGAATCGAATGCTGCATTGCGGGCGCAGCGGCTTGTTTGCGGTCGATTCGGGTAAAATCGCGCCGAAAGTGCCGGCTGACCGCGCTTTTGAACCCCTCGCTTTCAGAGCCTCTCCGTTGAGATTGAGAATGAGATTGAAGATTCCCTCCGCAGAGGTTTTTCCGAAAAGACTGCCGCAGCGGAGTTTTGCTTTCCCGTACAATAATAACATTATATTCCGTTTATTGCAAGCGCGCGAATGCGGGGGCGCGGTTTTATCGGAATGCAAAAAACCATGCAAATAAAGCAAAAACGAACGGATAAAAATATATCGGGCAACATATTTGATATATCTGCAAAAAGCCTTTTGAAATTGCAGGTAAAAATCTGTTACCATGAGCCCATGAAACAACGGAGGTGGGCAGCATGAAACGTGTTGCGGTCATCATGGGGAGCGACAGCGACCTGCCGGTTGATGTCCGGCTGTGCGGCAAAAGCTCGATGAACTCGGAATAAACTATGAAATGCGCGTTATGTCCGCGCACAGAACCCCGGCGGATGTTGCGGAATTCGCACAAAACGCCTATAAACGTGATTTCGGCGTTATTATCGCCGCAGCGGGCAGAGGCGGCGCATCTTGCGGGCTTTATTGCCGCAAACACAACTTTGCCGTTATCGGCATACCCATCAAAGCTTCAACGTTTGACGGGCTGGATGCCCTGCTTGCAACGGTGCAGATGCCCTCGGGCGTGCCCGTGGCAACGGTTGCCGTCGACGGTGCGGCAACGCCGCGATACTTTGCGGCTCAAATGCTTTCGCTTGCGGAACCCGCACTTCACGAAAAAGCTTGACGCAATGAGAATAAAAATGGCGGAGGATGTCCGCAAAAAGGATGCCGCATTGCAGCACAGAGATTAACAATAAACAAGGATAGCCGCAGCCCGTAATGATGCGGCTATCAAACTTTTTTTCGGGGACTGCGGTGCGAACGGCACTTTCAAAAAACGGTGCCGCTCCGACTGCGGAACCGAACGGCGAAACGCAAACAACAAAAAAATAACAAACAAGGCAAACGGATACCGAAAAAGGAGGAACAAAAATGAAAAAGACTCAGCAGCTCTACGAAGGCAAGGCAAAAGAAGGTTTACGCAACCGATGTCGAAGGTATTTATATCGTTGACTATAAGGACGATGCAACCGCATTTAACGGCGAAAAAGAAGGGTACAATCGCGGGCAAGGGCGTTATCAACAACCGCGTTACGAACTATCTCATGAAAATGCTTGAAGAAAAAGGCATTCCGACTCATTTTGTCGAACAGCTTTCCGACAGGGAGACGGCGGTCAAAGCCGTCCGCATCGTTCCTCTTGAGGTCATTGTCCGCAACGTTGCGGCGGGTTCGCTTGCAAAACGCATAGGTTTCCCCGAAGGCACGAAACTCAAAAGCACCGTTCTCGAACTTTGCTACAAGGACGATGCACTGGGCGATCCCATGATTAACGACAGCCATGTTTTTTGCAATGGGTCTCTGCACGCCGGAGGAGCTTGAAACGATAAAAAATACGCTCTGAAAATCAACGAAATTTTGACCGCATTCTTTGCGGAAGTCAACATCGAGCTTATCGATTTCAAACTTGAGTTCGGAAGACTGAGTGACGGCACAATTGTGCTTGCGGACGAGATTTCGCCGGATACCTGCCGTTTCTGGGACAGCAAAACCCACGAAAAAACTGGACAAGGATCGTTTCCGCCGTGACCTCGGCAATGTGGAGGGCGCATATCAGGAGATCCTGCACCGCCTGATGGGCGAGTAAGCTTTTTGCGCGAAACTCGGAGAATTAACGGAACGATTTATCTGGATTGAGAACAGCAAAATGGATATTTTGGAAAACATAACCGAACACGAAACAACCTTTGAGCACCTCGGCGAGGAATGCGGCGTGGTGGGCATTGCCGCTTCAAAACGCGAAAACGTTGCCGCACTTGCCTATTATGCACTCTATGCTTTGCAGCACCGCGGGCAGCAGAGCGCAGGCATTGCCGTCAACGACGACGGCGTTATAAACGCGCACTGCGATGAGGGGCTTGTCAACGAGGTATTTGACGGAAATTCGCTTGCAAAACTCGGAACGGGAAGCATGGCGGTCGGGCATGTCCGCTATTCCACAACCGGCTACGAAAAGCGCATCAACTGCCAGCCCCTTGTGGTGAACCACATAAAGGGCACGATGGCGATAGCACACAACGGCAACCCTTGTCAACGATGCCGAACTGCGTGAGGAACTGGAGCTTGCGGGTTCTATTTTCCACACAACGACCGACACGGAAGTCATTGCATACACAATTACCAAAGAACGGCTGACGGCTGATTCCATTGAGGAGGCCGTATCGCGCGCAATGGACAGGATAAAGGGTGCCTATTCACTTGTTATCATGTCGCCCAAAAACTCATTGCCGCACGCGACCCGCACGGGTTCCGTCCGCTCTGCATCGGAGAACTGTCCGAAGGCGGTTACTGCTTTGCTTCCGAAACATGTGCGCTTGATGCAATGGGCGCGAAATTCCTGCGCGATGTTGAACCGGGCGAGATAGTTGTTGTTGAAAACGACGAGCTGCGCAGCCTGCGCAGCCACTGCGGAAAAAGTCAAGCCTGCGCTCTGCGTGTTTGAATACATCTATTTTGCGCGTCCCGACAGCGTTATTGACGGCTGTTCGGTGCATCTTGCGCGCCAGCGCGCAGGTTCGTTCCTTGCGCTTGAACATCCCGTGCAGGCGGATGTTGTTATCGGCGTTCCCGATTCCGGGCTTGATGCCGCGATCGGCTTTTCAAGACAGTCCGGCATTCCCTTACGGCATAGGCTTTATCAAAACAGATATATCGGCAGAACCTTCATTCAGCCGAAACAGAACGAGCGTGAAAAAGCTCGTTCGGATCAAGCTCAACCCCGTATCCGCAACGGTCAGCGGCAAGCGCGGTGTGCTTATCGATGATTCCATCGTTCGCGGAACAACAATCAAGCGTATCGTCCGCCTTCTGCGTGAAGCGGGCGCAACGGAGTGCATGTGCGTTCCGCCGCGCCGAAATTCCTGTTCCCCTGCTATTTCGGCACGGATGTTCCCTCGCGGGAGGAGCTGATTGCAAACAAATACAACGATGAGGAACTTGTTCGCGAACTCGGGCTCGATTCCGGCTTCCTGAGCGTTGAGAACGCAAAGGCTGCTTGCCGGCAACGGCAAAACAGTTATTGTGTCGGCTGCTTCACGGGCGAATATCCCTGCGAGCCGCCCAATGTTGAGGGCGTTGCGGAGGGCTGCGTGTGCAGTCCGGCTGCGCACTTATCGGCGGCGAAACAGCCGAAATGCCGGGTTTCTACCCTGCGGACGAATATGACCTTGCAGGGTTTGCTGTCGGCATCGTGGACAGGAGCAAGGTGTTCGACATTGAAACGCAGCGTCCCGGAGATGTTATCATTGCGCTGCCGTCAAGCGGAGTTCATTCCAACGGCTTCTCCCTTGTGCGCAAGGTTTTCAATCTCAATTCAAACAATGCCGTGCTCGGAACCCATGTTGAATCTCTCGGAAAAAACTCTTGGCGAAGCTCTGCTTGAGCCCACAAGGATTTACGTTAAACCCGTGCTGGAGCTTGCAAAGGAAGTCCGCATAAAGGGCTGTGCACATATCACCGGCGGCGGCTTTTATGAGAATATCCCGCGCTGCCTTAAAAAAGGCATTGCGGCAAGAATAAACAAAAACGCACTGCGCATTCATCCGCTTTTTGACCTTATCGCGTCAACGGGAGATATCCCCGAAAGGGACATGTTCAACACCTTCAACATGGGCGTCGGCATGTGCCTCATCGTTTCACGCGAGGATGCGGATCGTGCGCTTGAAATTCTCCGCGCAAACGGCGAGGAGGTTTACATCTGCGGCGACACCGTGCTCGGCGAAGGTATTGAGATATGCTGACGGGCGGAGAACTTTCCGCCGCGATCGGCAAAAGCGGCAGCTGCGGCGGGGCCGAAGCTCCCCGCCGTCCGCGCGCTGCCGTGTTCGTTTCCGGAGGGGGAACGAACCTTCAGGCTTTGCTCGACAAGCGCGGTTCGGTTATAAAAAGCGGCGATATTGCGCTTGTTGTTTCCAACAAGCCGGATGCATTCGCACTTCAGCGGGCAAAAAATGCGGGCATTGAAGCGGTTTATCTTCCTCAAAACAGGCAGGACCCCGCACTGTTCGAAACGGCGGCGCGGAAACTGCTCAAGGAGCGCGAAATCGATGTTGTCGTGCTTGCGGGCTTTCTTGCAATACTGAGTGCGGATTTTACCGAAAGTTACGACAGGCGCATCATCAACGTTCATCCGTCACTCATTCCGTCCTTCTGCGGAAAGGGGTACTACGGTCTGCGCGTTCACGAGGCTGCGCTTGCATACGGCGTGAAGGTCACGGGTGCAACGGTACACTATGTAAATGCGGTTGCCGACGGCGGCGAGATAATCATGCAGAAAGCCGTTGATGTGCTTCCGGGCGACACTCCGGAAACCTTTGCAGCGGCGCGTTATGGAACAGGCGGAATGGGAATTGCTGCCCTTGCGCTTGAACAGGTGTTTTATCAATAAAATCAACAGTACAGTGAAACAAACAGTGAACAAACGAGTCGGAATCGAAGTGCGAAAGGCGGAATAAATGAAAACTATCAACGAATACCTGAACGGCAATACCTATCCCGGACGCGGCGTGCTTATCGGAAAAAAGTGCGGACAACACAAGTTATGTGACCGCATACTTCATCATGGGCAGAAGCGAGAACAGCCGCAACCGCATATTTGAACCGACCGAGGACGGCATCAGAACGCGGGCGTTCGATGAAAAAAAAAAGCTGACAGACCCTTCGCTTATCATCTATTCTCCCGTGCGGAAGGTCAACGGCTGCACCGTCGTTACCAACGGCGACCAGACGGACACCGTTGCCTCGCGAAATTGCGGAGGGCGGAAGCTTTGAATCCGCACTGCGCAAAGGAGCTTTGAACCTGATGTCTCGAATTTTTACCCCGCGCATCAGCGGCATTCTTTACCCTGAAACAGGCGAATACACCCTCAGCATACTGAAGGCGGAAACACCCGACGGCGCACGCTGCCGCAGAAATTTTTACAATTACGAACCCGAAGCGGGGACGGCACATCTTATCCACACATATGAGCATGACGGCTCGCCGCTGCCCTCGTTCTGCGGTGAACCGGTGCGCATTGCGCTGAACGCGCCCGATGCAGAGACCCTTGCCGAAGAAATTTGGGCAGGTCTTGATGAAAACAACCGTGTTTCGCTCTTTGTGCGCTTTATCGGCTGCGTGGACGGCGCGGAGGACACATTCATCATCAACCGGCACACCTGCTGAGGCGCTGTGCGGCTTTGCAAAAACGGAGCCGGTCAACGTCAACTTAAGTTACCCTGACCGACCGTAAGAACTGAAACAAACAATAACCGAATAAAAACCGAACATACTAACGGAGGCAAACATGCGATACGAACTTAAATACGGCTGCAATCCCAATCAGAAACCCGCTGCAATTTCAATTGACGGCGAACTGCCGATTGCCGTTTTGAACGGCAGGGCGGGCTATATCAACCTTCTTGACGCACTCAACGGGTGGCAGCTCGTCAGAGAACTTCGCACCGCAACGGGACTTCCTGCGGCGGCATCGTTCAAACACGTCAGCCCGGCAGGTGCGGCCGTCGGCCTTCCGCTGAACGAGACGCTTCGCAAAATGTATTTTGTTGATGAAACAACAGAGCTTTCTCCCTTGCCTGTGCCTATATTCGCGCAAGAGGTGCGGACAGAATGAGCTCCTTCGGAGATTTTATCGCCGTCAGCGACAGGGTCGATGTTTCGCTTGCAAAAGTTTTGAAGCATGAAGTTTCGGACGGCATTATTGCTCCGGATTACGATGAGGATGCGTTTGAGATCCTTTCCGCAAAGAAAAAGGGTGCATACACGGTTATTAAAATCGACGAAAACTATGTTCCCGCGCCCATTGAAACGCGCACGGTGTTCGGCATCACATTCGAACAGGGACGCAACGATTCAACGATTGACGAAAGCCTGCTTTCAAATATCGTGACCGAAAAACAAAAACCTGCCCGAAAGCGCGAAACGCGACCTTGTTATTGCGCTTATCACGCTTAAATACACAGTCCAACTCCGTTTGCTATGTTGAAAACGGGCAAACGATCGGAGGGGCGCGGGTCAGCAATCCCGCATTCACTGCACACGCCTTGCGGGCAATAAAGCCGACCTTTGGCACCTGCGCTCGCATCCTTCCGTGCTGAACCTGCCGTTCCGTGCGGATATTCCGCGCCCCAACCGCGATAATGCAATTGATTTGTATTTAAACGAGGATGAATGCGGGGACGTGCGACGACGGAAGTGGCAGAATTTCTTCACCCGCCGCCCCGACCGATGACAAAGGAACAGAAGCGGGGAGTGGCTGAGCAGGTTCGGCGAAACCGCACTTGCAAGCGATGCGTTCTTCCCGTTCGGCGATAATATCGAGCGTGCTTTCCGCAGCGGCGTTGCCTATATTGCTCAGCCCGGCGGTTCGGTGCGCGATGATGCCGTTATTGAGCATGCAACAAACACGGCATGGTCATGGCTTTACCGGACTGCGCCTTTTCCACCATTGATTTTTAACGGAGCGGTTTATTCGGATATTCGGATCTGTTCGGCACTCGGCAGTATGCCGGGCGAACGGAAAAGAACGGTCAATTAAGCGGACATAGACGAAAAGGATTTCCCGATGCAGGTGCAGAACGTGCGGAAGGGACGGAACAAGGAACGGAATTTAGAGTAAAAATGCAGATAACAAAGGATAAACTCAATATTGCCGTCATAGGCGGCGGCGGACGCGAACATTGCTCAAAGCCGCAGAGCGGATAATCAGGCGGCTTGCTCAAAGAGATATATGCGCAAGCACGAGATCCTTGGCATCACCATCAAGCCCGAGGCCGTTGACCCCGACGACATCGAGATGCTGGAAGACCTGGTGGCCGCCGCCGTCAACGCCACCGTCAAGCGGGTGGACGAAACTGCCGAGGCCGAGATGGGCAAGCTGACCGGCGATCTGAACATCCCCTGGCCTCTAAGCGGGAGGATACGCATGGGTTACACCGCAGCGCCGCTGGAAAACAGTGAGCAGTTCAGCCAGTTCCCGGGCATCGGCCGCAAGGGCGCGACCCGGATGGCCTATCGGTGCTGAGTATGTCGGACGCAGACGCCGCGGCACTGGCCGAGGCCATCAGGCTGCCACACCGGCTCCACCGCTGCGCGTCTGCAGGAACTACACCGAGGCCGAGCTCTGCCCCATCTGTTTCCAGCGCCAGGGACCATCCACCATCACTGCGTGGTCGGACGCCGCGATGTGCAGACGCTGAGCGCACCCGGGAGTACCACGGCCT
>VOFC01007119.1_pt1 | contig 25083 bp, 34 predicted proteins | sample 5384161 | NCBI WGS metagenome assembly VOFC01 (sample SAMN12384722, study PRJNA508395) | human gut metagenome | isolation source: healthy gut B | host: Homo sapiens | reverse complement strand
AAATGTGAAAATAAAAACCAGTCTGATTATATTGTATCTTGCAGTTCTTCTGCTGTCTTTTTTGCTGCTTAATGTGAGCATTTTTTCCAACAGCATGGAAAACAAAATTATTACCTCGAATAAAATTTCACTTCAAGCATAAAGGCACAATCCGACATGGTTTTTAAGGAGATAAATTCGTTTAATTCTCAGATTACGCAAAACCCGTTCTGTATTCTCTTGTGAACGCATCATCAATCAATACCGATACATATCTCGGCATGGTAAATTTCAGCGGCTGCTCACAAACCATAAAACACTTAAATTTCCGATTGATTTGTACTTTATTTATGTAATAAATCTGGATATTGTAATAACCTCCGATTCCACGTTTTGATTTGTGAGGATTTTTCAATACGTTAAACGTTTACGGAGATATGTCATATGAGATTGGAAAAGCCGGCTTTATCCGCGTCATCGCCCCATGACAGCTATTCCCTTAAAAATTAACGATACGCAAAAAGCTTTCTTGCCGATACAGGCATTGAAAAATCCGATGAAATCAACTATATTAACAATGCGCTTGTGAATACCAAGCAACTCCAACAGAAACTTTCAATATACTGTACCGGCAGGCAATAAAATTATGGTAAATAATTTTATTGCAAATAAAGCTCACACATCAGATTACGGATATGGAGGAAATTTCGAAATGCGCAGCTTACGATATTTCCTTTGACAGCAGCTGTTACGCCGTAGCGGTAATTAAAATAGACAACGTTTCGAATTGTTCGGCGACAGCGGCGGTGATTCCGATATGGGGCAGGACGATTTCACAACTCGCGGCAGTTATAATTTCAAACATTATGCAGGAGATTATATCCTCCGAAATGACTGCTCTGATAGATAGTCGGCAAAAATATAATAACCTTTACCGTTTACATGGATGATTCCTCACAAAGCAGCCTTGATAAGCTTAACAATCTGCTTTTGCAGTCCGTACATTCGATTTGATGCGAATTTTTAAAATCGGATATACGGTCGCTGTCGGCGAACCGTGTGACGGCCCGCTGTCACTTCATTTGTCGTATGAGGACGCAATGCAGACGCTTGAATATAAGTTTATTATGCCCTCTGCCGTTATTCTTCGGCATGATATGCTCGAAAAAAGCTTACCGTCAGCTATAATTTCGGAATTGCCGAACAGCGGCGGCTTATGCACAGCATAAATTCGGGCATTTTTGAAAAATACAAAGGCAGTAATAGACGATATATTTTTTCCGTTTGCTTTGACCGCAGTGACGGGGCTTTAGATTTCCATAGTTTCCGCAAAATATCTGCTTTATGAAATTGTGTCGTGCATTGCGGGAGCAAGTGCGGATATGTCGAAAAAATTTCCGAATATACAAACGGTATTCAATTCGTGCCGATGTATGGGAGGCAAAAAAGAGTATTTTAAAGCTTGCCGATGAGGCGTGCGGCAAGGCAAACAGGCTGAAAATAGAGCACGCTCAAAACGCGCGCGGAAAATTATGTGAATGAAAATTACATGAATATGTCGCTGAGTCTGACGGAAATCGCCGATAATCTCGGTGTGAGTGCAAAAATCTTTCGGCGTTTTATAAAAACATTTTCGTTCGGACTACAAACCTATATAAATCAGGTGCGTATTCAGAATGCCATACGCCTGATAAACGACACGGATATACGGATTTAAGGATATTTCCTCCGGAGGTCGGGTATACAATTTCCGTACTTTTCGAGAGTTTTAAAAGCTTTTTACGGGGGTTACACTGTCACAGTTCAGAAAGCTCGCAGAGCTCCGACATTGGGGTCCCTATTCTGAAAGGGAGATGTAAAATTACATCTCCTTTGATTTAAAATCCCCCGGCGCAGTAATTATTCTGCATTCTTGCCGAAAGTTACAATATATTTGCCCCTTTACTCTCTCGTTTTTGTCTTTCAAAAGCGCCGGAAGTTCATCGACGGATATTGTTTTTATAAATCATGGATTTAACGTCTATTTTCCTGTTATTAATCAAATCCAACGCTCTTTTTCTGCGTACGGATTTATATATGACGCTTTTTGAGCGTGATTTCCTTTTTGAATATCTCGAACGGTTTAATTTCAGCCGTTTCCTCGGGTTTTTGTAAGCCCGAACATCATAACGGTGGATTTTTTCCTGCTATCGAAAATTGCCTGTTCTATTGTTGACGGCTTTCCCCAATACACATTCAATTACCGTGCTTATTCTTCCGATACCGTTTTCATCAAGAACCTTTTTCACATCATCGTCATACGGATTTATTTTGCAATATCCACTCCGAGAGTTTTGGCTATTTTTTTTTTCTTCAACGGGTTCAATCATGATAAGCTTTGCCGCACCCTTAATCCGCGCAAGCTGAAGCATCAGCAGACCTATCATTCCGCCGCCTATAACGCGGCAACCGTATCCCCAGGCTCTATACCGCACATATCAATTCCGTGCAGACAGCACGCCGCCGGCTCCGTCATTGCCGCTTCGTTATATGTAACATTGTCAAATTTGTAAACCTGCGACTGCGGCACGCTGCAATATTCCGCAAAGCCGCCGTTTACCGTAGTTCCTATTCCCACTATTTTCTCACAGAAATGTCCTATTCCGCCGCGGCAGTAATCACATTTTCCGCATAATTTATTCCGGGTCCGGGTCGACACAAACCCTGTCGCCTGCCGAAATACCCTCAACCTTATCGCCGCATCTTACCACCTCGCCGGCAAATTCGTGCCCGAGCACCGTTCCGGACGGTGTCGGCGCTGCGCCCTCGCTGCCGTCAAAAATATGAATATCCGTTCCGCATATTCCGCAGGCACGCACCTTTATAAGCACCTCGTCCGGCTTTACCTCGGGTATGCTTTTATCCTCGATTCTTATATCCTCTTTTCCGTAAAAACCGCTGCTTTCATAATAAACCTCCTCAAATTTTACATTCTGTACTCTTTCTGTTTTTATAATAAAAATATTTTTCATATCCGTACTTTTTAAGCGTTTCAATCGCTCTGTCAAAGCCTTTGCCGACATTCTGCGGAATATGTGCGTCCGAACCTAAGGTTACAAGATAACCGCCCAGCTCTTTAAATCTCTTTATTATCCATTCATCCGGGCATAAAGCTGTTAAATTCCGTACATATCCCCGATGTGTTGATTTCATTGCAATGGAGTTTTTTATGATATATTCCAGTATAGCGTTGATTTTTCTTCATACCTTGCGCTTGTTACCCCGCATTTGTACTTGCCGTTTATATATCTTAGCGGACAGGTAAGATGTGCATTATATCATACAGCCCCTGATTAACCATTTTAAACACATCGTCAAAATATGTGTTCAGGTAGCCGTCCAGCTCCTCCGCCCGTCATCTCTGCAAAATTAATCAGCGAATACGGAATATCGGTATTCCCGAATCTGACCATGAACCGAACCTATAATAACATCAAAATCCGTCAGATTGATAATTTCTTTCGCATACTGCTCATTCCACAGTCCCTCGCCAAGCTCCACGCCCTTTAAAATTTCTGTTTTACCGCCGAAAGCCTTTGCCGTCTGCTCCGTTTCCGATATGGAAGCCGATATACAGCCGGGCATATCTCTTTCAAAAAATACTGTATGTCACAATGATCCGTAATTGCTATTGCGCTGATTTCTTTCCCACACGCGGCATTTGCAATATCTGCCGTTTTTGCCTCACTGTCGTTGGGAGCTTTGCGAATGTATGTGCATATCGCATAATTTGTAATTTTTATTCATTTATAATCCCTCCGTTCTGTGTAATGCTTCGTCTATATTCCGTTATTGACTTGTTTTTATTTCTTATGTTATAATAGCACAAAATGATTGAATTGTCAGCATCCGCCGTATAAAATGATTAAACGCTCAAATTTTTGAATATTTTAATGAAAAAAGGGTGATTGAATGAACGCAGAAAGAGAAGAATTTATACTGAAAAAATACTTAAAGACAAAAAGGTCACGGTAAAGGAGCTTGCGCGCTTTATGCCAGTGAGCCGTCCATACGCCGCGACCTGGCAAAGCCTGGAAAGCCGAAATTTAAAAAAAGGGTACATGGCGGTGCGATTATTGAAAATCACACCGACTCATATCTGAAAATTCCTTTTGCCGTAAGGGAACTGGAGGACTATGACGAAAAAGCATATTATTGCAAAAAGGCCGCCGAGCTTGTCAATGACGGAGACATGATTATGCTTGATGCTTCGTCAAGCGCCTATACCATGATACCGTTTCTTGCTCAAAAGCAAATATTACTGGTTATCACAAGCGGAATACGTGCGCTTACGGCTCGGCGAATACGGCATACGCACACTTTCGACAGGCGGACGGCTTTTTGCCGAGCTGTATGTCGCTGATTGACAATGACGCGCACAGAACAATTGCCGAATACAATGCGGATATTGTATTTTTTTTTCCTGCCGCGGCATTTCTCCGTCGGGCAGCGTGACCGATTTTTCCATAGAGGAAAACCCGTGCGCAGAGCAATGATTGAACATTCAAAAAGGCGGTTCTGCTTTTGCGCCGGAAAAAATTCAATAAAGAATACGTGCATAACCTATGCCATATCCGCGATATTTGATTATGTTATTTCCGAAACGGATTCCTGCGAAGAATTGCTTATGGACTTTAATATACAGCAAAAATTAAAGAAATACGTGTACACCGCCGCTCAAAAAAACAAAGGAAATGTTAATTTTTTTTTGTATAATTAACTTGAAATGTCTGTATTAAAAGGAGATGCTTTATAATGAGAAACCACAATCCCGAAAAAGATTATATCGGAAATCACTGCGGAAATCGTTCCCGAATACCGTTACGATGGAAGCGAGGATTTTAAATGCTGGCAAAGAAAGCCCGTGCAAAGCTGTCAGAGCTTTTTGGGTTTTAAATACATGAGGAAGTGCGATGCCGACTTCAAGGCAGAATATGAGGAGGACTGCGGAGATTACATAAAAACGCGTTTTTTCATTCCAAAGTGAGCTGGGGGCATTATATACCCGGGTATGTGCTTATGCCGAAAACATCAAAATGCCCGTGCCGGTAATGTTATGTCTGCAAGGTCATTCAAAGGGTATGCAGATTTCCATAGGCGAACCCAAATATGAGGGTGATGCGGAAATGATAAAAAGGCGCAGCAGAGATTTTGCCGTCGGCGCGATAAAAAGAGGATATTGCGCCGTTGTAATAGAACAGAGGTGGCGGGGTGAATGCGGCGGTGATTCGGAGGGGCCCGGCTGCTGCGCAAACGGACGCGAGGGTACTGCGGTCTGCCGTAAAATCTCTGCTTGTGGGAAGATCTGCGGTAGGCGAACGTGTATGGGATGTTTCGCGTACAATAGACGTGATATGCGATAATTTCAAGCGGATTGACCCCGACGATATATCGTGCATGGTAACTCCGGCGGCGGAACGATAACATTTTATGCGGCGTGCATTGACGAGCGCATAAAATACGCGATCCCCCTCCTGTTCCGGTTCTGCAATATCTTGATTCTATAATAAATATCTATCATTGCCCGTGCAATTATATTCCGTCCATAGCACGATATTTTGATATGGGAGACCTCGGCGGACTGATTGCACCGCGCGGACTGGTCGTTGTTGCCGGAAAACATGATCCCATATTTCCTCTGCACGGTGTCAGCCGCTGCGTGATAGGATTAAGTCGCTTTATAAGGAGGACTGCGCCGAAAACAGAATACGCTTTGTAATCGGTGACAGCGGACATCAGTTTTTCCTCCCGACATCGCATACAGCGCACTCAATGAATTGCGTGGTTTAATATAATCATATTGACTTTTCGGCTTATGATGTTATAATAATTATGAGGTGGTTTTTATGAGTAACAGGCATTTTTTTGAGATGGATATACGCACAAGAAAATCATTTATTAACAAAAAGCCACCATCATGATTTTTGAAATATATTGTCTGTCGCAGGGCAGCTGCAATTATTTTATTGATAACCGAATTTATTCCCTTATACCGCATGATATATTGTTCATTCAAAACGGCGTTATTCACAATGCCGTATATCCTCCCGACAAGCCGCACAAGCGAATACTTATCAGTTTTCGAGGATTATATTGCTCCGTCGCTTCGGGAGGATGCCGCAAAAATATTTAAAAGGCAGCTCTACCGTCCGTCGGACTGCGGTTTTACGGAGGATATATTTAAAAGCTCTACCCGAATATATTGACGGCGGCAATATATCACAGGAGCCGATATGCTGCTATCTGACAGAGCTTTTTGCACATATTGCACGCAATGCGCCGTCCGATGCCGAAAAATGATATTTTAAACAAGGCAATGCTGCCGTAAATACCGCTGTAAGCGATGCCGCACGGTTTATAACCGAAAACTATCCGCAAAATATTACGCTTTCGATGCTTGCGGACATGGCAGGATACAGCGAAAGTTATTTTTCCAAACTTTTAAAGCCTCCACGGGTTCGGCTATAAAGATTTTATACAAACCGTACGCTTAAAAAGCGGCAAAGAATTGCTTGAGTAATGGCAATGATTCGATTTGCGAAATTGCATTTAAGTGCGGTTTTTCGGACAGCAATTATTTTCGTCGGTATTTAAGCAAAGCGTCGGAATGTCACCGTTAAAATACAGAAAAGTCCGCCACGACTTTTCGATAACTAAAAATCGGGTGTAAAATTTCACACCCGATTAGTTATTATTTAAAATACCTCCAAGATAGTCTTTTGTATTGTTAACCATTTCATCAAACAGCTTTTTGCGTCTGCGGCAGAAACGGTTACAAAGCGGATCGTTTGCAAATGCCATAAATGCCACATCAAGACTGCGCTCCGCACCGGCACGCGCAATAAGCTCCGTTCTCCCGATATTCTTGAAATAAGCGGATATATTTCCTCGGAATATTGCCTGCAAATACCGGAATAAGCGTATCCGAACGGAATGCGGCGTTTGTTTCGACCACTGCTCCCAACGGAAGATTCGGCGTCTGACCGACATTTGGAATATTAACGTTTGTTATAATATCTTTAAGTCCCAGAAGGCGCGCATCTGATTTACGCCCTCTTCACCGGTAGGCTTGATTTCAACGTTCATTTCGCCCGAAACAAGTTTTGCGCTCTTTTCAAGACGATTTTTCAAATCCTCCTTACGCCATGCAACGGTAGTAAGTCCGAATTTCCATTCTCACCTTTTCGGGGCTTTCAAGATACCATTTTCCAGGACAAAATTCCGCAAGGTGTCTGTCTCCAGCAGCAGTTAATAAATCGTAGCGTCTGAACAAATCCAAGCTTTACTCTTTTCCGCACACGCGCAAAACGAATTATTCATCCAGTTTTTGTCCACTTTCTCACCGGTAGCCCGTTTCATGATATTTTTTTTCCGCAAATTCTCTGTAAACATCAAACAAGTCTGTTTTTTTTATGCTTCGCTTCAGTGTCCTATACGTGAAGTGATTTACGCCCACAACGTTTATTTTTATATCCTCACGTCCTGCGCCTCTATGCCCGCGTATGTCGGCAAGAGCCCCTTGCTCAAAAGCGTCTGCGTTCCGAAAACTTCATGACAGCAGCGAATGCTTTGATTTTCGAATGCGTTATAAAGCGCTTTCACGCATACCGTCATCGGATTGGTGTAGTTTATAACCCATGCGTCGGAGAATATTTCTTTACCGCAAGCGCGATTTCCCCATCATGGGAATGGTACGCAGCGCTCTGACTATTCCACACCGGGCCGGAGGTATCGCCTACCGACTGATATATCCGTATTTTTTCGGGAGCGTGCATCGCTTTCCATTTCGTCAAACGTTGCCGGCAGTATCGAGATTACCACGAAGTCACAGCCTGTAAGCGCTTCACCGATAGTTTTGACCGCTTTGTAATTCCAATGTGATTTGCAGTCGTCAAGGTCATTATATTTATTTCCTATAACTTCATTATGATACGCTGCTTCAAAGTCAATATCATGAGATATACCTCACCGGACATATCCTCCGCCAATGCCAAATCGGACATTAGCCCCCACGCCCAGCCGCGCGAACCTCCGCCGATATAGGCAATTTTTACGTTTTCCGCTTTTACCGTTGTAATTCATTAAAAATTCTCCTTTCAGATTAAAAATTTAATAGCCGATTGTATTTCTTGTTAATATATGATGATTTTTCTCCGCTTTCGACTTCCCCCCTATGCGGGAAGCTGTCACGCAGTGACTGATGAGGTGGTATTTTTCGCGGCTTCCGTACACCTCATCCACCGCAGGTCCCCCTTCCCCTCCAAGGGAAGGCTTTAAAATTTAAAATATTCTTTTTGCATTTTTTAAAGCATACGCCCTCAACTATTTCTTTAAGCATCTCGAATCATTTGGGTACTCGCCGTCCTCTACCCACCTGCCGATAAGATTACAGAAAATTCTTCTGAAATACTCATGTCTCGGGTACGACACAAAACTGCGCGAATCGGTAAGCATTCCGACAAATCGTGAAAAGCAATCCGAGATTTGCCAAAGCTTTCATCTGTTCCTCCATGCCGTCACGGTTGTCATTGAACCACCAGCCCGAACCAAACTGGATTTTGCCCGGCGTGGGCGCTTTCTGGAAGTTTCCGAGCATTGTTCCCAAAACATAATTGTCTTTCGGATTTAACGTATACAAAATCGTTTTAGGCAGTCTGTCTTTCATTTCAAGCGCATTTAAGAGCTTTGAAATCCCCTGTGCAATCTCAAAATCATTCACCGAGTCAAAGCCCGTATCGGCGCCTAATTTTTCAAACATTCTTGTATTATTGTTTCGCATTGCGCCTATATGCAGCTGCATTGTCCAGCCGCGCTTTGCATATTCCTCACCGAGAAACACAAGCTTTTCTATAATATCGTCGTTTTATTTCGTCAACGGCATGGTCGGACAGCTTGCAGCCGTTTTCGTTAAAATAGTCCATTCTGTCCGTTATATCGCTTTTTATATTGCTTAAATCGGGACGGAATGTTGGCAGTATCTGAACGTCAAAATCCTTTAACTGCTTATGATATTTCAAATCATCATACGGATTATCGGTTGTACAAATCGTCTCTACGTTTGACATTTTTTTATAAGTCCCTGTGCGGTAAATTCGTCCTTTTTAAGGCAATCGTTTACCTGCTCCCCATATTTCCTCCGCTGTTTTTTCTGCTGAGTGTTTTATTCACCCGAAATATCTTTTAAGTTCAAGATGTGTCCAGTGATACATCGGGTTGCCTATCATTAACGGAACAGTTTTTGCAAACATCTTCCATTTTTCAAAATCGTCCGCTTTTCCGTTATGTATTCCTCGTCAATTCCGTTTGAACGCATTAAACGCCACTTATAGTGGTCGCCGCCCAAAAACAGGTCGTAGGCGTCCTTGAATTTATAGTTTTCCGCAATTTTTTCCGGCGGAATGTGGCAATGGTAATCAATTATCGGCAAGTCTTTTGCAAATTCATGATAAAGCCTTTTTGCCGTTTCGTTTTTCAGCATAAAATCATCATTTATAAAGCTCATAGTGTTACACCGTCCTTAAATATTGATATTTCTTTATAGCCGTTTTCTTCATTTTTTCGTTTTTCTTCCGTTTGCGGTTTCTATAACGAAGTCAAACAGCTCGTCCGTAAGCTCGCATCCGTCAAGTACTCTGCCCGCGTCAAAATCAATCCATGAGGATTTTTCTTTTGCAAGTGCGGTATTTGTGAAATCTTGACTGTCGGCACCGCACCTCCGAGCGGCGTGCCTCTGCCGGTTGTGAACAAAATCATATGCACGCCTGCCGCCATAAGATTCGTCACCGCAACAATGTCATTCCCCGGCCCGTTCAAAAGCGAAAGTCCGCTCTTTGTCACGGTATCGCCGTAATCAAGAACATCCGTAATTTCCGAAAGTCCGCCCTTTTGAATACAGCCGAGAGATTTTCCTCCAACGTGGTGATACCGCCTGCCTTGTTTCCGGGAGACGGATTTTCGTAAATCGTCTGATTATGGCGTGTGAAATAATCCTTAAAATTATTTATAAGTCTTACCGTTTTATCGAAAACCGCCTTATCCGCACATCTTTGCATCAAAAAATGTTCCGCACCGAACATTTCCGGCACTTCCGTAAGTACGCAGCTGCCGCCTATCGAGGTAAGCTTATCGCATACCCTGCCTACAAGCGGATTTGCCGTAATTCCCGACAAACCGTCACTTCCGCCGCATTTAAGCCCTATTTTAAGTTTTTAATGCTCACCGGTTCACGCTTATCCTTTGCGGCATTCGATTTCAGTTCTTCCTATAATGCGTACGCCAGCAATTTCATCGTCGGCATCCTGAGCATTTAAAAAAACGCACACGCTCCTCATCATAGCTGCCAAGGCACTTTTAAAAACCTCAATATTGTTATTTTCGCACCCCAAACCCAGAACAAGCGCTCCGCCGCAGTTGGGGTGATGTACCATTCTGCAAGAATTTTCTGCGTTATTTCCATATCGCCGCCGAGCTGCGAACAGCCGAACGGGTGCGAAAAATATTCGCGCCTGTTTTTCTGGCGATTATCTGCAGCCGTTTTGTTGACAGCCTACGGTATTTACAATCCATATGTCGTTTCTATTCCGACATCGCCGCTTTTGGCATAACCCATAAAGGTTAAATGGCATATTTTACGATGGTATTCGCATGTTACTTTTCCCGAAAGATTTGTTGCGGCGAATGAACGTGTTCGCCCCTTTTTAGTATCCGTCAGAGCATGACCTATCGGCTTCCGTATTTAATTATATTTTCGCCGTATTTTATATCACGTACGGCATATTTATGCCCGTTATCAACATTTACTGACATTGTCCGGCTTATTTATTAACATACTTTTCTATCTCGCTTTCAAGGAATGTCAAATCGAGAATTTTTGCCAAAATTTCGGACGCGGTTTTCAAAACGCAGTTACTTTTCATCGTCATTTGTCATGTCCGTTCTGTAAAAGTCAATCAGGGCAAACGAAACAGCAATGTTTCGGGCATTTTTCCGTATCGCTTTATATATATTCGTTGACGGCAGAACGCGCACTTTAAATTTGCTCACCGAATTTAAGGCAATTGATGAAAGATAGTGTTTATATAGTTTTTGCAAAACGTTTCATGACGTTGTCGGCATATTCGATAAGCTCATCTTTCGGCAAATCAGGCGTGGAATAATTTCATCATAAACGCATTTTCTTATATGTTCGTTCATACGCTTATCATCAATGCACGATTTTACGGTATCAAAGCCTTCAAGCAGCATACGGCACAAGCGAAGTATGCGCGCCGTTCAATATTCTTACCTTGCGCGTTCTGTATTTTTCGAGATTATCCGTAAGTATAACATTCAGACTGCATTTGTCAAACGGAAGTTCATTAAACAGACTGTCATAGCCCCTCAATCACCTGATAAATGAAAATATTCCGATGTATTTACCATGTTGTCCTCATAGCCGAGTTCTATTTTTTCGTCCTTGGGGCAGCCTGTGTTAATTCTGTCTACCAAAGTGTTAGAAAATATTTTCTTTTTAATCCAATCCGCAAAATCCTCACCCAGCTTCCAAAGCTCGGCATACTGCAATATTTTTTTGAGATTATCACCGTTACGGCCAAATCAATCAGTTCGCACGGTAAAAATACAAACCGTCCAATCCCAAATCAAAACGCTTTTTAAGCAGCTGCGGCGTAAGCTTTTGCGGGAAAAGTGTCCGCCGGTCTGCCGCTTATTTTATCGTCCTCCGAAAAAGCATATTCCCGCTTCGGTTGTGTGTTGGAAATAACAAATCTGAAATCGGGATTTTCGGCAAGTTTTATGTATTCGTCAAAGCTGTCATACGGCTTTACGCACCGCGATATTACATTAATCTTTTTTGACATCAACGCCCTCCATGCCGCGGCAGATATGCGTATATTCGCAATTCTGCGCCGTAAGCATATCACACATACCGTTTTTATCGGCTGAACAACAACGGCTTTTCCGTCAAAATCGGTTTTTTCATTTACAATTTGCAGCATCCAATCCGGGTAAATCCGCGGAGGAATCCGCCCTCACCAAACTGTATTACCTTTTCTTTCACTTCGCACCAAACACCTTTCTTAAAGTCTTTATCACATTATATAGCAAAAATCCTTTAAAATGCTACCGCTTTTTGTGTTTTTTTAATTAAAAATTACAGATTTTTTGCCATTTTAATATAACCAAAAAAAGACTGAGACAAACTTAATCCGTTTGTCTCAGTCTTTTATACATAATTTTAGTCTACAAGTGACAAAATTGCCATTTCAGCAGCGTCGCCGCGGCCGAGCTGATGAATTCTTGTATAACCGCCGTTTCTTTCTGCATATTTTCGGGATTTCGTCAAAAGCTTTTTAACTACGTCTTCTTCGTTGATATGCAAGAGCCTGACGGCGTGAAGCAAGAGTATTTTCTTACCGAGAGTGATCATCTTTTCAGCCATACTCTGTGTTTCTTTTTTGCTCTTGTTACAGTTGTTTCTATCTTACCATATTTGAGAAAAATTAGTGACTAAACCTCTTAAAAGAGCTTTCTCTCTGGTCGGTAGGAAGATTTAACTTTTCTTGTTCCGCATTATCGGTACCTCCTATTAATCTTCTTCTTTTTAAGGAACAGACCTAAGCCGTTCAGCTTTGTTAATAACCTCTTCAAGCGACTTTCTTCCGAGATTTCTCACTCATCATGTCCTCCTCGGACTTGTTGGTAAGATCCTCTACCGTATTTATTCCGGCACGCTTCAAAGCAGTTGTACGAACGAACAGATAAATCCAGTTCCTCAATGGTCATTTCAAGAACCTTTTCTTTCTTGTTTTCTTCCTTTTCCCACAATTATTTCTGTGTTCTTGGCTTCATCAGAAAGATCAAAACAATCCTCAATAAATCGTTCATTATTTTTGCCGCAAGCGATACTGCTTCATCCGGCTTAATTGTTCCGTTTGTCCACAATTCAACCGTTAACTCCTCGCGGTCTGTATACTGACCTACACGAGTGTTCTCAACAGTATAGTTAACCTTTGTTACAGGCGTATATATTGAGTCAATCGGTATCACACCGATAACCGACTGCATATCCTGTTTATTCTTTTTCCGCACTTACATAACCCTCTGCCCTTTGAAAGGGTAATTTCAACGTACAGTTCTTGCATCGTCGTTAAGAGTTGCAATATGAAGGTCGGGGTTAAATATTTCCACGTCACTGTCACGCTTATATATCTCCCGCGGTAACCTCCTGTGCACCCTTTGCTTCAATGTAAACGGTTTTTGGGGCCGTCACCGTGGATTTTGATTGCCATTTTCTTGATATTCAAGATAATTTCCGCAACGTCCTCCGTAACTCCGGGTACTGTTGAAAATTCGTGCTGAACACCGTCAATCTTGATTGACGTTGCCGCTGCACCGGGTAATGATGAAAGTAATATTCTGCGTAAAGAATTTCCGAGAGTTGTGCCGTAGCCGCGTTCGAGCGGAGATACGACGAATTTGCCGTATCTTTCGTCTTCGCTTAATTCCACGCACTCAATATTCGGCTTTTCCATTTCTATCATTTCAGAACCTCCTTCTAAAAATCGAGCCGGCCGCGCTTTTTCTCTGACTATGCGGCCGCTGCTGCAAACACGTATATATATCCACTTACCGAGGGCAGCACCGGATTATTTCGAGTACAACTCGACAATCAAATGCTCCTGAACATCATAATCGATGTCTTCTTTTCTGAAAGTTTAATACCTTTACCTGTCAAGGTGTTCTGTTCATTTCAAGCCATGCCGGAATTACATCTCTTGGCATTGGTTTCAACGATTTCCTTTAATTCTACCGAATTTTTTGCTCTTTTCTCTTACTGCGACAACATCGCCCGGCTTTACAAGATATGACGGAATGTCTACCTTTTGAACCGTTTACGGTGATGTGACCGTGGTTTACGATCTGTCTTGCTTCACGTCTTGTGTTTGCAAGTCCGAGTCTGTAAACAACGTTGTCCAGTCTTGATTCAAGAAGCTGGAGCAGCATTTCACCTGTTACACCGCTCTTCTTTGCAGCTAATTCATAATAGTGCTTGAACTGCTTTTCAAGCAAGCCGTAAATGAACTTAACCTTTGCTTTTCATTTAACTGCAAACCGTATTCGGACTGCTTTTTTTCTTGATTGTTTCGGGTTTTTGTTTGAACTCTTGTCAATACCCATAACTCCCGGTTCTATACCCAAAGTTCTGCATCTTTTTAGTACCGGCTGTATATTTCTTGCCATGCTCGTTTTCCTCCTTTTACAAATAATTACAAATCAGACTCTTCTTCTCTTAGGAGGTCTGCATCCGTTATGAGGAATAGGCGTTACATCCTTAATCATTGTAACGTCCAGACCTGTTGCCTGTAAAGCTCTGATTGCTGCTTCACGTCCGGCACCCGGGCCTTTTACATAAACCTCAACTGTTTTCATACCGTGTTCCATAGCAGCTTTGCAGCTGTTTCTGCTGCTGACTGAGCTGCGAACGGAGTGCTTTTTCTTGAGCCTCTGAAGCCTAAGCCCCGGCACTTGCCCATGAAATAGCATTTCCGGCTGTATCTGTAATTGTAACTATCGTATTGTTAAAGGTTGAACGGATATGAGCCGCGCCTTTTTCTACATTTTTTCTGTCACGACGACGTGTACGTGTAGTCTTCTTTGCTACCTTAGCCATTAGCTTAGTCCCTCCTTTATTTCTTCTTTCCTGCAATTGTTTTGCAGGGCCCTTGCGGGTTCTTGCATTGTTCTTGGTGTTTTGTCCTCTTACAGGAAGACCCTTTCTGTGTCGGATACCTCTGTAACATCCGATTTCCATTAATCTCTTGATGTCAAGAGCCAACTGACGTCTCAAATCACCTTCAACTGTGTATTCAGCGTCGATAACTTCTCTTAGCTTATTTTACATCTGCTTCTGTAAGATCCTTTTTACTCTTGTGTCTGGGTTTATACCTGTTTGAGAGAATCTTTTGAGAACTTTTAAGTCCAATACCGTATATATAGGTAAGACCAATCTCTACTCTCTTTTTCTAGGTAAGTCAACACCTGCTATTCTTGCCATACTTTTCTACACCTCCATTAAAAGATATCATCAAAAAATTTTTTATAGTGTTGTTTAAAACTCATTCAGGCTGTTCGCCTGAACAAGTCATAAACAAATTTTAATGCAGTGCTTTTCACTGCGTTTTGCAAAATAATATATAAATTAGTATCCTGTGATATAACCTTCGGCTATTTTAATCAGTTCAGATTTGAGTGCAGTCCAAAGCTTCTTTCAAACTGCCGTGTACTCAGTGTACACAAAGTTTGAAAAAAGGTTCGAATGTGCCAAATATGGACTGATTAACCCTGCTTTTTGCTTATGCTTTGGGTTCTCAAAATAACCATTACTTTGCCTTTTCTTTTTATGATTTTGCACTTTTCGCAAATTGGTTTTACTGACGGACGTACTTTCATATCTATTACCTCCTTGTCGTCACTTATCTGACCGAAGTAAATTATTTACTTCTCCATGTAATTCTGCCCTTATCAAGATCATAAGGACTCATTTCCATAGTTACCTTATCTCCCGGGAGAATTTTTATGAAGTTCATTCTCAGTTTGCCTGAAATATGTGCCAATACCTGGTGCCCATTTTCAAGCTCTACTTTAAACAGTGCGTTAGGCAAGTTTTCAACAACTTTACCTTCAACTTCTATAACATCTTGCTTAGACATATGTTATAAACCTCCTTTAGATACGCTTTCAGGTTTAATTAAACTCCGCTAATGCTTTTCGCACCTCTGAATTTGTAACCTTACCCACAGTTGCAAGTTTGTTACTTACAAAATCCGAAACAGAGTTTGTACCCTGAAGGTGCTTGAGCTTTTTCTTTTTCGGGTGATCCACTTTTCGCAATTCACCGTTTGCAAGATAAACAAAATCGCCTTCTCTTGAAAGGACGATGAACAAATCACCCTTTGTCACGTCCCGCAATGGAACGCACGATTGAACCCTCTATAATTTCCATATAATACTCCTAAAGTGTTAATATTTCACACCCGTCTTTTGTAATCAATACGGTGTTTTCATAGTGGGCTGACAAACTTCCGTCATCAGTTACAACTGTCCAATCATCATCAAGTACCGCAACATGATAATCACCTGCATTAACCATAGGTTCAATAGCAATTGTCATACCTGCGGCAAGCTTTACGCCATGACCGGCTTTGCCAAAATTCGGTACGCTCGGATCTTCATGAAGATTACGACCAATTCCATGACCGACAAGGTCACGCACTACGCTGTAACCATGCGATTCAACATACTGCTGAATTGCTGACGAAACATCGCCTAATTTGGCACCGTGCTTTACATATTTAATTCCCTCAAAGAAACTTTGACGTGTAACGTCTATAAGATTTTGTGCCTCGTCCGAAATCTTTCCGACTCCGAATGTTCTTGCGGCATCACTGTGCCATCCGTCAAGTATAGCGCCCATATCAATGCTGATTATGTCGCCCTCTTTTCAAAATGGCTCTCTTACTTGGAATTCCGTGAACAACCTCGTCATTGATTGACGCACAAATTGTTCCCGGGAAACCGTTATAATTAAGGAAATTAGGTTTTGCACCTTGTGATATAATAAAATCATATGCGATTTTATCAAGCTGCGCCGTTGTTACACCCGGTTTGATGTGCTTCTCAAGAAGCTCAAGCGCACCTTTTGTAACCTTTTGCTGACGCACGCATTTTTTCGACTTGTTTTGCTGATTTAATAGTTATCATAACTCACACCTCAAGTCCCAAAGCCTTAGCAACATTGCTTGTTGTATCTTCAAGCTTATCCTCGCCCTTTGCAGTAACAAGAAGTCCAAGCTTTTCATAATACGCTTTTATAGGCTCTGTTTGTTCGTGATAAACATTAAGTCTGTTCTTGATTGTTTCAGGAACATCATCGGCGCGCTGAATAAGTTCGCCTTTACATTTATCACATATTCCTTCAGTTTCAGGCTTGTTTGATATGATATTGTACGGTGCTCCGCACTTTGAGCATTCACGTCTTGATGACAAACGCTCGATTATTGCCTCATCGGCAACTTCAAGAGAAAGCACTTTATCAATTTTTACGCCCGATTCTGTCAATGCCTCAGCCTGAGCTGTTGTGCGAGGGAATCCGTCAAGGATAAATCCCTTTGCACAATCAGGCTTTTTTACAATCTTTCTTTTTACTATAGAAACAATTACGTCATCCGGCACAAGCTTTCCGTCATTTATATACTGTTCGGCCAGCTTTCCGACTTCTGTCTGTTCCTTGATGGCGGTTCTCAGCATAACACCTGTTGAAATTGTGTTTATATCCAATCTCTTAGATAAAATTTCGCCTTGAGTGCCTTTTTCCTGCCCCCGGAGGGCCCATTAATACCAAATTCATACTAAATACCGCCTTTCCTGAAATTATTCAAGGAAACCTTTATAATGACGCATTGTCATTTGTGATTCAATTTGTCTGACAGTTTCAAGAGCAACACCTTCCATAATTAGAAGTGATGTACCGCCGATTTGAAGTGCCGTTACATTGAATATCGCACCGACAATTACAGGTAGGATTGCGATAATTGCAAGGAAGAATGCACCTACAAGATTTAATCTTGAAGAAATCTTTCCTATATAATCGCTTGTCGGCTTACCAGGTCTGATACCCGGAATGTATCCTCCACTCTTCTTCATATTATTTGCAAGTTCAATCGGATTGAACTGAATTGAAGAATAGAAATATGTGAAGAATAGTATAAGCAACGCATAAAGAATTGCGTATACAAGACTGGTCCACCATGCTGACGCATAGCCGGCTGATAAACAACCAAGGATATAATATCCAAGACCGGCTGTCGGCATATTACCGCCTGAAACCAATCTTACGATTGTTGCAGGGAATGCCATGATTGAAGATGCAAAGATGATCGGCATAACGCCGCCTGCTGCAACTTTAATCGGAATGTTTGTGCTTTGTCCGCCGTACATTTTTCTTCCAACAACACGCTTAGCGTACTGAACCGGAATTCTTCTTTCAGCCTCTGAGAAGAATACAACGAACGTGATAGCAGCTATTGCCACAACAATGATGGCAGCTACGAATATAAGGCCCTTTGCATTTACGCCTGCTCCCAAGAATTGATTATAAATTCCGTATGCAGCTGATGGTATTCTTGATACGATACCTGCAAAGATAATTAGCGATACGCCGTTTCCAAGTCCCTTTTCTGTAATAAGTTCACCCAACCAGATAATAAATGCTGTACCGGCTGTGAATGTAAGAACTATTACGAAAAATGTTAAAACGCTTGGATTTTTGATTGCGTCAAGACCGTTTGTAACGCTCATATTGTAAAGTGTTACATAAAGTCCGGCACCTTGTATGAATGCCAACGCAATACCAAGGTATCTTGTAATCTTGTTAATTTTCTTTCTGCCCTCAAGACCTTCTTTAGCCAGACGCTCAAGAGAAGGTATTGCGACAGTAAGAAGTTGAACGATAATAGATGCGTTGATGTATGGTGAAACACCCATTGCCATAACTGTTGCGTTTGAGAACGCACCACCTGTGAATACATCGAACAAGCTGAACAAGTCTGTTCCGCCGTTTCCCAAAACGCTTGCATAGCGTCAGCTGTCAGATACGGTACAGGAATATGTGCACCGAATCTGAAAACTATAAGCATCATTAATGTAAATAGAATTCTGCGACGTAGGTCCGGAATTTTCCAAGCATTCTTTAGTGTCTGTAACACGATTACATCACCTCAGCCTTTCCGCCTGCCTTTTCTATTTTTTCCTTTGCAGAAGCGCTCATCTTAGCCACCTTTACAGTAAGCTTTTTGTTAAGCTCACCTCTGCCAAGTATTTTAACACCGTCAAGTGTTTTGCTGATTATACCGTTTGCCTTTAGTGTTTCTGCTGTAACTTCTGCTCCGTCCTCAAGCTTATTAAGCTCCTCAACGTTAACAGCAACATACTGCTTTGCAAATATATTCTTAAATCCACGCTTAGGAAGTCTTCTGTATAATGGCATTTGACCACCTTCAAAGCCCGGTCTAACGCCACCGCCACTTCTTGCGTTTTGTCCTTTATGACCTTTTCCCGAAGTTTTACCTGTACCGCTTCCGATACCTCTGCCCACTCTCTTAGGAGCGAACTTTGAACCTTCAGCAGGTTGCAATTCGTTTAAGTTCATTTGCTACACCTCCTTACTAATTAGTTTTCTTCAACTGTTACAAGGTGAGATACCTTGTTAATCATTCCTCTGATTTGAGGTGTGTCATTGTGTTCAACAACACTTCTTATTTTCTTTAGTCCAAGAGCTTCAACAGTAGCGATTTGGTCTTTCTTTCTGCCGATTGTACTCTTAACTAATGTAATTTTTAGCTTAGCCATATTACTGTGTGCCTCCCTCATTAACCTCTGATTTGGTCTACAGTCTTGCCTCTTAGCTTAGCAACTTCTTCAGGCTGCTTTTAACTCTGACAATCCCTGTATAGTAGCACTAACTACGTTTCTCTTGTTATTTGATCTCAAGCTCTTTGCTCTGATGTCTTTAACACCTGCAAGTTCAAGAACCGCACGAGCAGCACCACCTGCAAGCACACCAGTACCTTGTGCAGCCGGCTTAAGAAGAACCTTACCTGCACCTGAAATACCAACAACTTCATGAGTAATTGTTGAACCTACAAGAGGAACAGAAATCAAATTCTTCTTTGCGCTTTCAATACCTTTTCTGATTGCGTCAGGTATTTCAGCAGACTTACCTTGACCGAAGCCAACGTGACCATTTCTGTCACCAACAACGACCAAAGCGCTGAATCTCATTGTTCTGCCGCCTTTAACGGTCTTAGCAACACGGTTGATTGCTACGACATTTTCCTCAAGCTCTAAAGCTTCTACGTCTATTCTTTCAGCCACTTAACTCGTCCTCCTTCTCTTAGAATTCTAAGCCGCCTTCTCTTGCGCCTTCTGCAAGAGCAGCAACTCTGCCGTGGTACAAATATCCGCCTCTGTCGAATACTACAGCTTTAATGCCTGCTGCAAGAGCCTTTTCAGCCACTTTCTGACCGATTGCCTTTGCACCTTCAATGTTTCCGCCGTAGCCTTCAAATTCTTTGTCCATGCTTGATGCTGAAACAAGTGTAACACCCTTTACATCATCAATAACCTGAGCATATATATGTTTTGCACTTCTGAATACGTTTAGACGAGGTCTCTCCGCTGTGCCGGAGATGTTCTTTTTCTAACTCTTGCGTGGCGTCTAACTCTAGCCGCTTTTGTATCTATCTTCTTAATCATTTAAGAACACTCCTTTCAATTATTTCTTCTTAGCTCCCGCTTTTCCTTCTTTACGTCTGATCACTTCATCAACGTACTTAATACCCCTTACCCTTGTATGGTTCAGGCTGTCTGTACTCTCTAATCTTCGCTGCTGTTGCACCAACATCTTCTTTGTTGGCACCTTTAACGATGATTTTGTTTGGAGCAGGAACTTCGATTGTTACGCCTTCCTTTGCTTCATACAAAACAGGATGTGAGTAACCAAGACTCAAGTTAAGAGTCTTGCCTTGCATTGCAGCTCTGTAACCAACACCGTTGATTTCAAGCTCTTTTGTAAAGCCTTCTGTAACACCGATAACCATATTGTTTACAAGTGTTCTTGTAAGACCGTGCAATGACTTGTGCATCTTATCTTCTGAAGGACGCTCTACTGTGATAACTCCATCGTTAAGCTTTTAACGATCATATCAGGATGAAGTTGTCTTGAAAGTGTGCCGTTCTTACCTTTTACTGTGATTTCGTTTGTATCACTGATCTTTACCTCAACTCCGGCAGGAACAGTGATAGGTAACTTACCTATTCTTGACATAGGGATTTTTCCTCCTTAACTTAAATTTGCTCTGTTTTACACACAGCCGTGTGTTTCCACAGGTTTTCAGTTATTTTTTTATTAATATTAATTACCAGATGTAAGCAAGTACTTCGCCGCCAACGTGCTGCTTTCTTGCTTCCTTATCTGTCATAATACCCTTTGATGTTGAAACGATTGCGATACCAAGACCCTTAAGAACTCTTGGAAGTTCGTCAACGCTTGCGTAGAATCTAAGACCAGGCTTAGAAACTCTCTTAAGACCGCTTATAACTCTTTCCTTGTTAGGTCCGTATTTCAAAGTAATTCTGATAACGCCTTGTTTACCGTCTTCGATTACTTGAAAATCTTTTTATATAACCCTCATCATTAAGGATTTCAACAATCGCCTTCTTCATGTTTGAAGCAGGAACATCGACTGTTTCATGCTTTGATGAGCTTGCATTTCTGATTCTTGTAAGCAAATCTGCGATTGGATCAGTTATTTGCATTTATTTTACCTCCTTACGCTCTCACAAACCGCAAAAGCGGTTTTGCCTTATGCTACGGTATTTGATGTCTTGCACCAAATACCTGCTTCAGCTATAACTTGCTGTGCAAGTTACTTTACCTCTTTCGGATTTTTGTAAGTCCGAATTTTTATCATATATCTAAAAATCAATTTGTTTCTTATAAGAAACGCTCGATTTTACCAGCTTGCTTTTCTTACGCCAGGGATTTGACCTTTGTAAGCCAATTCTCTAAAGCATATACGGCAAATACCAAACTTTCTAAGGTAAGCATGTGGTCTTCCGCAAATCTTACATCTTGTGTAACCTTGTGTTGAATACTTAGGTTGTTTCTGTTGTTTTAAAACCATTGCTTTCCTTGCCATGTTAAATCCTCCTTTTTAACTATGAACGGAACGGAGCGCCCATTAACTTTAGAAGTTCACGAGCTTCTTCGTCTGTCTGTGCAGTTGTGACAATGTTGATGTCCATACCTCTGATCTTATCGATCTTATCATATTCGATTTCGGGAATATCAAGCTGTTCTTTAATACCAACAGAATAGTTACCTCTACCGTCGAAACCGTTAGGTTGATACCTCTAAAGTCTCTTACACGTGGAAGAGCAACATTGAAAAAATCTGTCTAAGAACTCATACATCTTATCTGATCTTAATGTTACTTTGCAGCCGATATTCATGCCTTCTCTCAATTTAAAGTTAGCTACCGACTTTCTTGCCTTTGTTACTACAGGTTTTGTCCTGTTATCAGTAATGCCAAGTCGTTACAAGCGGCTTCGATTGCCTTAAAGGTTGTCTTTTTGCGTCGCCCATACCGATATTTATAACGATTTTTCAATCTTAGGAATCTGCATAGTGCTTTTATAACCAAACTTTTGTCATAAGAGCAGGAGCAACTTCTTTTACATTTATCTCATTCTTGCCATTGTGCTTCATTAACCTCCTCGATTGATTAGTCGTTGAATATCCTGGCACTTCTTGCAGTATCTTACTTTTGAGCCGTCTTCAAGAACCTTAACGCCCGTTCTTGCAGCCTTGCCGCACTTTGAGCAAACTCTCAATACGTTTGATGCGTCGATTGCCGATTCAACGTGGATGATTCCGCTTTCCTGACCCTGCATCTTTGCCTTTGGTGCTTTTTTAACCATTGCAACACCTTCGACAATGACTCTTCCTGTTTCGGAATCGCGGTGATTATCTTTACCTTTCTTTTTACCTTTATCTTTACCGAGATTACCTTTACGATATCCCCTCTTTTATATGCATTTTCTTCATTGTTTTGGAACCTCCTTAAATAACTTCGGGAGCCAAAGACAAAATCTTCATATAATCCTTATCTCTGAGCTCTCTTGCTACCGGGCCAAAGATACGTGTACCTCTCATTTCTTGTCATCTCTTACGATAACTGCTGCATTCTCATCAAATCTTATATATGAACCGTCAGCACGTCTTGACTCTTTAACAGTTCTTTACTACAACGGCTTTAACTACATCACCTTTTTTTACAACTCCGCCCGGTGTTGCCTTTTTAACAGAACAGATGATCTCTGTCACCAACTGCCGCATATCTTTTCTTGTGAGCCGCCCATTACATCGAATACACATTACTTCTTTTGCGCCTGTATTATCAGCGACTTTTAAGCGTGTTTGTTGTTGTATCGTGCTTTTTCTCCTTTCCGGCCTATATTACTTCGCCTTTTCTACGATTTCAACCAATCTCCATCTCTTTATCCTTTTGACAGAGGTCTTGTTTCCATAACTTTACCTTATCACCCTTTTGGCACAAGCATTTTCTTCATCATGTGCTTTAAGCTTGTAAGTTTCTTTTTACAACTTTGCCGTAAAGCGGGTGCTTCACGTTATATTCGATAGCAACTACGATAGTCTTATCCATCTTGTTGCTTACAAACTTTACCGATTTTTACCTTTCGGCTGTTTCTTTCTTCCACGTTAATGTCCTCCTTTCATACAATCTGCATTGTATAACATATCCTGAAAATCCGGTAATCAGATTGCAGAATCTTCCAATTCTTTCATGAATGATGGTTTTAATACGAGCGACAGTTTTCTTTAACCTCACCAATCTTTTGCGGATTCTCCAACTGGTGTTATAGCGTTTTGAAATCTCAGTTGAATAATTCCTGCTTGCTGGAAGCAAGCTTTTCTGTCAATTCTTCAGTAGACATTTCTCTGAGCTCATTTATTTTCATCTTATTCACCATCCTCTGCTTCGTTTTACAAATTTGCATTTGATCGGCAGTTTGTGCATAGCAAGACGAAGTGCTTCACGCGCTACTTCCTCACTTACACCACCAATCTCAAACATTACTCTGCCCGGCTTAACAACCGCAACCCAATACTTCGGGGCTACCTTTTACCTGAACCCATTCGAGTCTCGGCACGTTTTTGAGTGATCGGCTTATCAGGGAATATCTTTATCCAACCCTGACCGCCTCTTTTTGTGTATCTTGTCATGGCGATACGGGCTGCTTCAATCTGTCTTGATGTAATCCAGTTCGGCTCCAATGCCTGCAAACCAAATTCACCGTTAGAAACCACGTTGCCGCGTGTTGCCTTTTACCCTTCATTCTGCCACGCATAACTTTTTCTGTATTTTTACTCTCTTAGGTAACAACATGATTATCTTCCTCCCTTCGGTCTGTTGCTCTGAGCTCTCTTATTTTCATGAAGAACTTCGCCCTTTATAGATCCAAACTTTAATACCGAGGATACCGTATGTTGTCATTGCTTCAGCAAATCCGTAGTCGATATCTGCTCTTAAAGTCTGCAGCGGAATAGTTCCTTCGTGATACTGCTCTGTTCTTGCGATTTCTGCGCCGCCTACACGACCCGAAACGCTTGTTTTGATACCTTTGATACCCAATCTCATTGCTCTTCCCATTACCTGCTTCATAGCACGTCTGAAAGAAATTCTTCTCTCGAGCTGTGCGGCAATGTTTTCTGCAACCAACTGTGCATTTGTGTCAGGCTGCTTAACTTCCATGATGTTAATGTTAACATTCTTCTTGGTCATCTTTTTCAACCTGGTTTTTAAGCTTATCTATTTCAGCGCCGCCGCGTCCGATTATGATACCCGGCTTTGCAGCATGAAGTGTTATGAAGATCTTGTTCTGCTTTCTTTCGATAACGATTTTAGCAACTCCTGCGTCATAACAAGCCTTTTTGACAAACTTTCTTATATTGTAATCTTCAACCAACTGGTCTCCGAAATCCTTTTACCTGCAACCCACTTTGAGTCCCAGTCTTTGATAACCCGACTCTCAGGCCATGAGGATTAACTTTTTGTCCCATTAGGAATACCTCCTTCTTCGATTATTCTTTTTCTTTTTCAATACCAAAGTGATATGACTTGTTCTCTTTAAAATTCTGAATGCTCTTCCCTGCGCTCTCGGTCTGATTCTCTTTAATGTTGGACCTTGTGTAGCGAAACACTCAGCTATATATAAATTTATTTTTACATCCATATTATGGTTATTTGCGGCATTTGCGATAGCCGAGTTCAAAAAGCTTCTCGAGATACTCGCTTGCCGACTTCGGTGTATTCTTTAATATACCCATTGCAACACCAACGTCTTTATCTCTGATCAAATCCAAAACGATTTTAACCTTTCTTGATGAAATACGGGCATATTTCAAAACTGCACGTGCTTCCA
>VOFC01003491.1_pt1 | contig 25087 bp, 44 predicted proteins | sample 5384161 | NCBI WGS metagenome assembly VOFC01 (sample SAMN12384722, study PRJNA508395) | human gut metagenome | isolation source: healthy gut B | host: Homo sapiens | reverse complement strand
TTACAATTCAGGCGAAGAGCGTCATCACTCGCCATGGGCTGCGCGAACGTACATGCGCGGCGCACTGAACATCCCCCGGCTTCCGCCCCGCAGGCATTTATTCCGCCGGGACGGCGCAGCGCCTTGTCAACATCGAGGGCCGCATGGTCGGCCGCCGCGTCGTCATCCTCGGCAGCGGCGACATCGGCTCATCATGGCGCGCCGCATGACGCTTGAGGGCGCAAAGGTCCTCGCCGTCGCGGAGCTGATGCCCTACTCCGGCGGCCTGAAGCGGAACATCGTCCAGTGCCTGGACGACTACGGCATTCCGCTCTACCTGAGTCACACCGTCGTCGACATCGAGGGGCCGTGAGCGCGTCACCGGCGTGGATGGGGGCGACGACGCTGGCCGGGCCGTCCTGCAGGGCCTTGTAGTAGCAAAGCCAGCTGCCGCCCGTGGCCAGGCCCGACAGGCAGATGAAGCCAAGCTCGCCCTTCGGCACCTCCCGGAGCTTCGCGCCCTTACCCGTGACGAATACCATCATCCACGACATCACAAGCACTACGCCCGTGCGAATCGCCGTGCCGAGGTTCGATTCAACGCCGGAAATGCCGACTTTGCCGAGGATGGAGGTCAGGCTCGCGAACACCGCCGAACCGGCCGCGTACAAAAGCCAGCTCGCGCCCGTCTTCGCCGCGCCGGACGACTGCTTTTTCTCGATCATCAGATACGTGCCCGCAGCGATGCATACGATGCCAGCGCCCTTGGCAAGGCTCAGGCTCTCATGCAGAAAGACGACCGCCAGCAGGATCGTCAGCACCGTGCTGGACCGAAATCATGATTACATATCCAGCGGCTCCAGACCCAGAACCGGATGGCCGACCTCGCTGAGGAACGCCAGCAGCTCTTCGGGATCGCCGGACGGGCAGTTGGTCTCGTCTGCAACCATATCGGCGAAGTTGTCGATATCGTACAGCTCTTTCGCGGTTTCATTCAGCTTGTCGCGGATCTGATCCTTCAGTTCCTTCGGCAGCCAGACCAGACGAGCCACGCCGCCCTCGGCCTTCAGGAACTTCTTGGAGGAGATGAACTGCTTGCCGTGGCCCATGAAGCCCGGCGTCTGCACGCCGCCGCCCGTCATGGAGGCCATTTCGGAGAAGGTCATGCCCAGCGGAGTCATGCCGGCGTGCTCACGGCAGGTGATGACAACGCCCATGGAGCAGGGCTCCACGCCGCAGATACACTCGAAGCAGCCGCAGGAGGTCATGGGATCTTCGAACAGGGAGTACAGCGTGACATGCTCCAGCGCACCGTGGGAGTATTCGGCAACCGCTTCATCGACGTCTTCGTACCGGCCGGTACGCTCGTCGACGCAGCGTTCGCTTGGTGACGACCTGGCAGGGACCCTGCGGGTCCAGCTCATTGGTGGCCTTGGCATCCAGCCAGGACACTGCACCGCACAGGCCCAGCCGCTCCGGAGTGACGATGCACACATGGCTGGGGGAGAAGGCCTGGCACATGATGCAGGAATAGTACACCGGCACGGATTCGTCCGTCATGGACTTCAGACGCTCGTCGCGCTTGTCGAAGACCTCGTTCGCGTGCTTGCGCAGCGCGGCGTTCGGCTCGTCGCCGACGACGATCTTGACCTGGCACTTGTCGACAACGGTGTCGAATTCGGACTTGATCTTGGCGTAGAGGACCTCGCCGATGTGGCGGAAGCGGAAGCCCGCCTCAAAGTCGGCCTTGGAGACGCGGATACGGATCATGTCGCGCTGGCCGGTGTGCATCAGACCCTCAACGCAGTTCAGGAACTGGTGGATCTTACGCTCGAAGACCGGCTCGAAGTCGGGCTGCATGTTCTTGCCCGCAACCTCGACGATGTAGGACAGGGAAATCTTGGAGCCGCATTCCAGCTCATCCAGCTCAGGACCCGTCGACGACGATCTTGTGATCCTCGACCTCGGAGGCGTCCTTCGTGGTGACCAGCTCGAAGCAGTCCTTGCGGGAGCCGTCGAATTTCGATCTGCATGTCACCCCGGGGATGATCTCGCCTTCGAACGCGGAAGCGAAGGAGACAGGAATGTCGATCGTGGTGATCTTCAGCTTGATGCCGCGTGCCTCGATGGAGGTGTCGATCCAGTCCTTGGTGTCGTCATAGATGATCAGGGACTTCGGAACGGCCCAACATGTCGTCGTGGTCGTTCGTGATGACCGGGAAGCCCAGCGATCGCGCCCGCGCCGCGAGACGGTGATATCGTTGACCGGCTTATAGGCGTTGACAAACGCGTTGATGCGGTCGAAGGTGTACTTGTGAGAAGCCCTCCACATCGCCCGGGGATCGCGCCGAAGATCATGGCCGCACGCACGACGAGGGAGATGACATGGCCACCGACCAGATCTCTTCGCCGACAGGGACGACACGGACGGGGAAGCCCATGGACAGGCCCGCCTCGACGGCCTGCTCAATAGATGCCGCCGATCAGGAACACGAGAAATGCCGCGGCTCTGATAGCCCTTGATGGTCTCAACGGCTTCTTCCGTGGAAGGAGCCGGCCCGATCATGACGACGAAGCCGGGGATATCGCCGGTGACCAGCGGCACGCCCAGCTCACGGACTTCCGCGTCGGTGAAATGGCCGTGATAGTTGGTGCCTTCGTAAGGAGCGTCGGTCTTGACGTACTTACAGGCTTCGATCATCTCCGCGGCGATGGCAGTGCCGACGCCGGACTGGAAGATGGAGTTGGTGCGCGGCTCACGGAGGTCATCATGGCCTTGACATCGGCCAGTGCGTCCTGAAGCTCGCCGACGGTCGTGACCTTCTTGCCGATGTGACGCATAGATACAGGGCAGGAAGTAGGCGGTGGAGGGGAAAAGGTCAGGCGGCGTCGCGGCCAACCTCTGCAACGATCTTGTTGACTTCTTCTTCGGCCTTCGCGAACATCTCGTCGGGCCGTTGAAGACTCTTTTCAAACAATGTCTTCATTGTAGGTAATCATTCCTTTCAGATTCGTTCTTGCGCGTCGATCTTTGCCTTGATGGTGCGGATTTCCTCCAGCGTCTCAGGACTTTGATCGTAGGGAGAAAGGCCTTTCCGGTCGGCGTCGATGACGTCTGCATTGTAGCGGATGAAGCCCAGCAGATCCTCCTCCGGGATGCGGGAGCGGATGAATGCGCGTCAGACTCGTCGCGGATCTTGTTTGCCACGACGCGCACCTTCGTCACGCCGATATCGGCCGCGAGCTGCTTGATGCGCTCATAGGTCTGTACGCTTCGCGCGCCCGGTTCGATGACCACGATGAACTGATCCATCATGCTCGCCGTGCCGCGGCCCAGATGCTCCAGCCCCGCTTCCCTATCCATGATGACGACGTCGTCCTTGCGGAACGTGAGGCTTGTCAAAATGGCCTTCAGCATCACGTGCTCGGGGCAGACGCAGCCGCTGCCGCCCACATCCACGGTACCCATGACCAGCAGCTTGACGCCGTTGATCTCCTTCGCCAGCTTATCCGGCAGATCCGAGACCTGCGGATTGAGCTTGAAGAACGAGTTCATATCGTTCGCGCCGGTGCGCTCCTTGGCGAGCTGCTTCATTTTGGAGACGGGGACGATGGCGTTGACCTCTTCCTCGGTCATGCCCAGCGCCAATCCGAGATTGGCATCGGGTCCACGTCGGCGGCCAGAACGGTCCGGCCCTCGTCGGCGTAGAGCCGCGCGAGTGTGGAGGCCAGCGTGGTCTTGCCCACGCCGCCTTTGCCGGTAATCGCTACTTTCATTGGAAAAACCTTCTAAACTCTAGTCGTAAGTAAAAATATCTTAGATACCCAGGGCTTTGCGCTTGGCCTCGATGCACTCGATCATGCGGTCGCCCAGCTTGTTCGATATCCTTTTCAACGACGAAGTTCGCCTCGACCCATTCCTTGCAGCCGGTCTCGCCCTGGAGCAGCTCGGTAACCTCGGAGGAGCCCTTGGTATAGGGATCAACGCCCAGGAAGGTATCGATGCCAGTCGCCACGACGTAGTTTCCGATGGAGACGGCCTTCTCAGACATCCACTCGGGAGCGCAGCCGCACAGCGGGAACTGAGAAATGTTGATGCCCCAGTCCTTGGCAATGTCGGACGCGAGGATCATCATACGGGAAATATCGACGCAGGAGCCCATATGCAGGACAGGCGGGATACCGGCCAGCTCGCAGACGCGCTTCAGACCTGCGCCGCACCTCTGGCCTTCATCGGGATCCATCAGACCGGCCTTGGCGGCAGCCTGGGCGGAGCAGCCGGAGACGATCAGGATGATGTCGTTTTCCAGCAGCTTCTTCATCAGCTCAATGTGAGCGGTGTCCGGACGAACCTTGGGGTTGTTGCAGCCGACCATGGCCACAGCGCCCCGGAGAACACCGGAATGCACACACTCGACCAGCGGCTTCGTCGTGCCGGTGATGTCAACATGGCTGTTGGTAACGCCGTCAAGCTCTTTCTTGATGGCCTCAACAGAGTAGCCGACGCGGGCCTTGGTCTTGAGCTGGGAATGTTGACCAGCTCGGGCTTGCGGTTCTTGAAATTTTCAACGGCCATCTTCACAATGGCCTTGGCGTTCTCACCGGCGTTGTCGGCAGGGAACTGGATGAACTCGGAGTCGGGCATGCGGGCGATGGGAGAGGTGGTGACGAACTTGGTATGGAAGCACTTGCTCAGGGGGCCCAGAGCGGGGAAGATGCACTGCACGTCCACGACGATGGCTTCGCAGGCGCCGGTCAGGACCACGTTCTCCTGGCTCAGGAAGTTTACCGGCCATGGGGATGCCGTGGCGCATGGCCACCTCGTTCGCGGTGCAGCAGACACCGCAGATGTTAATGCCCTTTGCGCCGTTTTCTCTTGGCATAGCGCGATCATCTCGGGATCCTGGCATAGTAAACGACCATTTCGGACAGGCTGGGATCATGGCCGTGAACGATGATGTTGACATTGTCCTTCTCCATAACGCCGATGTTGGCGGTGGTGTCAACGGGCTTCGGGGTGCCGAACAGAACGTCGGAGAACTCGGTGCCCATCATGGAGCCGCCCCAGCCGTCGGACAGACCCGCGCGCAGCGCCTGCTTGATCAGTGCTTCAGGCAGAGAAGAGCAGCCCATGTGGGTCATGTGCAGGGACTGGGAAACCTCGCGGTCGATCGCGCGCGGCTCGATCCCTGCTTTGTGCCACAGCTCCTGCGTATGCTCCGGTGCACGCTTCCGATAGCGCTGTGTGCCGAACGGCTTGCCGTATTCCAGCAGGCCGATCTCGGCCATTTCATGGGCCAGATCATAGATGTCCTTACCTTCGGTCTCTACGCCCCACTCGTGGGCGATTCTTCGTCAGCTTTTCCGGATCCTTGACCTGATAAGCGCCGCCATCTTTTGCCTGGATACAGGGTATGGCAGATCTGACGGCCATGGTCGGAGTGCGTTGCAGAGCCGCCTGCGGTGAAGCGCAGGTAGTTACGCGCGACGATACCGTGCGTCGCAGCCGCAGATGCCGCGCGGCGCCTTCGGCGTGATGCGGCAGGGGCCCATGGAGCAAATGCGGCAGCAGGTGCCGGCTTCGCCGAAGCCGCAGTGCGGCGTCTGATTTTGACGCGCTGCTGCCAGGAATCTGCGCCGACCTTCTTGCCGGTTTCAAGCAATTCGTTCGTCGCTTCTTCCATCTGTTCAATAGTGATTAAGCGATCCCAATCCATCGATGATGTATCCTCCAAAAAAGTTCTTTCGTGCCGAAGGGGGAGACCTCCGGCCTTGGGAATGGCTGGCCCTTGGGAAGGACATACCAATATGGCGCACGCCGCGGCCTGAAACCGAAGACTGCGAAATACGCCGAATACAGGTATCTCTATTTTAACAAGTCCAAACAGGAATGTCAACTAAAACCGATCTAAAAATATCGATTCATTTTTGGTAAAACTACTGGCGTAAATCCCATAAAAAATCCCGAAACTGCGAAAAACAGTTCCGATCTGCATTTTATGTGTCCTTTCCGTCAGCTGATGTGATGGACGTTGATGTGGGGATAGGTCATCTCGATGCCCGCTGCGTCAAACTCACGCTTGACGTTTCCAAAACGTCGTAATAGACGTCCATGTAATCCTTCGGCCGGATCCAGAGATACAGCACATACTCGATCGCACTGTCGCCGTAGCCGTTCACGCGCGCGATGGCTGCATGTCCTGCATCCGCAGCGGATGCTCCGCCGCGCGCAGCAGCGCCGCCTTCACGTCTCGACCGGCGCGTCGTACGACGCCGTGATCCGGTATTCCAGCCGCCGCTTGTCGCTCGCTGTGTGGTTCGTCACGGTCGAGCCGGTGATCTCGCTGTTCGGCACATGGACGAGCTGGTTGTTCAGCGTGAGGATGTCGGTGCAGATCGCGCCGATCTTGACCACTGTGCCGCTCACACTGCCCATCTCGATGAAGTGCCCGATCTGAAACGGCTTCGTCGTCAGCAGGATCACCGCGCTCGCCATGTTGGAGAGCACATTCTGCAAGGCCAGCGACACGGCCAGCCCCGCCACGCTCAGCAGCGCCAGCAGGGAAGATGTGTCCACGCCCAGCGTCCCCGCGATCAACATGATCGCCGTGAACAGCAGTACCAGCTTCACGATCGTCCGGATGAACGGATGTACCGCCTTTGTCCAGCCGCGACCGGCCCAGCATCCGGTCGGTCGCCTTCAGGATCAGCTTGATGAGCACCCCGCAGCCCACCAGTAAGATGGCCGCCGAGATCAGCTTCGTCCACGAGAAGCCTCCGAAGATCTTCTGGAAAAAACCCACGGTCGAGGCCGTTCCATCCTCCAGCGCCGCGCCCACGGCGCTCGCCGCCTCACTGACGGCAGCCGCCGCGTCCGGCGCATCATTCGTCAAAAACAGCACTTACGCCCCCTCCGTCGGGTTTGGATTTTCATCCGTCTTGTCCGCAGCGCCTCAGCCGGAGCCGCTTCTGCGTCGGATGCTTCGGCCTCGTCCTTCGGGGCCTCGAGCTTGCGGTTTTCTGCGTTCACATAGACCATGAACTCGTCGCCTGTGATCGTCTCTTTCTGGAGCAGATAGAGCGCGATCTCATCGAGCAGCGCCCGGTGCTCACGCAGCAGCGCCTTTGCCTGCTCGAAGCAGCTCGACAGCAGCTTCTGCACCTCCTGATCGACCTCGCTGGCCGTCGAGTCCGCGCAGTTCATCGTCGCCGCGCCGTCGAGATACTGGCTCTGCACGGTGGACAGGGTCATCAGCCCGAACTTTTCGCTCATGCCGTACTGCGTGACCATCTTGCGGGCGAGATCGGTCGCGCGCTCGATGTCGTTGGCCGCGCCGGTCGTCGAAATGCCGAACACAACCTGCTCCGCAGCCCGCCCGCCGAGCAGCGTCTGAGTTCCACCAGCAGCTCTTCGCGGCTGGAGAGGAACTTTTCTTCCTCAGGCGTCTGCATCGTATAGCCGAGCGCGCCGGAGGTGTGCGGGACAATCGTGATCTTGGAGACCGGCTGCGTGTGCTTCTGCAGCGCCGCGACCAGCGCGTGGCCGACCTCGTGATACGAGACGATGCGCTTTTCCATGTCAGTCAGCACCGTGCCCTTTTTCTCGGTGCCCGCGATAACGTCTCAAACGAGAAGCAGATCCTGCTGATTGAACGGTCTTCCGCCCGATGGCGCACCGCGCGCAGCGCCGCCTCGTTCACGAGGTTGGCCAGGTCCGCGCCGACGGCGCCCGCCGTGGCCTGTGCGATTTTGTGAAGGTCGACGTCCTCGGCAAGCTTGATGTTCTTCGTGTGGACGCGCAGCGTCTGGTATCTGCCCTGCAAATTCGGACGGTCGACAATGATGCGCCGGTCGAAGCGCCCGGCACGAAGAAGCGCCTTATCGAGGATCTCGGGCGGTTCGTCGCCGCGAGGATCACAACGCCCTTGCTCGAATCAAAGCCGTCGATCTCAGCCAGCAGCTGGTTGAGCGTCTGTTCGCGCTCGTCGTTGCCGCCAAACTTGGAATCACGGGTGCGGCCGACCGCGTCGATCTCATCGATGAAGATGATTGCGGGGGCAACCTTTGCCGCCTGCTGGAAGAGATCTCTGACGCGGCTTGCACCGACGCCGACGAACATTTCCACAAAGTCCGAGCCTGAGATCGAGAAGAACGGCACGTTCGCCTCGCCCGCGACCGCCTTTGCAAGCAATGTCTTGCCGGTACCGGGAGAGCCGACCAGCAGCGCGCGCCCTTCGGGAGCTTCGCGCCGATGGCGGCGTATTTCTGCGGATTGTGCAAAAAGTCAATGATCTCGACGAGCGATTCCTTCGCCTCGTCCTCTCCGGCCACATCCGCGAACGTCACGCCGGTCTGCTTCTCCATGTAGACCTTCGCCTTGCTCTCGCCGATCCCGCCGAGTCCGCCCATGCCGCCCATCCGCTTGGACATCGAGCGCATCAGCAGCGAGAACAGGGCCGTACATGATGATCACCGGCAGCAGCCAGCTCACGATGAAGCTGACGACCGGGCTGGTTTCCTGCGGCAGCTCACGGTTGTACTTCACGCCCTTTCGTCGAGCTTATCTGTCAGCGCCGTCGTGTCCTGATTCGGGATCAGGCCCGTGTAGTAGAGCTTTTTCGCCGCGCCGCTGCTGTCCGTGTCGGATTTCTTTGCGTACACCACGCGGTCGTCGCTCTGGAACTCCAGCTCGCTGATCTCACCGTTATCCAGCATCGTCAAAAACTCGTCGTACCGAACCTCGGTCAGATAGGATTTGAGATCGACGTGTAGAGCGTGTTGTTGATCAGCAGCGTCGCGATCAGCGCCGCCAACACCAGAAACAGGATTCTCCGGCCTTTGATATCATTCTCATTGTTGTTATTGCCGTTGGGCCGCTGATCGTTCTTTTTGGGATCGTTGCTCATGGAGCCACCTTCCTTCCATCTCGTGGGAGCCTTGTTGTGCCTGTATCTTACCACACCATGCCGCCCTTTACAAGAACAGGCAAAAAACAGAGCGTAAATTTTCTGTGAATTTCAGAAAGAATTAAGATCTGAATTTCCAAACTTTCCGGTTGTGCATCGCGCGCAAAGCTGTTATAATATTATCTGGTATGCCAGCATTTCAAATAGAAGCCTAAAAAGTCTTGTAGGGGCGGACGACTCTGTCCACCCGCAAAAAGACCTGCGATTATAAATTACGGAGACACCACTTATGGAAGAACGGAAAACAGAAACTATGACCGCCGCCCGCGCCAGCCCCGGCGTGATGCGCGCCCCGACCCCGAGACGGCGGAAAAACCTGCTCGAAGGGCGCAACGCCGCTGACCGAGGCCCTTGCGGCCGGCCGCGCCATCGACAAGGTCTATCTCGCCGAGGGCAATACCGACCGCGCGCTCGCGCGCCTCGCCGCCATGGCGAAGCAGGCCGGGGCCGTCGTCGTCGAGACCGACCGGCGCAAGCCGATCAGCTCTCCGCCACCGGCGCGCACCAGGGCGTCATCGCCGTCGTCGCCGCGCACGACTATTCCTCCGTCGACGACATCTTCGCCCGCGCGCCGCGGAAAGGGGAGCCGCCGCTCATCGTCCTCTGCGACGAGCTGTCCGACCCGCATAACCTCGGCGCCATCATCCGCACCGCCGAATGCGCGGGCGCCCACGGCGTCATCATTCCCAAGCGCCGCAGCGTTGGACTCTACCGCCGTCGTCGGCAAGGCGTCCGCCGGTGCGCGCTGGAGTATATGCCGTCGCCCGCGTTTCGAATCTGGTCAATACGATCAAAGAGCTGAAAGAACGCGGCGTCTGGGTCTGCGGGACCGCCGCCGACGGCGATACCTCGCTCTACCGCGCCGATCTCAAGGGTCCCCACGGCCATCGTTATCGGCAGTGAGGGCGACGGCATGAGCCGCCTCGTCGCCGAGAGCTGCGACTATAAGGTCAGTATTCCCATGCGCGGCAGCATTTCATCCCTCAACGCATCCGCCGCCGCTGCTATTCTATTGTATGAAGCCGTCCGCCAGCGCGCGGAGGATCAAAAAGTTGGAGTCCTGAACGTATATGAAGAAACAGAAGCTGCCCGCGCGGGAACCGGTACAACTGCATATTGATCCGACGCCCGCCGAGACGACGCCCGAATATACGCTCGAGGACATCATGAACGAATTCGGCGGCTGGACGAAGCGCGAACCGGAACCGGCAGCTGCGTCCCCAGAGCCAGAGCCGCCCAAAACCGGAAAAGCCGGAAGAAACGCCCACCCCGGAAACGTCTGAAACGCCGGAGGCCGCACCGCAGGAAGCCGAAGCCGTTCGCCCGGCGGAGCCTGCCCCGAAGGAGGACAAACAGCCCGACCTTTCGGCGCAGACGATGCGCTTCGCGCCCGTCACGGCGGAGCCGCCAAAGCCCGAGCAGCCCACGATCTGGACGTACAAGGGCGAACCTGCCCCGGAAGCTCCGGACGTCCGCACCCGCCTCTCGAAGGACGAGCTGCGCGAACGCCAGCGCCAGAAAAAGCTGGAGCGCCAGCGCCAGAAGCAGGAAAAAGCGCCGCGCCAGAAGGCGGGAGCAGCCGGAGCGGACGTTCTCCTCACCGGAGGAGGCATATTCCTTCTATTGTAAGCCCGATTCGCTGCGTCTGCGGCTCCTGCTCTGCTGTCTGCTGACGCTGGCCTCCGCCGTGCTGCTTGTGCTCGCCGCCGGAGTCTTCACTGCGCCGACAACGCATCTGTCCCTGTTCTCCGCGCTGATGCTCATTTTCATGATCCTACAGGCCATCCTGTGCCTCGATGTCCTCGCGGAAGGCTTTTTCGCGGCCATCCGTTTGAAATTCGACCTCAACAGCATGCTGCTCCTTGTGGTGCTGGTCTGCGCGGCGGACGCGGTCTTTGCGCTGCTGGGCGGCCGCATCCCGTTCTGCACGGTCGTCTCCGTGGAGCTGACCGTCGGCCTCTGGAGCCGTCTGCTCTTAAAATCCGCCAAATACCGCACGATGAAGGCCGTCTGCAGCATGCCGACGCCCACCGGCGCCGTTCGCAAAGAATCCGCCTGGCACGATACCGACTGCATCTTCCGCGCCCCGGGCGACCGCGCGGCCTTCACCGCCCAGCTCGAAATGCCGGACGCCGCGAAGCTGCTGCGCGCGCATCTGCACGCCGGTCGCCGCGCTGCTGACGCTGGCGCTTTCCGTGCTGGCCGCGCTCCGCAGCGAGCATAATTTCCTCTGGGCCTGGTCGGCCATGCTGCTGGCTGCGTTCCCGTCCGGCCTGTTCCTCAGCTATGCCCGTACCTTCCAGCGGCAGTCCGCCCGCCTCTACCGCTACGGCGCGGCCCTCTCGGGCTGGACCGGCGCGCGCATGCTGAGCGGCGAGTGCGCTGTGACCATCACCGATCAGGACCTCTTCCCGGCGGGCAATGTCACGCTCAACGGTATGAAGATATATTCCGACCGGTCCGTCAGCCAGATCATCGGCTTCGCCTCCGCCGTCGTGCAGACGGCGGGCAGCGGCCTTGTCCCGCTGTTTGACGAGATGATGCACAGCCAGAACGGCCGCCACTACCGCGTCGATACCTTCCGCCGCTACGAGGGCGGGGGACTGGGCGCGGAGATCCAGGGCGACGTCATCCTCATGGGTTCCATCGGCTTCATGAAGCTGATGAAGGTCCGCATGCCGGAGGGCACGCGGCTGAAGCAGGCCGTGTACCTGTCGGTTAACGGCGATCTCGCGGCAGTCTTCGCGCTGAACTACGCGCCCGCCGCCGGCATCCGCAGCGGGCTGAACGCCGCGGTGCATGCTTCCGGTCTGCTGCCGCTGCTGGCGACACGCGATTTCATGATCACGCCGCAGTTCCTGAAGCTCCGCTATAAGATCGCGTCCGAGCGCGTCGAGTTCCCAACCGTGGAAGAGCGGGCGCAGCTCTCCGAGCCGAACGCAGGACTCGGCGGCACGCAGGGCGCGCTGCTCGCGCGCGACAGCTTCGAAGGCTTCCTCGCCGCCGTCTCCGGCGCGCGGGCCATGCGCGGCGCGGCTATCGGCAGCATCGCCATCGCCGTCATGGGCGGCGTGATGGGCCTGCTCGTGCTCACGTTCCTCACGTTCCTCGGCGCGACGCTCTCGGCCTCCTGCTGGAACCTGTTTTTGTACACGCTGCTCTGGCTTGCGCCCGGAATTTTGATCACCAGCTTGTCCAGCCGTCGCTGAGCGCGGAAAAAATTGTGTATTTTCGCCGCAATGACTAAGATTCTCATTGCAATCCGCTTGCGTTTCGTATATAATGGACTCTAAGAGTGGCTTCAGAATTGCCGCAGGGACGGTCAGCCCGTTGTACAGGCCCGTCCGGAGAAAGGAGAAATTTTAACTATGGCCTATACTGCCAACGACATTCGCAACATCTGCCTGCTGGGTCACGGCGGCGACGGCAAGTCCGCGCTGTGCGAGAGCATGCTCTTTACGACCAAAGCGATCACCCGTCTGGGCAAGCGCGCGGACGGCACGACCGTTTCCGACTTCGACGACGAAGAGAAGAAGCGCCAGTATTCCATCTCGACGTCGGTCATCCCGGTGGAATATAACAAGTGCAAAGCTGAACGTTCTCGATAACCCCGGCTACTTCGACTTCGCCGGTCAGATCGCGCAGTCGCTGCGCGTGGCGGACGCCGGGACTCATCTGCCTCACCGCCAAGGGCGGCATCGCCGTCGGCACCGAAAAAGGGCTGGAAGAGCCTCGCCAAGGCCGGCCTGCCCGCGATGTTCTACATCTCCAAGCTCGACGAAGAGCATGCCAACTTCTTCAATGTGTTCGCCTCTCTGCGTGAGATGTTCGGCGCGTCCGTCATCCCCTTCACGTTCCCGATCATGAACGGCGACAAGGCTGTCGGCGTGGTCGACCTGATCACGAAGAAGGCGTACGACGAAGCCGGCAAAGGAGATCGCCCTGCCCGCCGATGCCGCGGACAAGATCGAAGAATACATGGCCGAGCTGAACGAGCAGGACGCCGAGACCGACGAAGCCCTCATGGAGAAGTTCTTCATGGAAGAGCCGTTCACCGAAGAAGAGCTGCTCACCGGCATCAAGGCCGGCATCCGTACTCGGAGCGTCACGCCCGTTTTCTGCGGCTGCGCCTATACCGGCCTCGGCACCACGAACCTGCTGACCAATCTCGTCAAGTTCGCGCCGAACCCCCTCGGAGGGCAAGCCCATGACCCAGATCGTCGATGGCGAAGAAAGGAATTCAAGCTCGACCCCCGCACGGCAGCCCCATGGCATTCGTGTTCCACACCATGTCCGACCAGTATGGCAAGAACTCCTACTTCAAGGTCATCTCCGGCGACGTCGAGGACACCATGTCTGTCGAGAATGTGCGCACGGGCGACGCCGAAAAGCTCGGCAACATGTTCTTCCCGAAGGGCAAGGACAACACTAAGACCTCCAAGATCTGCTGCGGCGACATCGGCGTGTTCACGAAGCTCGCCTCCGTCAAGACCGGCGATACCCTGGGTCTGGCGGGCAAGACCGTGACGATCGCGCCCATGAAGTACGACGAGCCCATGTACAAGATGGCAATCTACGCCAAGGTCAAGGGCACCGAAGATAAGATCGCTGCCGGTCTTGTCAAGCTGAACGAGGAAGACGCTTCCTTCACCTACGGCAACGACCCCGAAACCAAGGAACTGATCCTCTCGGGCGCGGGCGACATGCAGCTGTCCGTCCTGATGGCCAAAGCTCCAGAGCAAGTACAAGGTCGAGGCTGTTCTCAAGCCCGCCAAGATCGCGTACCGCGAGACCATCAAGAAGAAGGTCGAGATCCACGGCCGTCGTCACAAGAAGTCCGGTGGTCACGGTCAGTTCGGCGATGTCTACATCCGCTTCGAGCCGCAGTCCGAATCCGAAGAGATGATCTTCGCGGACGAGACCGTCGGCGGCTGCGTGCCGAAGAACTTCATCCCGTCGGTTGAAAAAGGGCCTGCGCAACTGTGTCGGTAAGGGCGTTCTCGCCGGTTACCCCGTCGTGTTCCTGAAGGCGACGCTGTACTTCGGATCCTACCACCCCGTCGACTCCTCCGATATGGCGTTCCAGACCGCTGCCGGTATCGCCTATAAGGAAGGTCTTCCCACTGCTGGTCCGACGCTCCTCGAGCCGATCGGCGAACTGAAGGTTCTCATTCCCGACGCCAACATGGGCGACGTCATCGGCGACCTCAACAAGCGCCGCGGTCGTGTGATGGGCATGAACCCCGATCCCGAGAACCCCGGCTATCACTGTCGAAGCCGAAGTTCTCGCGGCAGCTATACGCTGAAGTTCGTCCGTTACGAGGAAGTTCCGCAGATGAATCAGGCAAAGATCATCGCGGACGCCAAGAAGGACGAAGAAGAGGGCTAATCGATTTTCAAATTCCCGGTTCCGTTGGAGCCGGGGAATTTTCTGCGTGCAACAAAACCTTGCGTGACAAATCGGGCGCGATATGGTATGCTTTTTGCAAGAGGTGAGACTATGGACCGCTTTACGCAGAATCTCCGGCGCGCCCGGAAAGCCGCAGGCTGACCCAGCAGCAGCTGGCGGACCGGCTCCATGTCACGCGCCAGAGCGTCAGCAGCTGGGAGCTCGGAAGAACCGAACCGGATTTGCAGACGCTGACAGAGCTGGCGGAGGTTTTTTCGGAACCGACGCAGGCTCGCTTCTGGGGGAAGCCGGAAGACCGGCTTATCCGCGCCTGCAAAAACGCTTCGTGACCGGCTTTGTTGTCTGCGCGGGCTTGCTTCTGGCGGTATCCGGTTTGGAGCTGGGGCTTTTTGCGTATTGGAGAAAGCTGTTGCTGCATGATTACAGCCCGGCTTTGTACGCGGCGCTGTGGAAGCTATTTGTGCCGCCGCTTCACGTGGTATGCTTCTGGACTGGGCGCGGTGTGCTTTTTCGCGATGTGGTCGCCCGTCCGGTGCGGAAAACAGGCGAGGCTAGCGCTTCTGCTTGCGGCGCTGGCGCTGGGCTTGCCGGTGCTTGCGCTGATGGCGCAGTACCTTGCCGTTGCGCTGGGAAACCTCGACGGTGTGCGCGTCTGGCTTGCACCGCTGCTTCGAAGACCTGCGGGAAAACTTGCGATTCAGATCATTCTGCCGGTTTTGTCCGGCGTTTGCACAGGGTTTTGCCTGTTCGAAAGGAGCGTTTGAAATGGGCTTTTGGTTTTTCATGCTGGCAATGAATCTGATCATCCCGCTGAGCATGATCTTTCTGGGAAAGTATTTCTCCAAACACGCGCCGGGACAGATCAATATGCTCTTTGGCTACCGTACGGCGCGTTCGATGAAAAATCAGGACACATGGCAGTTCGCACATCATTATTTTGAAAGCTGTGGTTTAAGATGGGACTTTGGCTGCTTGTTTTGAGCTGTGGCGGCGATGCTGCCGGGGACTCGGGAAAGACGCAGATGCAGTCGGAAAGCTCGGCGGATTACGTTGCCTTGTCCAGCTTCCGGCGTGCTGTATACGATTTTTCCGACAGAGCGGGCGCTCAAAAAGACGTTTGACAAGGACGGCAATCGAAAATAGACGCAAAAATCCGCATCTGAAGTTTTCAGGTGCGGATTTTGGTTTTCAGGACGGCTGCGCCGTAGCGACGCCGCGCTTCGCTAAGCCCTCGGAGAGAATCTTGTGCGCATAATCGCCGATTTCCACGGTTGTCTTGATGACTCGCGACGGTTTCTGCCGGAATCACATCCAGAACGTCAAGGTATGCACGTCGGTCCGGCGGCGGAACATGTTTTGAGAATTGCTTTCGTGTTCGTCAGTGCGCAGACGACAATCGGGACGCCCGCCTTCTGCGCAATTTTTGAACGCGCCGTTGCGGAAGGGCTGCAGGAAGGCCCGGACTTGCTCGTTCCGCCCTCGGGGAAGACGGCGATGGAGGCTTTGTCCTCCTTGAAAACTGGATTGCTTTCAAAATCGCCTTGAGCGCCTCGCGGTCGTTGTTGCGATCGAGCGGCAGGCAGAGGATTTTCCGCATGACCTGCGCGACGATGTAGAGAGAAAAGTTTTCCGTTTTCGAGATGAACGCCAGTTCCGCCCACGGCATCGCATAGTAATAAAACAATCGGGTCAAAGGCGAACAGGTGGTTCGATACCAGCAGGAACCGCCCCTCGCGCGGACACCGCTCCAGTCCCGCCACATGCACCCGCACGCCGCCAAGGTCAAAGGCAAGCTTGGAAAACTGGTTGAGAAGGAACCTGAAATACGGGCTCGGCGTTTCTAGCGGCTTTTTGGGTCGACAAACAGGCACGAGACCACCAGCACCAACAAAAACAGAAGCACCATCGCCAGCCAAAGCACCCCACACACAGCAGCGGCAGCTTCCCACAGAACCGACCAGCTTTCGTACCAGACCGTAGCAGTGCGGCATCCGGCGGAAAGAACAGCACTCAGGGCAAGCAGAACATAGACCATGAGAAAAGACCTCGATTGGAAACAAATTCACACCGCCTTTTAGTATACTGCAATTGGGCGCAAAAAAGACAACCTTAATTTTCTGTTTCCAAAAAAGTTTACAAATAGAGCGCCCGCCGGAGAAAATCCGGCGGGCGCCAAAACCTCGCAGAGTTTTACCCCGTAGTTGAGGGCTTCCCTCACGCAAAATAGCAAAGCTATTTTGCGTGAATTAAAGCTTCTGCTGCGAAAGCCAGATATCCATGATCGAAGCCGTGCGGCAAAATTTTCACCAGCGCCATCTGCGCGCGTGCGATGAAAGCCGAATTTGCTTGACATCCTTGCCGCGCTTTTGCATCGCGCCACGCTCTGGCGACGATCTGCTGCGGCTCATACATGGCAGCGTATTTTTTTGACGACGGGTTTTTCTCCGTCGATTACCGCGTGGTCAAAGAACTCTGTCTTCGTCCAGAACGGGCAGACTGCCATGACGGAAATGTCCTTGTCGTCCAACTCCCGGTTGTAAGCGCCGGCTGTAGCTCAGAACGAACGCCTTGCTTGCCGCGTAGACACCGATGTAGGGCACAGGCTGGCAGGCGGCGACGGAGGCGATGTTGATAATCTGCGCGCCGGCGTGCATGTAGGGATGGTCAGCTGGCACATAGCCATGAGCGCCTCGCAGTTGAGGTCCACCATGTTGAGGTTCTGGGCAGAGGGGCGTGTCGAAGGCGGCCTGAAACTTTCCGTAGCCGCTGCAATTGACGAGCAGCTGCACGTTTGCCTGCGCGTTTTCGAGCAGCTCTTCATAGTGCCGGAAGCTTTCACGGTCGGTCAGATCCAACGCGATCGGACGCACCGGGAAGGGGACCGTCTCCTGCAGGCTTCGAGCCGGTCCAGGCGGCGGGCGATGACCCAGACCTCGTCAAACGTGTCGTAGGTGTTGATGGTCTCGGCAAAGACCTTGCCCATGCCGCTCGACGCGCCGGTGATGATGGCGATTTTTTCATATCGAAAGACTCCTTTCGGAAGAATGCTTCGCAAAAAAGTATAGGTAAATCGATAAATTTTCTATAGTATAACACACAAATGGCTGCAATGCAATGCAAGGCGCGGACATGCGTAAGCCGCCGCAGTTTTTGCGGCGGCCTGAAAAAGCGAATCAGAACTCAGGACCCTGATAGTTGCTGTAGCGATTCTGGTGATAATCCTGCTCGCAGCTTCCGGGGTAGGAAGCGGTAGTGCCGTTGGAGCGTTCCCAGCAAATCTGGCGGTAGAAGCTGGCTTGCGCGGTTCTTCATACGGACGGAGCCAGAAGGTTCCGATGCCCAGCGTCAGCGCACTGAGAAGCGCCCAGCCGAAAAAGCTCAGCTCAGACAAAACAGCCGCCATTTATTGCCGCGCATGAGCTCTTTGGAGGCTTTGATCGCGTCCATCGGGCGAATACCGGGATGTTCATAGAGAATATAGGGCGCCATCGCGTAGCGGTAGGCCGCGATGATGCCAGGGATGATCAAAGCAGCGTCCACCAGGGTAACAAAGATTGCAGTCAGCAGCGACAGCAGAAAGCCGTCTCGAAGCGGTGAAACTGCGAAAACAGATCGGAAACCTGGGCCTCCCTTGTGGTCGACGAGAGCGCGAGGTTAAACTTCGCGTAGCCGAGCTGGACCGTGCCGCCGACGACAAAGCAGACGACGCGTAAATGGACAAAAACGCAGCGAAACACCAGCGCCATCCAGACAAAGTCCGGAATGTAGACAATGAAAGATCGTGTTCCTGCACATAGTTTCCAACGGAGCTCCAACAGAGCTACTGCTGCCGGTCGATGTAGGAACTTCCATCGTGCCGCCGAGCAGCCAGAGCGAGAAAGCCCGTCTGACTGCAACGCCCCAGCGCCCGGCAAGCGCCTGCCCGCGCCAGAGCACGAAAATCTTTGCGTACATAAAAATCCTTCCTTCTTCTTTTTCGGTATTTCTAATTTCTTTCCAAGATACATTATAGAGAAATATGACCGCCTCTTGCAAAGCCATGCGCGGCGCGGAGGAAATAGGAGAAAAATTAAGAATTTCTGTGCCTTAGATTCCAGGAAAAAACTGTTTAACTGAAAGCACAAAATTTAATGGGGGAATGTGCGATGAAACGTACCATCTGTTTGTGCTTGCGCTGAAGCCCGCGGCCTACGCGGTTGCGCCGCTGACGCGGGTTATTTGGACGGTCTGCACAAAAACCGCGCCGGAAATCGCAGATTTTTGCGCCGCGCAGACGGCGGACCAGCGGAAGCGCCGGTGCAGACAGATGCACCAAGCGCAAGCGCCGGCACCCGCGCAGGAAGAAACCGCATTCCCCCATGCCGACAGGCTCCATGTTCGGCCTCATGGGAAGGGACGCTGTGCTCTTTGACGCGGCAGTCGCGCAGAAATATCTGTACCACAATCGGCTGATCCTGAGCTTCGCGTAGATGAAGAAGGCAGCAGGACCGTCGTCATTTGCGACATTATTCTATTGGGATTATACGGGGGGATGACTGGGAATGGAATGCCGCACCGGCAAGCTATGCGCGGGCAGACATACGCGCAGACTTCGCACGGGCTTTGAAATTCTCCCAGACGGCGAAGGCACGTCCTACTGGATTAAAATGCGGCACCCTGAAAGCAGCAGGTGCTTCCGGAGGCCAAAGGGAGACTGGTTCCCGGCGGAAAATCTCCTCAGCGACGCGCTGGCAAGAACCAGCATGAGGCATAGCAGGCCGTTTTGCGTGGCGCTTTTATGGAAACCCAAAACTATGCGTAGGGGCGGCACCAGCATGAGCTGCTTCTGCTCTGCGCTGTCCGGCGGGAGGAGCTTCGCCGCCGGAGGATGGACTTGATGCGGACGATCGTGTAAAGAATGTACGGGCCGGTGTTGCCCTCAAACGACGAGAAGCGGTCGAGGTCGAAGACGTAGTCCTTCGTCGCATATTTCGAGAGATCTCCGTATTTGAGCGCGGCCATCGCGATGCACTTCGCCGTCTGCGGCAGCTCCTCGTCGGAGACGGTCTGGTTCTCCTTGATCTTGCTCGTGACGTATTCCGTCACTTCGCGGATGAGCGTCTCGAGACGCATCACGCCGCCGGCGCGGGTCTTGAAGGGCTTGCCGTCCTTGCCGTTCATCGTGCCGAAGCCGATGTGCTGCAATTCCGTCTCTCGGGGACGAGGCCCGCCTTCGCGCCACACGGAAGACCTGCTCAAAGTGGAGGCTCTGGCGCTTGTCGGTGAGGTAGAGAATCTTGCCGGGATGGAAATCCTGCTCGCGCTGAACGATGGTGGCAAGATCGGTCGTGGCGTAGAGCGTTGCGCCGTCGGACTTGACCAGGATGCACGGCGGGACCTCCTTCGCGTCCGTCTCCTCCTGCACCGGCACGACCAGCGCGCCCTCGGATTCCACGCACAAGCCCTTTGCCTTCACGGCCTCGAGCATCTGCGGGATATACTTCTGCGCGTCGGCTCTCGCCGAGCCAGACGTCGAAGCTGACGTTCAGATTATCATAATTGCGCTTGAGGTCCGCCACAGAGACGCGCAGGATGTGCTCCCACATCGCGCGCTCGCCGCGCTCGCCGTGCTGCAGGCGGAAGGTCTCCTCGTGTGCGTGGGCGGCGAAGGCCTTCGTCCTCCTTGCTCCGTGCGCTGGCGGCAGGGTAGATGCGCTCGAGCTCCGAGATCGTGAACGGCGCTTCGGCGGGATACTCGCCGGTAAAGTCCGGGTCAAAGTAGGGAAGACCCGGCTTTTCATCCTGCAGCTGCGCCATGATGAGGCCCATCTGCAAGCCCCAGTCGCCGAGGTGGATGTCGCCGATCACGTGGTTGCCGAAGTAGCGGTAGATGCGCTTGACGGACTCGCCGATGATGGCGCTGCGCAGATGGCCGATGTGGAGCGGCTTGGCCACGTTCGGGCCGCCGTAGTCCAGCACGATCGTGCAGGCGTCCGGATCGTTCTGCACGCCGTAGTGCGCGTCCGCATCCATGCCGCGCAGATAGGCGGCCAGATACTCATCCGAGATCTTCAGATTCAAAAAGCCCGGCATCACGGCCTCGGCGCTGCAAACATCTCGCAGCCCAGCGCTTCGAGCACGGCGTTCGCGATCTGGATGGGCGCCTTGCGGTATTTCTTCGCCGCGGCCAGCGCGCCGTTGCACTGATATTCGCACAGGTCCGGCCGGTTGGAGAGCGTGGCCCGGCCATAGGCGGCGTCGAACCCGGCCTTCTCAAACGCGCCGGACAGCTGCTCAGAGATCAGATCGATCAGAAATTTCATGTGTTTCACCCTTCGTCATGTCATAAGTTTCACTATTATAGCAGAAAAGTCCGGGAATGTATAGAGACATCCTCTAAAAAAAACAGCCTTACGCTTAACGCCGCCATGCAGAACCCCGTGAGGTCTGCGATCAGCGCCGCCGGGACAGCGTAGCGCGTCCCGCGCACACCCGCGGCGCCAAAGTAGACGCTGATGGTATAAAACGTTGTCTCCGACGAGCCGAGCATGACCGCGGCTGTCCGCCCGATCAGCGAATCCACGCCGTAGCGCTGCATCAGCTCCGTCCCCACGGCGAGCGCCGCGCTGCCGCTGAGCGGGCGGATGAGCACCAGCGGCGCAACCTCCGGCGGCATGCCGAGCACGCGGAACACCGGCGCGGCCAGCGGCGTCAGCCAGTCGAAAAACCCGCTTTCCCGCAGCATCGTGACCGCCGTCAGCATCAGAAGGAGCGACGGCGCGAGCGTCGCCAGCAGCCGCAGCCCGTCCTGCGCTCCGGCCAGAAGATCCCCGTACACATCCCGCTTTTTTGCAGCCCCGCCGCGCCCGCGGCCAGCAGCAGCCCGGGCAGGAGCAGCTCCGTCAGGTTTTCCAGCATCGCTTCAGCCCCCGTGCCGCCAGGATCCCCGCCGCGACGGAGCAGGCCGACGCCAGCCACACCGCCGGGAGGATATCGAACGCGTGCGCCGCGCCGAGCCTTGCGCGCACGGCGGCGACCGTCGACGGGATGAGCTGCAGGGAAGCCGTGTTCATCACGACCAGCAGACACATCTCGTCCGACGCATGGGCCGCGCCGGACAGCGCCTGCATCCGCTGCGCTGCCCGGACGCCGAGCGGCGTTGCTGCATTGCCGAGCCCCAGCAGATTCGCGGCCAGATTGCCGCACAGGCTCGAAAAAGCCCTCTTCATCCGCCGCGCACGCCGGGAACAGCCGCCGCAGCCCGGCCGCAGCGCCCGGCACAGCCATTCGGTCAGTCCCGTCTGCTCCATGGCCCGCGCCAGCGCCGACCAAAAGGCAGATGGGCCCTGCCAGCGACAGCGTCAGCTCGATCCCTGCCGCCGCGCCCGCCAGCGCCGCCTGACTGGAAGAAAACGGCGTTGACCAGAACACAAATCAGCCAACACAGACAGGAGGATCAGACCAAACCAAAGAAAGTTCAACAACATGTTTGAAACTCCGTTAAGAAAAAATAAGTTTGTTCAAAATTTGTACATAATTGGATGGTAGAATAGGGATGGCTTGAGGGGGCAGCGGATGTCCATGCAGCATCCGTTGCTGGCCTGGCTCCAGTGCATGAAGAAAAAAAGAAATTAGGGGGTTGTTTACAATGAAATCCACAGGTATCGTCAGAAAGGTTGACGAGCTCGGCAGAATCGTTCTGCCCATCGAACTGCGTCGTACGCTCGACATCGCAGAGAAGGACGCTATTGAAATCTATGTCGATGGCGAATCCATTATTCTCAAGAAGTACGAGCCGACCTGCTGCTCGGGTCGGGGCTTTTGATTGTGGGCATGGGGCTGTTCACGCTGGGCGCGGAGCTTTCCATGTCGCGCATCGGAAACCTCATCGGCGCGAAGATGACGAAATCGCAGAAAGCTCTGGTTCGTGCTGGGCGTGAGCTTTCTTCTGGGCGTCGCCATCACGATGGCGGAGCCCGACTTGCAGGTGCTGGCGACGAACGTTCCGGCAATCGACAAAACTGTTCTCGTTGTGACAGTGTCGGTCGGCGTTGGGGCTGTTTTGATGCTTTGCATGGTGAGAATTCTGTTCTCCGTCTCGCTGCGCCTGCTGCTGATTGTGTTCTATGCGCTGCTGTTCCTCGGCGCATTTTTGTCGGACGCGGGCTTTTTGTCGGTCGCGTTCGATTCCGGCGGCGTGACGACAGGACCGATGACGGTGCCGTTTATCATGGCGCTGGGCGTCGGCGTTGCGTCCATCCGAAGCGACGAAAATGCCAAGGCAGACAGCTTCGGTCTGGTTGCTTTGTGCTCGATCGGACCGGTAATGGCGGTGATGCTGCTGGGCGCCATCTATCCCACGGACACGCAGGCGGATGTCAATATGGTGATCGGCGGGTTCGAAACTACGGTGGAGCTGGGCGGCGCATATCTTCGCAGTCTTCCGACCTACATGCTGGAGGTCGCGATGGCGCTGCTGCCGATTTTTGTGTTCTTTTGCTGTTCCAGGTGTTTTCCTGCGCCTGCGAAAGCTGCCGCTGACGAAAATCGTCATGGGCGTGGGCTATACGTTTCTGGGGCTGGTGCTGTTTCTGACGGGCGTGAACGTCGGTTTTTTCGCCCTTTGGCTACGTGCTGGGAAAAGAACTGGTGACGAGCGGACTTTCCGCGCTTCTGATTCCGCTGGCGATGCTGATGGGCTGGTTCATCATCGACGCGGAGCCCGCCGTACATATCTTAAACAAGCAGGTCGAAGAATTGACCTCCGGCGCGATTTCGGCAAAGGCGATGGGGCTGAGCCTGTCCGTCGCCGTGGCACTTGCGAATGGGCTTGCGATGGTGCGCGTTCTGACGGGGCTTCCGATTCTGTATTTTCTAGTACCGGGCTACGCTGTGGCCTTGGGGCTCGAGCTTCTTCGTTCCGCGTACCTTTACGGCCATCGCGTTTGACTCCGGCGGGGTGGCGTCCGGGTCCCCTGACGGCGACGTTCATGCTGCCGCTGGCGATGGGCGCGTGTACGGCGCTCGGCGGAAATGTGATGACCGATGCGTTCGGGCTGGTGGCGCTGGTGGCGATGATGCCGCTGATCACGGTACAGGCCATGGGCGGCATTTATGTCCTCAAGTCGCGCACAAAGACGGACGCACCCGTGCTGCCGAGCTTCGGCGAAAACGAAATTATCGAGCTTTGGGAGGCGGTTTGATGGAGCTTTACTATCTGATTACAATCTCAGACCGCGACCGGGCAGAGATGCTGTCCGCGATCTATCATGCCGCGGGGACCGGCATGGTGCTGACCAAGCTCGGAAGAGGCACTGCAACGGGCGAACAGCTTTCGTCTTATGGACTGGACGCGACGGAAAAGGCGGTCGTCAGCACCGTGGCAGATGCAGAACAGACCCGGCAGATTTTCAGGGCGGCGAAGCGGAAGCTCTTTATCGACGTCCCCGGAAACGGCGTGATGATGGCAATTCCGCTCAAAAGCGTGGCTGGGCGGCAGGACGCTGGGCTTTTTGACCGATTCTGACACAGACAGGAGGAAAACCCGCGATGGATTTTTCGCATGAACTGATTATGGCGATTATGAACGAAGGCTACTCTGGATACCGTCATGGACGCGGCAAGATCGGCAGGAGCCGGCGGCGGGTACGGTGCTGCACGCCAAGGGCCGCCACATGCAGGCGGCCGGGTGCGGGGGCAGAAGTTTTTCGGCGTGAGTTTGGCCGATGAGAAGGCGGACGGTCTACATTGTCGTGAGTGCTTTTTCGGACCTCTCCGGCCAATTTGGCATGACGCACGTCAAAAATGTTTGAAATCTGCCATGGCCGGGATAGCGCAGATGCGTCAGCTCGTGCGCGATGACGTAATCGAGGCAGACGGGCGGCTGCTGGCGACTGGAGGTTCAGCCAGATTTTCCTGGTCGCCGTGTTGCACGTGCCCCAGCGGGTCTTCATGTTTTAATCTGCCGCCGATGGGCGGCCCCGTCCTTGCCTCCCAGAGGGAGCCGCGCGGCAATCTGGTTGGACAGCGCTTCCCGGTAGAAGTCGTTCAGAAGCGATTCCCGCTGCGATGCGCGTCGTCTTCGGGCGAATATATAAAATGATTCCTGCCCGCGCTGCAAAGCGCTTCTTCCGCGCGAGGCTTCTTCAACCGGGCGTATACGCTTCGCCCCCAGAGATAGACCGTCTGGCCGTCCGCAAATGCCGGATCTGTCGCGGCGGGACGCTCGGCCAACTGCTTGCTGCCGGGCTTCGATCCAGCCGCGCTTTTCGGCACAAGCGGTCGATTTGCGACAAGGGGAGCCGGTTCGGTGCGGTGATCTGCATTTCAGCCATCCGGGGACAGCACGCGCAGGTGCATGTTTTTTGATGGATTTTCGGACGATGGTGACGGAAAGCGTCGATGGTGCGCTGCATGGGGAACCCTCTTTTCAGTGGAGATGCCCATATTATGAAGCGTCGGCGGAACAAAAAGCAAGTACCAGTTTTTTGTGCTTTCCTTTTTTTTTCTGAAAGCACGATATAATAAACTCAACATCATTTGCAGACAGAAAGGAAAAAATCTCCATGGAACAAAGAAGCATCCTGCCTGATCAACGATTCCTTTCCGCCCGTCACCGATGGTGTGAAAGCGAACGCGGTTTGTAAACTATGCGAAAATTCTGACGGGAGAATGGAAAGAAGCGACCGTCGTCACGCCTGCCTACCCCGGCGCGGACGACAGTCAGTTTGATTCCCCATCGTGCGCTGACGTC
>VOFC01004616.1_pt1 | contig 25088 bp, 52 predicted proteins | sample 5384161 | NCBI WGS metagenome assembly VOFC01 (sample SAMN12384722, study PRJNA508395) | human gut metagenome | isolation source: healthy gut B | host: Homo sapiens | reverse complement strand
CATGGTTGGTAAGAAACTTTAGCAAACGAACGCTTCGTAGCCAATGCCAAACCAGAAGTCGTCCAAAAAGAACGCGACAAACAAGAAGATTACCAAGCTAAATACGATGCAACAGTCGTACGTATTGAAGAAATGAAAAAGTGGTGAAATAAACACTTAGAAACACTACTGTTTTTTTTGATGAGCAGACAGTGAAACTTTCTTTTTTCATAAATTTCCCAAACAAGTCTAACCTACCATAGTTGGGCTTGTTTTTTGGAAGCAAATCAGCCTTTTTCATCAAAAGTAAACGCTTACGCAAATTTAGATGAAAACGTTAGGCAAATTCAGTGAAAACGTCTAAAAAACCGTTAATTCGTTGACTTTCGTGGAAAATAGGACTAAAATAACAGGGTAAAAAAAATTAAAAGGAGAATTCTACTATGAATTTAACTATCTTGAGCCCTCGGTTTTGGCCGTTATGGGTGTATCTATTGGTGAGGGTATCCTCGTTGCCAATGTCGCTAAAGCTGCAGCTCGCCAACCTGAGATGTTTAGCAAACTTCAAACATTGATGTTTACTGGTGTTGCCTTTATCGAAGGTACCTTCTTCGTATTGTTTGCCCCTTAGCTACATTGTCTAATAGACAAATAAAAGATGAAGGAGGGATGAGCAGTGGAAACTACAAGTAATCCAACCGTCTCATTATTTGGGATTGATTTTGACTTGACTGTCCTTGCCATGTCTCTTTGACAGTAATTATCGTTTTGGAGTGGTTTTTGGTCAAGTCGTAAGATGACCATTAAACCAAAGGGAAAACAAAATGTGCTTGAGTTCATCTATGAGTTTGTGAACAGTACCATTTCTCAAAAATCTTGGGAAATTCACGAAGAATTATAGTTTGCTCTTGTTTGTAATTTTCACCTTTGTTTTTACAGCAAACAACTTAGGTTTGCTTGTATCTGTAAAAAGTGAGCATTACAATTTTTGGACTTCTCCAACATCGAACTTCGGTGTTACTATCACTCTTTCTTTTTGATTATTACCCTCATTAGTCATATTGAGGGGATCCGTAAAAAGGGTTTAAAGGCTATCTAAAAAGGGCTACCTTTCACCATACCCAGCTATGCTCCCAATGAACATTTTGGAACAATTAACCAACCTTGCTTCATTGGCCTTGCGTTTGTTTGGTAACATTTATTCTGGTGAGGTACTTACTGGCTTGATTCTTAAATTGGTGACATGGTCTGTCTTTGCAGCACCTGTATCCTTTGCTTTGAACCTTGTCTGGGTTGCCTTTTCAGCCTTTATCGGCTTCATCCAAGCCTATGTCTTTATTATCCTAAGTTCAAACTATATTGGTGATAAAGTCAACGAAGAATAATTAAGAAAGGGAGAAATGAAATGTCATTACTGATTAATAGTACGACACTTGGTAATATCATTATCACACTCGGCTCAGTTTTTCTCTTGTATTACCTCATCCGTAAATTCGCATGGGATCAAATTACAGGAATCTTTGCTGCTCGTGAAAAGAAAATTGCCACAGATATTGATAGTGCTGAAAAATGCTCGTCAAGAAGCAGAAAGCTTGGCACAAAAACGTCAAGATGAGTTAGCAGGTGCTCGCACTGAAGCGGCTCAAATTATTGATGGGGCCAAAGGAAACTGGTAAAACTCAAGAATCAAAAATCATTGCAGAAGCACATGATGAAGCTAAACGCTTGAAAGAAAAAGCAAATCAAGACATCGCCCAAAGCCGTGTGGAAGCACTTGCTGGCGTTAAAGGTGAAGTTGCAGACTTAACTGTCCTCTTGGCGGAAAAAAGTTATGAAACAAAACCTTGATGCTAAAGCGCAATCTGACTTGATTGATAGCTATCTTGATCAATTAGGAGATGCTTAATGGATAAGAAAAACACAAGCTCTTGTTGAGCAGTATGCCAGAAGCCTGGTAGAAGTCGCTTTTGAACAAGACGCCGTGTCAACAATCCAAGAAGAAGTAAGGCAAATCCTAACAGTTTTTTCTGAAACAAATCTAAAAAACTTCTTGTCGCAGGAAAATGTGACAAGTGAGGCTAAAAAAGAAAGTCTGAGCTTGATTCAAGAGTCTTGTTCAGTGTATATGAACAATTTTCTTGAGGTAATCTTACTCAATGACCGTGCCAACATTCTCTATGATGTGTTGAAGTTGGTCCTTGAGCTCTTTGATCAAGAAGACAATACTTACGATGTTACAGTGACATCAGCAAGTCCCTTGTCTGAGAGAACAAAAAGCCCGACTTTTTGGCGATTGTTTCACAAAAATTTGAGATTAAGACACGTCGTTTAGTAGAAAAAATTGATGAGGACCTCATCGGAGGATTCGTCATCAAAGCAAAAAATAAGGTTGTTGACACGTCAATTCGCAGTCAATTGCAAACCTTTAAAAACGAATTTGAAATAGAAAGTGGTGTGACTTTTGGCAATTAACGCACAAGAAATTAGCGCTTTAATTAAAAAGCAAATTGAAAACTTCCAGCCAAACTTTGACGTCACTGAAACTGGTGTCGTTACCTATATCGGTGACGGTATCGCACGTGCTCGTGGTCTTGATAATGCCATGAGTGGTGAGTTGCTCGAATTTGAAAATGGTGCCTATGGTATGGCTAAAACCTTGAAACTAATGATGTCGGTATCATTATCTTGGGGGATTTCGTAGCAATTCGTGAAGGCGATATTGTTAAACGTACTGGAAAAATTATGGAAGTTCCAGTTGGTGAAGCCCTTATTGGTCGTGTAGTAAACCCACTTGGGCAACCAGTTGATGGTCTTGGTGACATCGAAACAACAGGTTTCCGTCCAGTTGAAACACCTGCTCCAGGTGTTATGCAAGTAAATCAGTTTCTGAGCCATTGCAAACTGGTCTTAAGGCCATTGATGCCTTGGTTCCAATCGGACGTGGTCAACGTGAATTGGTTATCGGAGACCGCCAAACTGGTAAAACTTCAGTAGCCATTGATGCGATCTTGAACCAAAAAAAGGTCAAGATATGATCTGTATCTATGTGGCTATTGGTCAAAAAGAATCAACAGTTCGTACACAAGTAGAAACTCTCCGTAAACACGGTGCTCTTGATTACACAATCGTTGTGACTGCCTCTGCATCACAACCATCACCATTGCTTTACATTGCGCCTTATGCTGGTGTTGCAATGGCTGAAGAGTTCATGTATAACGGAAAACACGTACTGATTGTTTATGATGATTTGTCTAAACAAGCCGTGGCCTACCGTGAACTTTCATTGCTTCTCCGTCGTCCACCAGGTCGTGAAGCTTACCCAGGGGATGTCTTCTATCTCCACTCACGTCTTTTTGGAACGTTCAGCTAAAGTTTCGGATGATCTTGGTGGTGGTTCAATTACTGCCTTGCCAATCATCCAAACGCAAGCCGGAGATATCTCAGCATATATCGCAACAAACGTTATCTCAATCACAGATGGACAAATCTTCTTGCAAGAAAACTTGTTTAACTCAGGTATTCGTCCAGCCATTGATGCGGGTTCTTCCGTATCACGTGTAGGTGGATCAGCGCAAATTAAAGCGATGAAGAAGGTTGCTGGTACACTTCGTCTTGACTTGGCTTCATATCGTGAACTTGAAGCCTTTACGCAATTTGGTTCAGATTTGGATGCTGCGACTCAAGCGAAATTGAACCGTGGTCGTCGTACAATCGAAGTTTTGAAAACAACCGCTTCATAAACCACTTCCAGTTGAGAAACAAGTTGTTATCCTTTACGCTTTGACACACGGTTTCTTGGATAGTGTTCCGGTTGATCAAATCTTGGATTTTGAAGAAGCACTCTATGACTACTTTGATAGTCACCATGAGGATATCTTTGAAACTATTCGTACGACTAAGGATCTTCCTGAGGAATCTGTACTTAATGAAGCTATCCAAGCTTTCAAAGATCAGTCAGAATATAAATAGAAATAGGAGAGGACAGCATATGGCAGGCTCTCTAAGAGAAATCCAAGCAAAAATTGTTTCAACAAAGAAAACGAGTCAAATTACAGGAGCCATGCAAATGGTTTCTGCATCAAAATTGACACGTTCTGAGCAAGCTGCTAAAGATTTCCAAATCTATGCCTCAAAAATTAGACAGATCACAACAGATCTTCTACATTCAGAATTGATTAATGGTTCGTCAAATCCAATGTTGGATGCACGCCCAGTTCGTAAGACAGGTTACATTGTCATTACTTCAGATAAAGGGACTAGTTGGGGGTTATAACTCAACAATTCTTAAAGCTGTGTTGGACATGATTAAACGTGACCATGATTCTGAAGATGAATATGCTATCATTTCTATTGGTGGAACAGGTTCAGATTTCTTCAAAATCTCGTAACATGAATGTTGCTTTTTGAACTTCGTGGCCTTGAAGATCAACCTAGTTTTGAACAAGTCGGAAAAATCATTTCTAAAGCAGTAGGAATGTATCAAAATGAACTTTTTGATGAACTCTATGTGTGCTACAACCACCATGTCAACAGTTTGTCTAGTGAGGTTCGTGTGGAACAAATGCTTCCTATCGCTGATTTGGATCCCAATGAATCAGAAGGTCATGTGTTGACCAAGTTTGAATTGGAACCAGATCGTGACACTATTTTGGATCAACTCTTTACCACAATATGCTGAGAGTCTTATCTACGGTGCTATCGTAGATGCCAAAACAGCTGAGCACGCAGCTGGTATGACTGCAATGCAGACAGCCACTGATAATGCGAAGAATGTGATTAACGATTTGACAATCCAATATAACCGTGCGCGTCAAGCTGCCATCACTCAGAAATTACTGAAATCGTTGGCGGTGCAAGTGCACTTGAATAGCTAGAGATTTGTCTTAATTAGACACACATGAAAAAAGGATGATTGTCATCCAGAAAACTATCATAAGGAGAAAAACAATGAGCTCAGGCAAAATTGCTCAGGTTGTTGGTCCTGTTGTAGACGTAGCGTTTGCAGCTGGTGATAAACTTCCTGAGATTAACAATGCATTGGTCGTTTATACTGATGAACAAAAGTCTAAACGTATCGTGCTCGAAGTAGCTCTTGAACTTGGAGAAGGTGTGGTTCGTACCATTGCCATGGAATCTACTGATGGATTGACTCGTGGACTAGAAGTTCTGGACACTGGACGTCCAATCAGCGTTCCTGTTGGTAAAGATACCCTTGGACGTGTCTTTAACGTTCTTGGTGATACCATTGACTTGGAAGCACCTTTTGCAGACGATGCAGAGCGTGAACCAATTCACAAAAAGCACCAACTTTCGATGAATTGTCAACATCTACTGAAATCCTTGAAACAGGGATTAAAGTTATCGACTTGCTTGCCCCTTACCTTAAAGGGTGGTAAAGTCGGACTCTTCGGTGGTGCCGGTGTTGGTAAAACCGTTCTTATTCAAGAGTTGATTCACAACATTGCCCAAGAACACGGTGGTATTTCTGTATTTACCGGTGTTGGGGAACGGACACGTGAAGGGAATGACCTTTACTGGGAAATGAAAGAATCTGGCGTTATTGAGAAAAACAGCCATGGTCTTCGGTCAAATGAATGAACCACCTGGAGCACGTATGCGTGTTGCCCTTACTGGTTTGACAATTGCGGAATACTTCCGTGATGTCGAAGGTCAAGACGTGCTTCTCTTCATCGATAACATCTTCCGTTTCACTCAAGCAGGTTCTGAGGTTTCTGCCCTTCTTGGTCGTATGCCTTCAGCCGTTGGTTACCAACCTACTTTGGCAACTGAAATGGGGCAATTGCAAGAACGGATTACGTCAACCAAGAAAAAGGTTCTGTTACATCCATCCAAGCCATCTATGTGCCAGCTGATGACTATACAGACCCAGCGCCAGCAACAGCATTTGCTCACTTGGATTCAACAACCAACCTTGAACGTAAGTTGACACAAATGGGTATTTACCCAGCCGTTGACCCATTGGCATCAAGCTCACGTGCCCTTTCACCTGAAATTGTTGGTGAAGAACACTATGCTGTTGCGACTGAAGTTCAACGTGTGCTTCAACGTTACCGTGAATTGCAAGATATTATCGCTATCCTTGGTATGGATGAATTGTCAGACGAAGAAAAAACATTGGTTGGACGTGCTCGTCGTATCCAATTCTTCTTGTCACAAAACTTCAACGTTGCGGAACAGTTTACAGGTCAACCAGGTTCTTATGTTCCAGTTGCTGAAACCGTTCGTAGCTTTAAGGAAATCCTTGAAGGTAAATATGACAATCTTCCAGAAGATGCCTTCCGTAGCGTAGGTCCAATTGAGGATGTAGTAGCTAAAGCTAAAGCTATGGGCTACTAATGAGGTGAATATATGGCACAAATGACCGTACAAGTGGTAACTCCGGATGGTCTTAAATATGACCACCATGCCAGCTTTATCCACGCGGTTACTAAAGATGGTCAAATTGGTATCTTGCCAGGCCATATTAATCTTGATTGCGCCACTTGAAGTGGATGAACTCAAGGTTCGTCGTGTGGATGACGAGCGTCACGTCGATTGGATTGCCGTAAATGGTGGTATCATCGAAGTTAAAGATGATTTTATTACTATCGTTGCCAATTCAGCAGAACGTGAACGCGACATTGACGTTTCTCGTGCCGAACGTGCCAAGCAACGTGCCGAACGTGACTTGGAAGAAGCAACTAAATCTGACCGTATTGATGAAGTTCAACGTGCTCAGGTTGCTCTCCGTCGAGCACTTAATCGTATCAGTGTCGGTACAAAATAAGATAAACAAAAAGACGAGACTTAGGTCTTGTTTTTTGTTTGTCTTAAAAGAAAACATAAAAAAGAAAACATAAGAAGTAGCAAGGTTATCAAAGAAAGCTCATTGTAAAACCTATCTGAAGGTAAGATAAAATAATCAGATTTTCAGTCCTGAAAACGGTTAATTTAGCTTTTGCTTTAGTTTAAGGTATCAAAGTGTTATAATATAAGCTGTTAGCTTTATATTTTTAGAAAGAATGTAGAGTAACGTAATAGAAAGTATGAGTTTTTTAAAGATATGAAAATTGAAAAGAAGCATCTTTTAGATTACACCATCTTGATACCTTATTTAATCTTATCCGTGGTTGGTTTAATAGTAGTGTATTCAACAACGAGTGCTCGTTTAGTAGCCTTGGGGGCCAATCCCTTTGCATCTGTTATAAACCAAGGAGCCTTTTGGTTGGTATCCTTGTTCTCTATTTTTTTTCATCTACCGACTGAAATTGAACTTTCTCAGGAAAGATAAGCTTTTGGGTGTTGTTATTGCCTTTGAGATTTTACTTTTTGGTCATTGCCAAATTTTTTCACCAGGGAAATCAATGGTGCCAATGGTTGGATTGTGCTAGGTCCCTTGTCTTTCCAACCAGCGGAGTACCTTAAGATCATTGTTGTTTGGTTTTTGGCACACACCTTTTCAAAAAAACAGTCTGCCATAGAACGTTATGACTACCAAGCCCTGACGAAGAATAGATGGATTCCTAGGAATGGTAAGGAACTTAATGACTGGCGTGTCTATTTGCTTGGTATGATCGGTTTGGTTGCTATCCAACCTGACTTGGGGAATGCGGCTATCATTGTATTGACTACAGTAGTGATGTTTTCAATTTCTGGTGTTGGCTACCGTTGGTTTACGGCCTTATTTGCCAGTATTGTAGGGATTTCGTCGGCCTTCCTAGGCTTAATTGCCTTGGTTGGGGTTCAAACCATGGCTAAGGTACCTATCTTTGGATATGTTGCCAAGCGTTTCGCAGCATATTTTAATCCGTTCAAGGATTTGACAGGATCTGGTCTTCAGCTATCTCATTCATACTATGCTATGAGTAATGGAGGATGGTTTGGTCTCGGGCTTGGAAATTCAATTGAGAAAACTGGTTATTTACCAGAAGCTACAACAGACTTTGTGTTTTCGATTGTTATTGAAGAATTAGGTCTTATCGGAGCCGGCTTGATTCTGGCCCTCCTCTTTTCCTCATTCTTCGTATTATGATTGTGGGAGTTAAGGCCAGAAATCCATTTTAACTCTATGATGGCGCTTGGTGTGGGAGCTCTCATGCTTATGCAGGTCTTTGTTAATATTGGGGAATCTCAGGGCTAATCCCATCGACAGGGGTTACCTTCCCTTCCTTTCACAAGGTGGTAACTCGCTTCTGGTAACTTCTGTTGGGATTGCTTTTTTGTTTTAAATATTGCTGCCAACGAAAAGCGTGATAATATTGTTCAAGCTTATTGAGGACGAGTTATCTCAGACTCAAGAATTGGAAAATCAAGATGAAAAAATTGTACCTTTAAGAAGAGGTCGTTAATTCGGCTTCTTTTTTACTTGATAGCGTTTTTGCATTAGTAAAGGTAATACTAAAAAGCTTGTAGAAGTAGTAGAAATAGAAATACTGAAAGAAATATTTGTGATTACTCTAAAGAAAAATTGAAAACTATATAAAATACTTGCAATTCTATGACATTTTGATAGAATAGTAGAGTAAAAGTTAGACTGTATTGCCTACTGTCTATCTATAAAATATATTTTATTGGAGGCTTTTACTTAAATGGCAAAAGAAAAATACGATCGTAGTAAACCACACGTTAACATTGGTACAATCGGACACGTTGACCACGGTAAAACTACCCTACTGCAGCAATCACAACTGTATTGGCACGTCGTCTTGCCTATCAGTTAACCAACCTAAAGACTATGCGTCTATCGACGCTGCTCCAGAAGAACGTGAACGCGGTATCACAATCAACACTGCACACGTTGAGTATGAAACTGAAAAACGTCACTACGCTCACATCGATGCGCCAGGACACGCGGACTACGTTAAAAACATGATCACTGGTGCCGCTCAAATGGACGGTGCGATCCTTGTAGTAGCATCTACTGACGGACCAATGCCACAAACTCGTGAGCACATCCTTCTTTCACGTCAGGTTGGTGTTAAACACCTTATCGTCTTCATGAACAAAGTTGACTTGGTTGACGATGAAGAATTGCTTGAATTGGTTGAAATGGAAATCCGTGACCTTCTTTCAGAATACGATTTCCCAGGTGATGACATTCCAGTTATCAAGGTTCAGCTCTTAAAGCTCTTTGAAGGTGATTCTAAATACGAAGACATCATCATGGACTTGATGAACACTGTTGACGAATACATTCCAGAACCAGAACGTGACACTGACAAACCATTGCTTCTTCCAGTCGAAGACGTATTCTCAATCACTGGACGTGGTACAGTTGCTTCAGGTCGTATCGACCGTGGTGTTGTTCGTGTCAATGACGAAATCGAAATCGTTGGTCTTAAAGAAGATATCCAAAAAGCAGTTGTTACTGGTGTTGAAATGTTCCGTAAACAACTTGACGAAGGTATTGCAGGAGATAACGTTGGTGTGCTTCTTCGTGGTATCCAACGTGATGAAATCGAACGTGGACAAGTTATCGCTGCACCAGGTTCAATCAACCCACACACTAAATTCAAAGGTGAAGTTTACATCCTTTCTAAAGAAGAAGGTGGACGTCATACTCCATTCTTCAACAACTACCGTCCACAGTTCTACTTCCGTACAACTGACGTAACTGGATCTATCGAACTTCCAGCAGGTAACTGAAATGGTAATGCCTGGTGATAACGTGACTATCGACGTTGAGTTGATCCACCCAATCGCCGTTGAACAAGGTACAACATTCTCTATCCGTGAAGGTGGACGTACTGTTGGTTCAGGTATCGTATCTGAAATTGAAGCTTAATTAATATTAAGTTCCCAATACAATTATTCGTCAGACAATAATTGAGAGAGTCGAGGTTACTCGGCTCTTTTGGTGTTTAAAAATACTCGTAATATTATATTTTTTGGGGTGTTTTTAGATGCTTAAGCTAAGTTTTGATAGTGATAAATAGACATAAAGCAGGTTGAGTTTTGGAATTTTCCTAAAATCCTAGTAATAGTAAGGGGATTTGTGATAAAATAAACGAGTAAATAAATAAAAGAAGAGGTATGTGAAATGTCACGTAAACCATTTATCGCTGGTAACTGGAAAATGAACAAAAATCCAGAAGAAGCAAAAAAGCATTCGTTGAAGCTGTAGCATCAAAACTTCCTTCATCAGATCTTGTTGAAGCTGGTATCGCAGCTCCTGCAGTTGACTTGACAGCTGTACTTGCTGCTGCTAAAGGTTCAAACCTTAAAGTTGCTGCACAAAACACTTACTTTGAAAATGCTGGTGCCTTCACTGGTGAAACTAGCCCACAAGTTTTGAAAGAAATCGGTACTGACTACGTTGTTATCGGTCACTCAGAACGTCGTGACTACTTCCACGAAACTGATGAAGACATCAACAAAAAAGCAAAAGCAATCTTTGCTAACGGTATGCTTCCAATCATCTGTTGTGGTGAATCACTTGAAACTTACGAAGCTGGTAAAGCAGCAGAATTCGTAGGTGCTCAAGTTTCAGCTGCTCTTGCTGGATTGACTGCAGAACAAGTAGCTTCAACAGTAATCGCATACGAACCAATCTGGGCTATCGGTACTGGTAAATCAGCTTCACAAGACGACGCACAAAAAATGTGTAAAGTTGTTCGTGACGTTGTAGCTGCTGACTTTGGTCAAGAAGTTGCTGACAAAGTACGTGTTCAATACGGTGGATCAGTTAAACCTGAAAACGTTGCTGAATACATGGCTTGTCCAGACGTTGACGGAGCTCTTGTTGGTGGTGCATCACTTGAAGCTGAAAAAGCTTCTTGGCATTGCTTGACTTCGTTAAATAATTTTACATAAAGTCGGGGGGTTTCCTCGGCTTTTTTTTGATGAATTGCTTTTACAAATAAAATTGCTTGGGATAAGACAAATGGTGTAGGTTTGTAAAAACGAACGCTTTAGGCTTTATATTTTATAGGTTTAGGGTTTGACAAATAGAATTGGATTGCCCAAAGAGACAGATAATATGCTATAATTAAAGTAGTATAACTAGAGCTCAGATGCTAATAGTCTGTATGCTCCGCATTTTTTCCAAAAAGGAGAGTTAGAATCATGACTTTTGATGCAATTGACCAAATGGCGGTCAGCACTATTCGTTCGCTTTCGATCGAGGCAATTCAAGCCGCGAATTCTGGGCACCCAGGTCTTCCTATGGGTGCAGCGCCAATGGCTTATGTGCTTTGGAACCATGTGATGAATGTTAATCCAAAGACAAGCCGTAACTGGACAAACCGAGACCGTTTTGTTCTTTTTCTGCAGGTCATGGTTCTGCCTTTGCTTTATAGTCTCTTGCACCTTTCTGGCTACGACGTGACAATGGACGACTTTGAAGAACTTCCGTCAATGGGGGGATCTAAGACTCCAGGTCACCCTGAAGTTAACCATACAGATGGTGTTGAAGCAACATCAGGTCCTCTTGGTCAAGGGATTGCTAATGCTGTAGGTATGGCAATGGCTGAAGCACACTTGGCAGCTAAATTTAACAAACCTGGTTTTGATATTGTTGACCATTATACTTATGCCCCCTCCATGGCGATGGTTGTTTGATGGAAGGTGTTTCTCAAGAAGCTGCTAGTCTTGCTGGTCACCTTAAACTTGGTAAGTTGGTACTTCTTTACGATTCAAAATGATATCTCACTTGATGGACCAACTTCAATGGCTTTCACAGAAGATGTTAAGGCTAAGTTTGAAGCTTATGGTTGGCAACATTCTTGTTAAGGATGGTAATGATTTGGAAGCTATTGCTAAAGCTATCGAAGAAGCTAATGCTGAGACAGATAAACCATCTATTATCGAAGTTAAGACAATCATTGGTTACGGAGCTGAAGGCCAAGGAACATCAGCTGTCCACGGTGCTCCAATTGGTCAAGACGGCATTGATCACTCAAAAGGTGTTTATGGTTACGATGCACCGGCATTTACAGTTCAGATGAAGTCGCCGTCGTTTCGAAGTTGGTATTAAATTCCGTGGTGAAGCTGCTGAAAATGCTTGGCAAACTAAATTTGCAGAATATGAAGCTGCTTATCCAGAATTGGCTGCGGAATACAAGGCTGCCTTTGCGAATGAACCTGCACACGTTGACTTGAAGGCTCATGAATTGGGTTCAGCAGTAGCTAGCCGTGTGTCAAGCCAACAAGCTATCCAACAGATTTCTGAACAAGTTCCTTCATTCTGGGAGGTTCAGCAGACCTTTCAGCTTCTAACAATACTATGGTTAAGGCTGAGTCTGATTTCAAGCAGACAACTATGCTGGACGTAATATTTGGTTTGGTGTACGTGAGTTTGCTATGGCTGCAGCGATGAATGGTATTGCTCTTCATGGTGGTACTCGTGTTTATGGTGGTACTTTCTTCGTCTTCTCAAACTACTTGCTTCCAGCAGTACGTATGGCAGCACTTCAAAACTTGCCAGTGACTTATGTTTATGACACACGATTCAGTAGCAGTTGGTGAAGATGGACCTACTCACGAACCAATCGAACAATTGGCAAGTGTGCGTTCAATGCCTAACCTTAACGTTATCCGTCCTGCAGATGGTAATGAAACTAATGCTGCATGGAAACGTGCTTTGGCTGAGACTGAACGTCCAACAATGCTAGTCTTTGACACGTCAAAACTTGCCAGTCCTTTGATGGTACAGCTGAAAATGCTGAAGCTGGTGTCAATAAAGGGCTTACATTATCTCAGAAGCTAAAGGTGATCTTGATGGTATCATCATTGCGACTGGTTCTGAAGTGAAATTGGCTCTTGATACTCAAGCGGCTCTTGAAGCTGAAGGCGTGCATGTCCGTGTTGTTTCAATGCCATCACAAAATCTCTTTGATGAACAAGATGCTGCATATAAAGAAAGAAGTTCTTCCAGCAGCTGTGACAAAAACGTTTGGCTATCGAAGCTGGAACTAGCTTTGGTTGGGGCAAATACGTTGGTCTTGCAGGTAAAACACTTACTATTGATACTTGGGGTGCCTCAGCACCTGGTGACCGTATCTTTAAAGAATATGGTTTCACTGTTGAAAATGCAAGTCAACTTTACAAATCATTGTAAGAAGAAAAGAGCTTGGCTAGTCCAAGTTCTTTTTTTAAAATATTATATAGAACTTGACTTTTTAGGGCATAGTGTTAGAATGACTGTGTCAGCCGATTTAGCTCAGTTGGTAGAGCAACGCATTCGTAACGCGTAGGTCACAGGTTCGAAACCTGCAATCGGCATGGTCAGAAGTATTAAGATAGAAAAGGGGTTTTTAGAAACCTCTGTTTTCTTTTTTGTCCTTGATTGTTCATTTGAGCTAAAATTTGATAAAATAGAAAGTAAAGAAAATCAAAAAAGGAAGTATCATGTCAAAAGGGTTATTAATCTCAATCGAAGGGCCAGATGGTGCTGGAAAGACAACAGTTTTGGAGGCACTTTTTTGCCTGTCTTAGAGAAGGTTTATCCAGCTCAAGTCGTGACTACACGTGAACCAGGCGGAGTAGCTATTGCAGAGCAAATCCGTGAGGTTATTCTGGATGTAGATAATACGGCTATGGATGCTAAGACAGAGCTCTTGCTCTATATTGCGGCTCGCCGTCAACATCTGATTGAGAAGGTTTTGCCAGAGCTTGAAAAGGGCAATATGGTCATCATGGATCGTTTTATTGATTCATCAGTTGCCTATCAAGGACTGGTCGTGGCTTGGATCAGGATGAGATTGCCTGGTTAAATGCCTATGCGACTGATGGGGTAAAACCTGATGTGACCCTATTGTTTGATGTGGATTCTGAGACTGGTTTGGCCCGCATTGCAGCTAGCGGTGAACGTGAAGTTAATCGGTTGGATTTAGAGAAACTTGACCTACATCAGCGTGTGTACGTCAAGGGTATTTAGATTTGGCACAGGCTGAACCAGAACGTATCAAGTTAATCGATGCCTCACAGGCTTTTGAGGATGTTGTAGAGCAAGCTTGGGAAGTAATTAAAAGGCTATTTATAAAGGAGCAAGATGAAGTTAGCTGAAAGTCAAAGCAAACTATTTGAAGAGTTTTCACAAATTATCAGGGAAAATCGTTTGAGTCATGCTTATTTGTTTTCGGTGATTTTGGAAGTCTCGACATGGCTATTTGGCTAGCACAGAGTCGGTTTTGCCTAACTCCTGAGGATGGTCTACCTTGTGGCCACTGTCGTTCCTGTCGCTTGATTGCACAGGGGGACTTTTCTGATGTTAAATTAGTAGAGCCACAAGGACAGATTATTAAGACGGACACGATTCGTCAGTTGACCAGAGAGTTTAGTCAATCAAGTTTTGAGGGGCAGGCTCAGGTTTTTATCATTCGTGGATGCAGATAAGATGCATATCAATGCTGCAATAGTCTATTAAAGTTTATTGAAGAGCCTCAAAGTCAGATTTATATTTTTTCTTTTGACAGCTGATGATAGTCGTATGTTACCGACGATTAAAAGCCGAGCTCAACTCTTTTTATTTTCCAAAGAATCGGGCATATCTGGAAGAATTGTTGCAGAAGGAGGGTTTGTTGCTGACACAAGCCAAAGTGTTGGCGGACTTTGCCAAAGATGATGTTCAGGCTTTAGACTTAGCTAAAGATAATAAGATTCTTGATCTGATTAATACAGTAGAGCGTTTCACACAGTCCCTGCTATCTAATCAGGACCTGCTTTATTTGGACGTTGCAAAACTGGCTGTCCAGTGTAGTGAAAAGTCGGAACAAGAGATGGTCTGGGCTTTTTAACTTATCAAATGGGGAAGGATATACAAAATCCACAAGCAAGGCGATGGCTAGACTTAGTTTATGAGGCACGAAAAAATGTGGCTAGCTAATGTCAGCTTTCAAAATGCAATAGAGTATATGGTATTATCATGACAGAAGTCATTGGAATAAAATTTGAAGAAACTGGAGCAGTAGAATACGTTGTTCCTGATAAAAATTACGCCAAAGATGACTTTTGTAGTCGTTTTTGGAGAAAAAAAGATAAGCGCCTAGCCCAGGTTGTCATGGAAAACACAGATTTTCCTGAGGTTAGTTTGCCTGCGGATTTGAATCGGGTTGAAGGATTGGCAGGGGAGAAAGATTTTGCTAGATATGATGAAAATCTTTTGAAAGCTGAAAAGAGTATAGGAGTAGTGGCTGATTTAATTGCTCAAAATCAGCTAGATATGAAGGTGGTTGATATTGTCTTTCCACTAAATAACTCTTATGTGTTAATCAGTTTTGTAGCTGAAAAACGGGTAGATTTTCGTCAGTTGCTCAAAGATCTGGCTTCTTACTTTAAGACACGTATTGAGTTGCGTCAAATTTCAAGTCGAGGAATCAAAAAATCTATGGTGGCTTAGGACCTTGTGGCCGAGCACTTTGTTGTTCTAGTTTTTTGGGTGAATTCCCACCAGTATCGATTAAGATGGCTAAAAATCAGAGTTTATCTTTGAATTCTGGTAAGATGAATGGGGTCTGTGGTCGACTTATGTGTTGTCTCAGTTATGAAGATGACTTTTACCGAGATAGCAAGGCGAGTTATCCTGACTTGGGTGATGAAATTGAAACCAAGGATGGCACAGGTCAGGTCGTTGCCATTGATGTAATTGCAGGGACTATTAAGGTTTATTTGAAAAAGGCGTGCGCCCGTAACTTATGGAGTGGAGGAAGTTCAGCTAAATGGAAAAGCGTGAATTGTATGATAAATTCGAGGAATTATCACAAAATTTGATGTCGATGTTGGCAGAAGTGGAAGCAATTAAGGCGAACTTCTCAGGGATTCTTGATGAAAATACGGCCCTCAAGTTGGAAAAATGACAAGTTGCGTGAGCACTTGAGTCAAGTGGTTCAAGAGGAGACAGGAACTAAAATGTCTCATGGTAAGGTGAACCTCGAGGCTATTTACGATGATGGATTCCATATTTGTCCAGATTTTTATGGCCAACGTCGTGATAATAATGAAGCTTGTGGCTTCTGTGCAGAATTGTTGTACGGAGACTAAACATGCAGGTTCAAAAAAGAGTTTTAAGGGGCAATCTAGCTACGGTACCCTCTATCTGGTTCCCACTCCTATAGGGAATTTGCAGGATATGACTTTTCGTAGTGTGCAAATCCTGAAAAGAGGTCGATCTTATTTGTGCTGAGGACACGCGCAATACGGGTCTCTTTGCTCAAGCATTTTGAGATTGAAACCAAGCAGTATTCTTTCCATGAGCACAATGCCTATGAGAAAATTCCAGATTTACTGGAGCGCTTGAAATCAGGTCTTTCTTTGGCTCAGGTTTCTGATGCTGGTATGCCTTCCATTTCGGATCCTGGGCATGATTTGGTCAAAGCCGCCATTGCTGAGAATATTCCTGTGGTGGCCTTACCGGGAGCATCAGCTGGTATTACAGCCTTGATTGCTAGTGGTTTAGCACCCCAACCTCATATTTTTTATGGCTTCCTGCCTCGTAAAAAGGGACAGCAGATTGATTTCTTCAAGGAAAAAGTATCTTATCCTGAGACACAGATTTTTACGAGTCACCATACCGTGTGGCGGATACCCTTGAAAATATGCATGAGGTCTATGGCAATCGTCAAGTAACGCTAGTTCGAGAATTAACCAAGCTTTATGAAGAGTACCAGCGAGGGTCAATTTCAGAAATTTTAGATTATATTGCTAGTAATCCTCTCAAGGGAGAATGTTTACTGATTGTGGCTGGAGCTTCTGAAAATAATAGGGAAGAAAATCTAACATCAGATGTTACGCCAGTAGAGGCTGTTGAAGCTTTAATTGCTTCTGGCATGAAACCTAATCAGGCTATAAAACCGTTGCTAAAGAGCGAAAAAATAAACAGACAAGAGCTTTATAACCTTTTCCATGGGGTTTAAGAGGCTCTTTTTTTTGTGGCGACATAAGATGTCAGAAAAAAGAAAGAATTATCAAAAATTCCGTAAATACGCTTGTTTATCTCATATTTTTTGTGTTATATTATCTGACATAGAATAATTTGTGAATTGGAGTGGTTTCATGGATACAGGTAGCAGTGCCTTTATATTGATTTGTTCAGCCATGGTTTGTTTGATGACACCGGCCTTGGCCTTCTTCTATGGTGGGCTTGGACGTCGTAAGAATGTTATCAATACCATGATGATGTCTGTTCTTCCCTTTAGCTATAGCTTCCCTCTTGTGGATTGTTGCTGGCTACTCGCTTTCTTTTGGCGGTCATGGGAATATCTTCGGTAATTTCAGTCACCTTTTTTAAATGGCGTGTCTGAAACTGCCTCAAGTCGTGGTCTAACCATTCCTGATATGCTGTTTGCTGCTTTTCAGATGATGTTTTCGATTATCTGTGTGGCGATTTTGACGGGTTCAGTAGTAGGAAGGATGCGCTTTACACCTTTAGCCATCTTTTGTTGTCTTTTGGTTACTTCTTGTCTACTATCCATTTGCACATATGGTTTGGGACGAAGGGCTCCTTTGCTAAATGGGGGACAATTGACTTCGCAGGTGGTGATGTGGTTCATATTACCTCGGGGGTATCGGCCTTGGTTTTGGCAATCGTTGTTGGTAAACGTCGTGATTTTGGCATTTTAGAACACCGTCCTCATAATGTTCCTTTGTCCTATTGGGAGCGGGTCTCTTATGGTTTGGTTGGTTTGGCTTTCAATGCAGGATCAGCCTTGGCTGCTAATGGCTTGGCAGTGCACGCGCTAGTAACCACCCATGTTTCAGCTGCTGCAGCCATGTTTTTCATGGTTGGCAATTGAAAAACATGTCACAGGACATCCATCCTTGGTTGGTGGTTCAACCGGTTTGGTGGCAGGACTGGTTGCAATCACACCTGGAGCAGGTTTTGTTTCAATTTGGAGTGCCATTCTAATTGGTCTTATGGTTAGTCCGATTTGTTTCTATGCTATTTCTGTCTTGAAGAAACGTTTTGCCTATGATGATGCTTTGGATGCTTTTGGTTGCCACGGCGTTGGAGGAATCTTTGGTGGTTTGGCTACCGCGATTTTTACGACACCGGATTTAGCCCTAGATAAGGCCAATATTGGCTTGATTTATGGAAAGGCCCATCTCTTTATTGTGACCATTTTAGCTATTATCTTTACAGCTATTTGGTCTGCTCTTGTGACCTATGGTATTATTAAAGTAATTGCTCATTATATGCCTTTGCGTGTTAGTGACCGTGATGAAGCTATTGGTCTTGATGACTGTGAACACAAAGAGACAGCCTATCCAACCTTTATGGGCTTAGATTCGTAGGAGAATACAGATGAAAAAAGTAGAAGCGATTATTCGTTCGGATAAATTGGAAGATTTGAAAAATGCCTTGACTGGTAGTGGCTTGGCCAAGGGGGATGACTGTAAGTCAAGTTCTAGGTTATGGTAATCAACGTGGCTTTGCAGAGTTTGTTCGTGGACAGCGCATTGTTCCTACCTTTATTAGCTAAGGTCAAGGTTGAGATTGTAGTTAAGGATATGGCAGTTGACGAGGTTGTTGATGTCATTCGGAGCGCCGTGGCGACAGGAGAAGTTGGTGATGGGAAGATTTTTATTGTTCCTATTGATGATGTTATCCGTATTCGTACAGGCGAACGTGGTGGAGACGCCATTTAATATAATGGAGGCTTAAACCGGTTGGTTTGGGTCTTTTTAGTGATTTTTGATATACTTAGGAGAGTTAGTATGATTGAGGGGTGACCGATTGGCGAAAGGAAAAAAGAAAACTAAGTCGAAAGCTAGACCTAAGAAAACTAAAAGAAACAGAAGTCTTTCTTGCTCTTTTCCTAAATTTTTCCAAAAGTGGAGTCTGATTTTTATCGGCCTATTTGCCTTATTGGGACTCCTAGCTAGTTTAAATTTTCCAAGGTTGACCATGGAAAAAAACATGACATCTACAGATGAGAGGACGGTTGCTTTTATTGCCGAGATTGGCGAGACGTCCCGCTATTTGGCAGCTAGAAACGATCTTTATGCATCTGTCATGATTGCTCAGGCCATCTTGGAATCCGACTCTGACAATCTACTTTGAGTCAGAAGCCGTCCTATAACTTCTTTGGGATTAAGGGGGACTACAATGGTCAAAGTGTGACCCTACCGACCTGGGAGGATGATGGTAAGGGCAATCCTTACTATATTGATGCGGCTTTTCGTTCTTATGGTTCTGTGGAAAATTCTTTACAGGACTATGTGGATTTCCTTGAGGGGAGCTACTATGTAGGGGTGCACCGTTCCAATACTAAGAATTATAAGGATGCGACAGCTGCCCTAACAGGGGTCTACGCTACGGACACAACCTACGGAGACAAATTAAACAGCATCATTGAACAATACCAGTTAACCATTTATGACACTTATTAGGGTCGAAGGAGAGTAAAATGAATCAGAACCAAGTGAAACTCATTGCAATAGATATGGATGGAACACTCTTAAATAGCCAAAAAAGAGATTCCTGTCGAGAATATTAAGGCTATTCAAGAAGCAGCTGCGGCAGGTATCAAAATTGTCCTTTGTACAGGACGCCCACGTTCAGGCATTCTTCCGCATTTTGAGAAATTAGGACTGAGTGAAGAAGAGTACATTATCATGAATAATGGCTGTTCAACTTATGAGACAAAAAATTGGAAGTTGCTTCAATATGAAAGTTTATCTCGCTCTGAGATGGAAGAACTCTTGCAGGCTTGCGAAGACTTTCCAGAGGTGGCTCTAACCTTGACTGGTGAGAAGACTTACTATGTTGTGGGCGATGAAGTGCCTGAGCTAGTAGCTTATGATGCTGGTACTGTTTTCACAGAAGCGAAGGCTAGAAGTTTGGAAGAAATCTTTGCGGAAGGGCAAGTGATTTTCCAAGCCATGTATATGGCTGATACTGAACCTTTGGACGCCTTCCAAAAACGCTGTGCAAGACAGACTTGATCAAAGCTATAGCACAGTTCGTAGCCAAGACTATATCTTTTGAAATCATGCCACAGGGGCAACTAAAGGCCAGTGGACTTAAAGCATTTAGCTGAAAAATCTTGGAATTTCTCCAGATCAAATCATGGCTCTGGGTGATGCTGCTAATGACCTTGAAATGCTTCAATTCGTCGGTCAAAGTGTTGCCATGGGTAATGCTAGTGACGATATTAAAGAGTTGTGTAAGTATGTGACCTTGACAAATGACGAGGCAGGTGGCAATACACGCCATTCGTACTTTTTTTGCTTTATAAAGAAAAAAAGACCTTTAGCTTTATTGTTTGCTAAAGGTCTTTCGATTTTTGATAATGGCAATGAGGGTAGTCAGTGTGATGGTGACATCAGTGACGGCAGCGGGTAAGCCTGAATGGTCAAATCGTAAATGAGCCAGAGTAACATATTCTCAATGATGACCCAGCGAAGCCACTGAAGGTTTCGTGTGATGGCAATGGCTAAACTATAAGAGACTGAAGAGATGATTGGCAGATAGCCAATAAGTCCAAGTTGATTGAGATAGGTTCCTACAATGATTTGAATAACGATGAGGATGGTCAAGATAGTCTTGGTCATCTTCTTTTTGACCATCAAGCTATTACGTATGATGGAAATACTAATGGTTAAAGCACCGGTATAGCCACCCAATAAGAGGTTGGCAATAGCAGTAAAAATGTAGTCGGTAATTTGCCAGACCAGCATCTTATTTTTGATTTTGCAAAAGAGGAAATAGCGACACAGAGAGCTCCGATGGCTGAGAATACTTGTGCTAGAAGATAGACTGTCATGATATAACTTTCAATTTTTGTCTCCATTATATCACAAGGATTCAAGAGATTTTCATGTCTTTTTTAGAATTTACAACCCTAATATGTTAGCGTTTACATTAGAAAATGATATAATAAAAGTGTAGAAAAGATTGTTCCCTTAATAGTAGAGAGAACCCGATGTTGCCTTGTAACATAGGTCCTTTCTTTTTACTTTTTTTACGATAGACTAGAAATGAGGAAATAATTATGAAAACAAATTTTCCCAAGCAATCGTGCTTTCCATGGTTACCCTTTTCCTCAGCGGTTTAAGCTTTGCTGACGGCCTGTTCCAGCCATAAGGAATCGAGTTCAGCAGATAAGACGCCTAAGAGCAGCCAGGTGACCTCATCAAGTAAGGCTAAAACATCCAGTAAAGATAGCGGTAAGACTAGCAAGTCTAGTGCTAAGGTCAAGGAATCTTCGGGTTCAAAGGCGGAGTCTTCAAGCACGCAAAGTAGTCAAAAGGCTTCTGCCCCAAGTTCGAGTAGCAGTCAGTCTCAGTCATCATCTTCAAAGAGTTCATCAGTTCCCTCAAGTAGCCAGTCCCAAGCACCTAAATCATCAAACGAGAGCCAATCTTCAGCCAGTCAATCTCAAGTGCCAAAGAGCTCAAGATAGCCAAGCTTCAAGTAGTCAATCTAGCAGTCAAGCTCAAGCTAAAACGGATATGCAAGTAACCACCGTGGATATGGATGTGAGTGCTGTAGCGCGTGGTCAGTTTGATAGTATTGCTGGTACTTGGAAGTCCAGTGATGGCAGTCGTCTGGTCTTTAATAACACTAGTCTAGTAGGAGATATCACTGCCCAAGGTCAAGCGACAGTTCACAATTATGTGCACCCGAAAGATAATTATCAAGAAGGCTCAGGTAAGTATGATGCCACTCTTTTCAAGAGATAGGGGTGACACCTCTGGTATTGTTGGCGATATTAGTTTTGTTTCTAAAAAGGCAGCTATTTCTGGTCCTAGCTATGAACAAGATACCATTCAAGTAACCAGTACTAGTGGAACAAAAAGTCTACTTTAAAGAATCAGACAATGTGACGCTACCTAAAGACGTGACAGTTACTGACAATCAACTTCCAATTGATGGTGGTATTGCAGAATCTGGCAGCTACACGCTTACCAAACGTACGGCTGTCAAAATACGCCTAGTGATACAGCTCCAGTAGAATTTTACTTAGAAGCAGGCGATAAGATTAACTTCGATTTGAAGGTTACGCAAGACGGTCATAGTTGGATTTCTTACATTAGCTATAGTGGTGTTCGCCGTTATGTTCAAATTGGATTAATGAGACATCTAGAAAGGTCAGATTTTCTTCTGATCTTTCTATTATTTTGAATGGAAAAAAGTCTTGTCTATTCCCTGATAAATAGATACAATAGAAAAGGTCGGTTTTACCGAAAATTTTTAAATAATGAGGACAAAAATGTGTCAGTAAATTGGGCAAGATATTGCGTTTTTCTTTCCTCGGTGGTTTGGGGCTTTTCCTCTTTAGTATCAAGTACATGGGAGATGGTCTTCAACAACAGCCGGAATAAGTTGCGCTTTTACATCGATAAGTATACCAGCAACCCGTTTTTAGGGTTTTGATTGGTATTGTCATGACGGCCTTGATTCAATCGAGTTCAGGGGTTACCGTTATTGTCGTCGGTCTGGTTTCGGCAGGGCTCTTTTGAGTCTTCGTCAGGCTATTGGTATTGTCATGGGGGCAAACATCGACAGTACAACCGTAACTTCCTTCATGATTGGTTTCAAGCTTGGTGACTATGCCCTTCCAGTGATTTTCCTGGGGGCTGCGCTTCTCTTCTTTACAAAGCAATAAGAAGCTCAATAATCTAGGACGTATCTTGTTTGGTGTTGGGGGGATTTTCTTTTGCCCTTAACCTTATGGGAGATGCGGTAGAACCTTTGAAGTCAGTTACAGCCTTTAAGGACTACTTGGCGACACTCGGTAATCGTCCAATCATGGGGGTTATCATTGGTGCTGGTTTGACCATGTTGATTCAGTCATCAGCAGCAACTATCAGGCTATTCTTCAGAGTCTCTACTCAGGTGGTTTTGCTTGACCTGCAAGGTGCCCTTCCCAATCCTTTTTGGGGATAATATCATCGGAACAACTATCACAGCGGTTCTAGCTGCTCTTGGTTCAAACATTGCAGCTAAACGTGTGGCAGGGGCTCACGTCCTGTTCAATGTTATTGGGACGGTCTTGTGTTTGATTCTCTTGGTACCATTCACAGCCTTGATTCAATGGTTTAAGTCTGTGCTTGGTTTGACACCTGAGATGACTATCGCCTTTTGCTCACGGTACTTTTTAACATTGCAAATACTATCGTTCAATTCCCATTCATCGGAGTTCTAGCTTACCTTGTAACTAAGATTATTCCTGGTGAAGATGAGATTAACAAGTACGAAGCACTCTACTTGGACCGTTTGCTTATTACACAAGCACCAGCTATTGCCCTTGGTAATGCTAAGAAAGAATTGGTACACTTGGCGTCATACGCCATCCAGTCTTTGGAAGCTTCCTATGCTTTGCTAAGGGAGATGAGAAATACTTCGATAAGGTTGAGAAGTATGAAACAGCAGTTAATAGTATTGACGAAGAGTTGACAACTTACTTGATTGACATCTCTAACGAATCTCTAAGCGTTTCTGAAAATGAAGTGTTGGCAAGTGTGCTTGACTCTGTTCGTGACTTGGAGCGCATTGGTGACCTTGCAGTTGCAAGTGCAAACCTTTCACAACACATTCATAATAAGGGAATTGAATTTTCTGATACTGCCAAGGCTGAGCTTGCGGATGTTTACAATCGTACTCACCGCATCGCTCTTGATAGTATTCGTGTGGTTGTAGATGATGACAAGGTACTTGCAGGTCAAGTCATCCTTCGTCATGAAGAGTTGGAAAAACTTGAAAAACAATTGCGTAAAACACATACCAAACGTCTTAACAATGGTGAATGTACTGCACAAGCAGGTATCAACTATGTTGATTACCTCTCACATTACACACGTATCGCAGACCATGCGATTAATCTTGTTGAAAAGGTTACAGAAGGTGTGATTTAATAGAGAAAGTCGAGAAAATTTCTCGGCTTTTTTGATATAATGAAAGCGTATTAAGAATATAGAAAATGATGAGAGGTGGTCTTATGACCTATTATATTTCAGCCAAACGTTTTTACTTTGAAAAATAAAATCAAGGAAAGGTGGCTACCTAGCGATTGTGGATGGTCGTTTCGGCGATTGGTCGGAAAAATGTACCAGAAGGCAGAAGTACTGGATTACAGTAATTATCAGATTTCTCCGGGTCTTGTAGATATCACATTCATGGATTTGAGGAAAGTCTTCGGGTTATGATGTCATGGATAATTTGCCAAACAACAACAGCTAATACGGTTGGTAAGGAGACTGGCGCCAAAATTCAAGGGCTCTTCTTTGAAAGGACCTTATTTCACTGAAACCTACAAAGGGGGCTCAAAATCCTAAATACATGGGCAATCCAAGTGTGAACAATTGAAGTCGGCAGAGGCAGCTCAAGGAAAATTGATTAAATTGGCTCTTGCTCCGAACGAGGGAGTAGCTGAATTTATCCAGAAGCAACCAAGCAAGGCGTAACTATTGCTCTTAGGTCATTCCAATGCCACATATGAAGAAGCCATGGCAGCAGTGGAAGGGGGCATCCGTTTGGGTTCACGTCTACAACGGAATGCGTGGTTTTACACATCGTGAGCCTGGTATGGTTGGAGCAGCCTTCGATAGTCCTGAAACGATTGGTGAGTTGATCGCAGATGGGCATCACGCGGTCCCTGTAGCTTGTAAGGTTCTTATCAAGCAAAAGACACCTCAAGGAGTTGCCCTTATTACAGACTGTATGTCAGCGGAGGCTGTCCGGACGGCGACTATATGTTAGGCGAACTTCCTGTTATTGTTGAAAAATGGTACCGCCCGCCTCAAAGAAGGTGGGTAATCTTAGCTGGATCTATCCTACAACTTAAAAGACGGTGTTAAACATGTGGTTGACTGGGGACTTGTGACGGTTGCTCAAGCTTCTGCAGATGGCAACTAGTGTTCCAGCTAAATCGGTTGGACTTGAGAATACTTGCGGAAGCCTAAAAAGCAGGTCTACCAGCTGATTTTATTGTATTAGATGACTCCTTGAATTACAAGCAACCTTTGTTGATGGACGAAAAGGTTGGGAAAAATAAGAGTATGAGTAGCACTTTCTGTGGAAGGTGCTATTTTGTTGATTTTACAAAGGTGTCAGGAGTAGTGTAAAATAGAAATACTTTATATTTTACAGGAGGTAATATGTCAAAACGTATTTGGAGCATTGCTCTGGCCTATGTCGGTGTAATGATTGGTGCAGGAGTATCTTCAGG
>VOFC01002206.1_pt1 | contig 25090 bp, 39 predicted proteins | sample 5384161 | NCBI WGS metagenome assembly VOFC01 (sample SAMN12384722, study PRJNA508395) | human gut metagenome | isolation source: healthy gut B | host: Homo sapiens | reverse complement strand
TCAGTATATCCCTTTGACTCGCATTTAAAGTTATCCTTTATAAGTTTCTAATGACTGATGAAACATTTCAGTCAGCAAGATGTACCTTGAAAACCACGCCTTACAATCTATATTGAAAACGTTAAAACGTTAGAAATGGGGAAAAAAGACCACTTCCGGGAACAGGTGCATGGACAGGAACACTTGCGGCAAGTATCCTTGATATGGATTTCAAGTCAACAGTTGCCGCTGTCATGCTTGGAGTACTGCTTGCCGGCATGATTATGATGATAGTCAGTCTTGCCGGAGTGACGATTTTCTATAAATTTTAATAATGGGCTGTACAAATGATTAAATAAGAGGGAGCAATCAATATGTGGTTAACGATTTTGTTATGGTTTACGTTATTACTGATGGCAGTAATTTCGTTTTTGATGGGTGTGGTTTTTGCTCAAGCAGGTAAAGCTTGATAAGTTTGAGAGAAGGCTCGTATTTTCGATGAGCCTTTTTCTATGTTATGGGGAAGCGGATATGTCTTTATGGCTATATCATCTACGGACACAGGGGCTGCAATCGGCAGGGGAGTAAGCATATTTGGGGAGTATGCGTTTTTAATGGCTTCTTTATGGTTTTTGAATTTTATTGTAAATGTTTTAATTCCAAAAGTGTGTGCTGTTGGTAACCGATACAGTATTTGCATTTATATGTGCTGTGCTATCTGTTTTATCTGAAACGGTTACATTTGTGCCAACAAAATTTGGAATGAGCTTCTATACACATGATGGATATGTAAGGCTTTTTGAAGTTAACATTTATTCTGATAAATACAATTATTGTTTACAGCGTATTTCACAAGGGATTAAAAAATTTAAGATATAAAAGGCAGAGGCAAATAAATCGTTCATTTGCGTTTATGGGAACTATAATCCTTTTTATCTGCAATTTTAGATGAAGTTATATCTGATGAAAACAGGCTTTTTATGCCGGTAAGCTGTATAGGGATATTTTTATTTATGTATATGCTCCACGTAATGGGATTTAAGAGAAATGCATTTTCAATAACAGTGGGAAGTGTTTCAAAATATACTATAGAGTGCGTAAAGATGCCGATCCTGATACTGGACGATATGGGATATGTCATAATGAAAAATTCATATGCAAAAAAGAGTTTTTTGGAGATGTGCAGGAAAACCAGAATATCAGATTGAATGATTTGTTCATGATATCGGCAGCAGATGCAGATTTATATCTTGAGAATATCGTAAGCGGAATGCAGTCAGGCTCAAGCAGATTTATTACAAAAGAATAACTCGGCAGTGTGTGAGGTAACACCAAACGTTATAATGGATAAATTTGATGAGCAGATATGTACGATTATCTTTGTCACAGATATGACAAAAGAGTATAAAGCTTGTAGAGCAGCTTCGGAATACAAAGACAGCATTAGAGCTTGAACTTAAGGAAAAAAATAAACAGGTTGAGATAATGGCTTCGCAGACAGTTGCAGCGGTTTGCAAAAGTTTTATAGATGCAAAGGAACCATATACAGTCGGTCATTCTTCAAGGGTTGCATCATATGCAAAAAACATAGCAATAGAGCTTGGATGGAATGAGGCGGAAGTCAGAAATATTTACTATGTAGGTCTTCTGCATGATATAGGAAAGATAGGAATACCCCATGATATTCTGGCAAAGCCTTCCAAGCTTACAGACGAAGAGTATGAAAAAATAAAGACTCATCCGGCTATAGGCGGGGAAATACTTAAAGGGATAAAGAGCATAGAGAATGTATCGATCGGGGCACTTTATCATCACGAAAGGTATGACGGAAAAGGTTATCCAAATGGAGTAAAGGGCGAGGATATACCGCTTATTGCAAGGATAATAGGTATTGCAGATGCTTATGATGCGATGACGAGCAATCGAAATTACAGAAAACATCTTGAAAAGGATGTTGTAAGGTCGGAGATAAAAAGTGGGCAGGAACACAGTTTGATCCATATATTGCATCAGTAGTCGTTCGTATGATCGATGACGGAAAGATGTCAGAAGACATAGATGCAGAGCCGGATATTATAGATGAGGATATACTTATAGAAAGCAAATCAGCTTATGGCAAGATTATTTGACAATGATCCTGTTTTAGAGGAGACGAGAGGACAGGACAGGCTTACCAGACTTGATACAAAAAGAAATAGGAAAAAGAAAAATGTCAGAATATCTGCGGATAGGCGATGGAGCTTTCATACTTATAAAGATAGATAATTTTGAGCAGATAAAAGAAAACTATGGGAAAAAAAAATAGGAGACATAGTGCTCTGTGAAACTGCCGATATATTGCGTGCGTTTGAGCAGACTGATTATGTATGCAGGTTTGATACAGATGAGTTTGTACTCTTTTTTGAAAGAAGCCGGGCTTGTAAGAAATATATAGGTCTTACATTGGAGTCTATTTTGTATACATACAATTCAAGAATAGAAGAGAGTGCCGTGTTATCACATACATCATTATCAATGGGCGTATCTGTATCAAAAGATGATGGCAAAGATATTATGGAGCTTTTACAGATGTGCAGACAAAGCACTGTATCATCTGAAACAGAACAATAAGAGCGGATATTGTTTCTATAATGGTGAGATTGCTTCTGTCAACAGTGATACAGGGGTGGATTTAAGCCTTCCAAGAATTGTAAATATATTAAACAGACGGGAACTTATACCTGGAGCATACAAAGTTGAATTCAGGCAGTTTATGAGGGTGCATGACTTCATTGAGAAATATGCAAAAAAAAATAAGCAACAGATACAGCTTGTACTTCTTACAGTGGATTATAACAATCTGTGGGATGATTCAGAAAGTAATAAAAATGAAATAATATCAGAAATAGAAAATTCGATCATATACTCGTTAAGAGGTGTGGATGTATGTACAAAATTTTCAAATTCACAGATACTTATAACACTTGTAGACACAAGTGAAAAAGAATGTGGATCTGGTCATGAACAGAGTTTTAAAGAATTTCTATGATTCATATGAAAATAGAAAAATCCAAATTGATTATGAAACACAAAACATTTCAATACAGGCTTCATAGAAAAAAACTGGTCACAAAAATGTGGCCAGTTTTTGATATAATATGTTAAAATTAAAAGTAAATAAATCGCATGAAAAAGGAGAACACGATGAGCAAGAATCTTAAAACAGAAGCAGTAGACCATTTGTTTGATGCTATTTTGTGTCTCAAGGATAGAGCAGAGTGTTATACATTTTTTGAGGATGTTTGTACTGTAAATGAGCTTTTTTCTCTATCACAGAGATTTGAAGTGGCAAAGATGCTTAGAGAGCAGAAGACATATCTTGATATAGCAGAAAAGACCGGGGCTTCCACAGCCACAATCAGCCGTGTGAACAGATCATTAAACTACGGCAACGATGGATATGATATGGTTTTTTCACGCATGGAGGATGGCTCTGACAAAGAGGTTAGTTTATCATAGGGGAAAAAAAAAACAGGCTCATTAATTTGAGCCTGTTTTTTTACTTTCCTTTCCTGAATGTGTATTTTCATGGGAAGAAGCCTCTTTTTCTTCATTTAGGTTGTCAATCATGCGCTCAATCAGCATTTTTTTGATGTAGACATCAAAGCTCAGCATGCAGATAAAGCTGAATGTGTGAAGAAATTTCTGATCCTCATCAGGAAAATTCTCAAATGTTTCACCGGCAATCTTGTATTTCTTGCCGAGATCCTTTAGGAGCTTCTGCGATTCCTCCGCCTCTAAGCTGAAAACCTCAGTATAGACATCCTGCATCGTAAATCCGTCATCATTGCCGAAATACTTCTCGGTAAGCGGATTAAGAATTGAGCGGATATCGTTGATGCTCAATATATTTTTGAAATAATATATAAAAAGCAGTGTGAGCACATGCTCCTTAGAATACTTTTTCTTGTCCGGAGAAGGGAGCAGATTGTTTTTGGCATAGTTGTTTATCATTGTCTTGGTAAGGATTTTGTCGCTTTCATAGCGCTTTGATGCAGCGAGCTGCTCGTCCATGAAGGTTGTGACCTGATCCATGTACAAATCAATATTTGGTATATCCTCCGGCTTTATGTAATCTATTGATTTAAGCTGTTTTAATAATTCTGATAAAAATTCTTTAACGTCATTCTCCATATCATCACCTCAGGCTTTTATTATATAGTATTGAAAACTATATGACAAGTTTTTTTTGATTTTTCTCATATTGGGTTGTACAAAACATATGTTTGTGGTATGCTGTAAATAAATTATTTTTGTATTTATGGTATGTGTGCCTGTAAAAGACTGGAGAATTGAGAGGAAAACAGATGAACTTAGATATGTTGAATGAACAGCAGAGGGAGGCCGTTTTGACCACAGAGGGACCGCTTCTTATTTTAGCGGGGGCAGGCAGTGGCAAGACCAGGGTTCTTACATACAGGACTGCCTACCTGATAGATGAGTGTGGCGTCAATCCTTACAATATCATGGCAATCACCTTTACAAACAAGGCTGCGGGAGAGATGCGTGAGCGAATTGATGATATGGTGGGCTATGGTTCGGAAAGCATATGGGTTTCTACATTCCATTCGACATGTGTGCGTATACTGCGCAGGTATATTGACAGGCTGGGATATGACACGAATTTTACTATATATGATGCTGACGACCAGAAGGCTCTGATGAAGGACATCTGCAAGCGTCTTGAGATAGATACCAAGATGTATAAGGAAAAGATGTTTTTAAATGTCATTTCATCTGCAAAGGATGAGATGATTGATCCGATAGAGTTTGAAAACCGCTTCACAGGTGACTTCGTGAAGCGCAAGCAGGCACTTGTATACAAGGAGTATCAGAATGCCCTAAAGCAGAATAACGCACTCGATTTTGATGATTTGCTTGTGAAGACAGTAGAGCTTTTTAAGCTGGATAAAGAGGTGCTGGATTACTATCAGGAGCGCTTCAGATATATCATGGTGGATGAGTATCAGGACACAAACACCGTGCAGTTTGAGCTTATCAGGCTTCTTGCCATGAAGTATAAGAATCTGTGTGTGGTGGGTGATGATGATCAGTCCATTTACAAGTTCAGAGGTGCCAATATCTACAATATCTTAAACTTTGAGAAGCATTTTGAAGATGCAAAGGTCATAAAGCTTGAGCAGAATTACAGGTCTACCCAGAATATCCTAGATGCCGCCAACAGCGTCATTTCCAACAACGTGGGTAGAAATGACAAGCGCCTTTGGACTGACAACGGAGCCGGAGACAGGATTACCTTTGAACAGCTTGAGAGTGGCTTTGAGGAAGCGGATTATGTGGCGCGTTCGATAGCGAGACTCGTGAGAAAGGGTGAGGCGCGCTATAAGGACTGTGCTGTGCTTTACCGAACCAACGCACAGTCGCGTCTTTTCGAGGAGAAATTTATTGCAGCCAACATCCCATACAAGATTGTCGGCGGCGTGAATTTCTATGCCAGAAAAGAGATAAAGGATATCCTTGCATATTTAAAGACTATTGACAATGGCCATGATGACCTTGCGGTAAAGCGAATAATAAATGTGCCAAAGCGCGGCATCGGAGCTACAAGCATCAATAAGGTGACAAACTATGCCCTTGAGAAGGGGATATAGATTTCTATACGGCACTGCGCTATGTCGATGAGGTGCCGGGCATGGCGAGGTCAGCAGGCAAGATAAAGCCATTTGTGATGTTTATACAGTCGCTTCGGGCGAGAGTCGAGATGGATTCGGTTTCGCAGCTCATACAGGCAATAATCGATGAGACCGGCTATGTCGATGAGCTGAAGGCAGAGGGCACGGATGAAGCAGAGCAGCGTATTGAGAATATTGATGAGCTTATAAACAAGGCTGTTGATTACGAGCAGGGGGAGGAGAATCCTACTCTCAGTGGCTTTTTGGAGGAGGTAGCGCTTGTAGCCGATATAGACGGTCTTGACGAAAACAGCGACTATGTGGTTCTTATGACTCTGCACAGTGCTAAGGGACTTGAGTTTCCGAATGTGTATCTGGCGGGTATGGAGGATGGTCTTTTCCCAAGCTATATGTCAATCACGAGTGATGATGCGACAAGCGAGATAGAGGAGGAAAGGCGTCTTGCTTATGTTGGCATCACGAGAGCCAAGGAGCATCTGACCATCACATCTGCACGTATGCGCATGGTGCGTGGAGAGACACAGTTCAACAAGGTATCGCGATTTGTGAAAGAGATTCCGCGTGAGCTTATGGCAGGCGAGGTCTATGAGCCAAAGCGCCGTGATGATGACATTGAAAGAAATTCGCAGAGCACATACAGAAAGGCTAAGGAGGCCTTCAAAAAGACACCTACATACGGCACAGAGTATGCGACCACCTTTAATACACAGCGTACAAGGACACCTGTCTACACGCCTGTGAGCAACCAGAAGTCTTTGCCAGTGCCAATACCACCGGCGGCCTTTCATATAAGGTAGGAGACAGAGTATCTCACATTAAGTTCGGCGCGGGAGAGGTCATGGCAATCGTAGAAGGCGGCAGGGATTATGAGGTCACTGTGGACTTTGACAAGGCAGGTACCAAAAAGATGTTTGCTTCATTTGCCAAATTGAAAAAAATTGACTAAAATTATTGTAATTTTTATAGGAAAATTGGATATAATATGCTATAATGGATTTAACAAATAGCATTTGACAATTACTTTTGGAAAAGGAGCGGATTGAATTATGAGTAAAGTTGAAGAATTATTAAAGGACAACAAGCTTGCAGAGAAGCTCAGCATGGCAAAGCTTAATGACCTTCTCAAAAAAGAAGAGGAAGACAAGAAGCCTTCCAAGGCTGTTATCATATTTGCCATCATTGGTGTATTAGTTGCAGTGGCAGCAGCGGCATATGGTATCTACAGATTTTTCACACCGGATTATTTAGATGATTTCGATGATGAGTATGATGATGAATTCGATGATGATTTCTTCGAGGATGAAGACGATGATGATGCTGAAGAGGAAAAAGAGGCACCAAAGACTAAAGAAGAGAAATAATCGTTTTTAGATAATGGGGGCTACATATGTAGTCCTCATTTTTCTTTATGTGTGAAGCAAGGCATTTGCAGTCAGGCATACAAAGGAATAATAAAGTATAAAGAGAGATAAGAATTACATGAAAAAAGGATTTAGAGGAACAGGAACCGTAGAAAGAGTAGACTTCCCAAACAAGGGAATAGCCGTTACAGATGATGGCGACAGAGTAATTGTGAAAAATACCATTCCGGGACAGAAGGTGGAATTTGTTGTAAATAAAGTAAAGCATCAAAGGGCAGAGGGCAGACTCATGGATGTAATTGAGAAATCGCCTCTGGAGACAGAAGAGCCATGTCCTCACTTTGGAATGTGCGGGGGCTGTACATATCAGACAGTGCCTTACGAAAAGCAGCTTGATATGAAGCTTACCCAGGTGAAAAAGCTCATTTCGGATGCTATTGGCACTGAGGAAGAGTCAGGATATGAGTTTATAGGGATACATGGAAGTCCGAAAAAGAGTGAATACAGAAACAAGATGGAATTTTCCTTCGGTGATGAGTACAAGGATGGCCCTCTTGCGCTTGGCATGCACAAAAAGAGGAAGCTTTTATGACCTTGTGACAGTAACGGACTGTCAGATAGTGGATGAGGATTTCAGGACGATATTAAAGGCAACACTTGATTATTTTTTTCAAAAACAATATCCCATATTTCCACAGAGCAACACACAAGGGCTATCTGCGGCATCTGCTTGTCAGAAAGGCAACAAAAACCGGTGAAATCATAGTCGACCTTGTCACTAGCACACAGACAGAGGGCTTCAACGAGGAGGAGCTGCTCGCAGGCTTTAGATATGCGCTTTTGACCAGGCACTATGACGGCAGATTTAAGGGCGTTTTACACACAAAAAAATGACAGCGTGGCAGATGTGGTCAAAAACGAGGGCACAGAGGTGCTCTACGGAGATTCATATTTCTACGAGGAGCTCTTAGGTCTGAAATTCAAAATCACACCATTCTCATTTTTCCAGACCAACTCACTAGGAGCGGAGGTGCTCTATGAGACAGCGAGAGAGTTTATCCTGGGAGATGACAAGGATTCGCTAAACGGTAAAACAGTCTACGACCTCTACAGCGGAACCGGCACCATCGCGCAGCTTATGGCACCGGTGTGTAAGGAAGTAGTAGGTGTCGAAATAGTTGAGGAGGCAGTTTGCGCAGCAAAGGAAAATGCAGCTCTTAATGGTCTTGATAACTGTAAATTTATCGCAGGTGATGTCCTCAAGGTGCTTGATGAGATAGAGGAAAAACCGGATTATATAATTCTTGATCCACCACGAGATCAGTAGAAGTATACTGACCGTTTTCATCAATACACACCAATCTGATACGCTGTAGTGGACTTTCAACACATTTTTGAATAGGTACAACCCTGATCATGTCATTACCTTTTTTCATCAGTTTCAATCTTTTTAACATGAATCGTGTAATATTCCCCATACTTCATTTCATTCTTGAGTTGTTCAGCTTTTTTTCCTTTTTCAATGCCTGATATAGTGTTTCACCAAAAGGGACTTCACGAACAGAAGTAAATGTTTTTGGTGTAGTAAAGTACCAAGATGAACGCTGTTCTTTCTTACCTTTCTTTTCAACAACCTTTCTTACATCTGCCCCAAAGTTACGTTTTTACAATCTGCTTATTTACAGATATTTTTCTTTTTTTATCAAAATCAATATCATCCCAAGTAAGACCAAATGTTTCTGATATTCGTAAGCCTGTATAAAATCCGATCATTAAAGGTATATAGTACCGGGTGTTTTGAAATCTGTCACGAATTTTACACCATTCATCTAATGTCAGTACAATTCGTTCACGTGGTTTTCTTTCAACCTTTGGAAATTTCACATATTGCATGGGGTTAGACTGTAAATAGTGCATTGGTTCAACTGCATAATTCAATGCTGCACTGAATACAGATAAAATACCAACTAAATGACTTTTTGAATTACCGTTCATTTTTAATTCAACTGCATATTCCTGTAATACTGCCGGAGTGATTGCTTTTTAGGCGGTATACACCGAACTTTGGAATTAAATGCCCTTGAATAATTCTTAAATACCCAACTTGGGTGTTATATTTCAGATTGGTCTTACAGTACAGATCAAACCACTGATTCAGGTAATCAGCAACCGTTATTTCTGTCGGTTCAAATACAGTCCCAAGCATTATTGTATTCATTCATAGCAGCAGTCAATGCCTGTTCAGCTTCTTTCTTGGTTCTGAATCCACCCTTTTCTTTTTTCTTTCTTTTTTACCGTCAATTTTTCCAAGGTCAAAATAATATGACCATGTTGTACCTCTTTTTTTCTTACTCCACCTTGCATAAATAGCACTTCCTTTCATTGAAACCATAAGGAATGAATGCTATAATGGTTTTTGCATAGTCCAAATCATTTCATTCCTTTGGTTTGGTTTTTGCCTGACCCTGACCGCTGCAACGGTTGGGGTCTTTTTTTTACTGGTTACACTTGGTTACGCTTTAGTTACGGTTTAGGTTACAGTTATATTACCTTGATTTACAAGGCGGTTACACTTGTCTACGGTTCGTTACAAGTTCTTTATATAACGCTTATATGAATAAAAAAAAAAAAATAAAAAAAGTAAAATATATAAGATATAGATTTTAAGTGTAACCGTAACCAACCGTAACCGTTAAAGTTGAATGTCACCTGTAGGTGTTGATTCTACGTGTGTAAGTTCTTTCAGCCTTTTAGATAGCTTAAGACCTTTTGTACATTCTAGTATCTTCAAACTGTATATATTTATCTTCACCGTCTGAACTGGTGTAACTGATGATAAAATACAGGTGTGTTTTCTTTCCGGTTTTTGTACCTGTACCGGATGCAGCACCAACTATTGCACCAACACCGCCAAATATTACCCCACCAACTACCACCCTACCGATCACAGACTTTGGTTTTGAATGAGTTCAGTCTTTCCACCATAGAACACATCTGTAATCTGATCATAATTAAGTAATAGCTTGCGTTTCTGCATTGAGGTAATTTCTAAATGATCATCATACAACGCAACGTCATACATATAACCTTTGAAAAACCTGCAATATCTTCCTGTAACTGGAAATAGTCACTAATGATAGAGCCTTTTGTACTTCTTAAAATCCCATGATCAACCATCCTTTCTAAAGTCTACAATTATAATATTTTCCTGATTTTCCCAAATTTGGTATATTATGCCATTTTTTGAGCATCCCTTTTTACAGGTTCGGTGTATTTTGGTAATGCAGCAGTATCACGAAGTTCTTCCATGATTTTGTTTTTACCTGCTTCATTCAGTTTTGAATATAACTGAACAAGTTCATACACATCTGAACCATATTGATTTTTAATAAGATCAGTAATATCATGCTTTTCTTTTGGTTCATCGTTTTTCTTTTCAGACCAACCCATAATATAATCTGTCGTAGTTTCAAGTGCATCTGCAATCTGTTTGATCTTAGATTGTCTTAATTGTTGTATGTCAAGTTCAATCTTATTTATAGATGATTTACTTTTTATAACCAATCCGGTGTGCAAGATCTTCCTGTGACATTCCCAATTCTTCACGTCTACTTTTTATACGTTGACCTATACTCATTAAGATTACCTTCCTTTCCTTGTTTATAAGTAAAGAATACCATAAAATAGATTGAATATCAACTTTTTTCAAGTTTTTTCAAAATAACTGTTGACATTCTATCTACCATCATGTATTATGATGTCAGTAGATAAAACATCTACTTCAAAAACAGAACAAAGCAAGCAGGAAAGACTGGGTGAAGCGATAGGGCTACACACAAGTAACATGGTAGTTAGGCTGTGAGAATGACAGACAGAGTGTGTGAAGAATAAACATGACCCGCAAAACAGTTGAAGAAAGTAGGAACTGTAGGACAAGAAAGCAAAGTGAACTGTACTAATTGAAGAAAACAGTTTAGCACTAGCCAATAGTGACTTTACTCCCTTAACCAAGAAGCAGTTAAACAGAAGAATCAACAAGCGAGAGGACACAGTACTTTGTTGTGAAAATATTGGAACTGAACCAATACAAAAAAGGAAACACCCATATAATTAACCGGGATCAGAACAGGGTAGCCGGAAGGTGTGCAAGTTCCCCGACTTGCAAGGCGGTCATGTGAAGCACCTAACGAACGAAACCGCCTGTAATATAATAACCTGTTGCAGCAGGTAAAACCAAAGGAATGAAAGGAAGGTTTGGACTATGAAATTTAATGCTGTTTTAATGACGTTAGATCAGAATACTAAGATCAGATTAGTTGTGACAATGTATGGTATGAAATTTTCATCAGAGCATTACCCGGAATATTATCTTGATCATAAAGAATCTGATGAATTGCTTGATAAAGTCGTTGTTGATATGAGAGTAGTTGATAATTGTTTAGAGGTGTTTTTGCGTGAAAATTAGTGTAGAAGAGAAAATGAAAGAATACGGAGAAGAACAGCTTTCATGGGAATATTCTTCGTTAGTGGGAGACTTTTATTTTTCTGTTACGCCACAACCAGTCAATGAACAGGTTACTGATGAGAAAATATATGAATTCATATGTGCTCGTCGAAAATCTTATGAGAATGCTTCGGATAATATTTATGATATTGAATGTTTGCCATATATAGATGCCTATAATAAATATCATATACCAATTATTAAAATTTTACGTGCATATTCAAGAGTAGATTATTCAAAAAGAGGATTTCAGTTTTCGGATGCTACTATAGATCAGTTAAACAGCAATTATTTGTCATCATGGGGATTTATACAGAATTGCCCGAGGAATTAGAACCTAAACAACCTATTAATGGAAAGGAATTGAAGATTGAAGCTTCATTGAGCTGGAAAATGAATGATGGAAAGATAAGATTTCAAGTATCTTCTAATATTCCAGAGGAAACCCCATTAATGTTTACATTACGTGGCAAAAGAATATACAGCTCAATGTAAATCTGTAGCAGGTAATAGAATTTCAATAAGTGAATGGTTTAGTGACAGAGGTAATCCTATGAAAAATGGATTTTATACTATAGATGTGTCATGTCCGATATATAGTGTATTGCCAGAAAAGATAAAGAAAATATTTGGTGAACGTAATAGAAATATATGTGGACAATATGTTAAATTTGAACCAGTGGGAGGAAATACGATTCATTTTTCGTATGGATTAGTTCTTAAAAATAGTAAAGTTCAAGTTATTGATATGCAACAAAAGAATCTCAGCATTATAATGAATGTGGTTTTATACAAGAAAACATGGCAGATTGTAACTGGTTAAAGTGAATTGGGCGTATGGAACTTTTAAATCCATACGCCTTTTTAAACAAGAGAGTTGTAAGAGCATATTATCTACTCGATGATGATTATAATTCCATATCATGGGACTTTTTCTTAGCCCAAGCAGGCTGATTTCGCCGCATCTCCTGTTTCCTCTGACATTCAAGTTCCTAGGCACGATGGGAGAAGACATCAGGATCTTCAACATTGAGATAATCCACTTCATTGGCTGCAATATCACGACGGTGATAGTCATAATATTTACCAAAAGTACCTTTGAGCTGTTCGATCAGCTTATCCCGAAAATCAGGACGTATCTGGATTCTGGTATCCAGCAATTCTGTATACTGTTCAGGTTCAGGACGAAATTTTTCTTCCCGGAAAGCAGCGGCGTCTTTTTTAAGCTGCTTTTTAAGGGAGATGTCCTGAGAATCCAGGATATCAAGATTGCTATTCATCTGGTCATATTTTTTGGATAGATTCGTCATATCTTTATCAGTGGAGCATTGTGCCTGGAAGATTAGTTGCTCTTTCCTTGATTTCAGTTCTTCAATTTCTTCCGTAACAGTGGTAAGCTGCTGATTCAATTTTATATGCTGGATGGGATTCAAAATACTGGTTTTCTCTTTTTCTACATTCAGCTCTTTCCGTTCTGTAACTTTAGCTTTGAGTTTCTTTTTTAACGGTGTTGTATTTATTCAGTATTGGATTGAAATGATGCATCCAGTCATGGATCACTTCTTTTGCATCTCATTATGAAGTAAATGATACTGTATAAAAATCATATGATTGCGGATAGTTTCCATTGTTTCTGCAATTACAGGAATAGAATTTTTGACAGCTTGAGCCAGTTTCTCTACCTGAGCTTTTAATTCCCGGAGCATTTGGTTATCTGCACGAATCTGGCGGTTGATTTCACAGCGGTCAGCTATCATTCCTTTCTTTTCCATGTTTTGAGCAATATAGCCTTCGTGGATGGTCGGCTGTTCGGTGATTCCCTGATCTGCAAAGCTGCGGTGATCAATGGATGCATTTATCTGATTGTGGGCAAGCATTTCATTTACAGTATCTGCCCAGTTTGCTCTCCAGATACAGAGTTGCTCATCACTGTTCCATTGTTCAGAAATGGGATTCTGTCTGCCATAGCGGCTGCTTTTTGGATGCTTGTCGATGCGGTCATAGCCTTTTTCCTGTGCGACAGATGCGGTCATATAAATCTTCTTTTTTTCCCAACTTTATATCTGTATTGCTTTTCCCAGCCATCTTTTGTGCAGCTTTGAATTCAGTAGCTGTAAATCCTTTTTTCTTCCCCATTTTTTATACAGAGATATTCTTTTTCTGTTTTATACTGCCATGTTCCGTTTTCATTCAGTGGACGGACGGTAAGCAGAATGTGTGCATGAGGATTGTGTCCATCCATATCGTGAATAGCAAAGTCAGCGCACACGTGCCCATATCTACAAAATTCTTTTGAATAAAATTTTTTAGAAGAAGAGAAATATTACTGTCCTTATCTAATTCAATGGGAAGTGCGACAACAAATTCCCTTGCCAGTCGGCTGTCTTTTGTCTTTTCAGCAGCTTCCACAGCATTCCAGAGTTGTTCACGGTCTTTCCGTTCTGGTGGAAGCCATCGGTGGAAGCAATACTTCCTGATAAATGAGACCATGCTTTCTGGTATAGTCATGCTGAATACCATCGTAATCATTGTACATCCGGCTACAGCTCATATAAGCAGAAGCTGCGACAGCGGAACGTCCGGAACCACGGCTGACAACTTTGGCTTGCATATGATAAATTGCCATATCTGGCACCTCCTTTCGATGTTGCCTGCAACAGCGGATAAAGCCCTCGGCAGAGCGCACGAGCCCCAAGGGGGATACCACCGCCCGATTTATCGGGTGGTGATTGGCGGAAACGAAGGTAAGTGCGCCCTTCGGGAGTAGAACTTGTGCGTTTACATTCCCCGTAACCGGATCATCAGCTCCCGTTTTAGGGAATCTAAATCCATTTCTTTAATATGGGGAACAATACTTTCCAGAATTGCTCCTTCCTGGACTAATCGGTGTGTTCTGGCATTACGTTCTTTTTTCCGGTTTCTTGCTTCGGCTTCTTCTAGTCTGTGTTTTGCCTGTAAAAGCACTTTTTTCTTCTGGTGTCATGATTCTTTTATCTGCCATATCTGGCACCTCCTTTTTATGCCCGTATCCGGGCAATTTTGGTTTCAAAATCTTCTGGTCTAGTACTATGGTTTCGGATAACTGACAGTGGCATATTTCTGGTAATGAATGTGAAAAGAAAGTAGTACCACTGCCAGTGAGAAGTAACTATCGAGTTATGCTCCGTTGTTTCAGTTCTGGTTCGAGCATGATTGTTTAACAGGATTTTTTTTCGCCTGTTTTAAATTAGCTGTTGCATTGTCCTGACGGATATTCCGGTTATTGATACGGACAGGAATACATCTCTCTAGAATGCGGTCATAAATTCGTTTGTGTGCGATATCAGCGGCGTTATTCAGCTCTGATAAAGTGAGATTGGTCGTTATGATCAGGGGCTTTTTACTGCGGTAACGGCTGTCCATCACATTGAATACCTGTTCCAGTGCAAAGTCAGAGTTCCGCTCGATTCCGAGATCATCAATAATCAGAAGACTGTAGCGGTTTAAGTTGTTGATGAACTGGTTTCTGTCTTCAAAATGCATTCCGGTAAGGGTATTCAGAATTCGGGAAAAGTTGGTCATCAGTACAGGAACGCCTTTTTTCAGAAGGGCATTGGCAATGCAGCCTGCAAAAAAAGATTTTCCAGTACCTACATCACCCCAGATGAGAAATCCGGAAGCATTTGCTCTCATCTCTTCCCAGTTACTTACATAATTGTGTGCCAGTTTTATTTCCGGATTGATGCCGTTATCCCTGGCAAAAGTGTAGTCATAGAGTGCTTTGTCCTGTAAGCCGCTGGTTTTAAGATGCTCTATTTCCATTTGTTTTTCATGAAGTTTTCTCTGGGCTTCCTCCTGTTCAAAAGATTTCCTGCTGGCATTTACAGCGGATGGAAGGAATAAGAACCTTTCCCTGTAATTCATGCCTGCATTGCCTTGGCGTATTGCATTTGGAACAGTAGATCAGGTGGTCTGTTTCGTTAAAATATTCATCAGGCTGAAGCTCTCTGTTTGGTGTTATAGCGTTGCTTTTTCTGTAAATCTTGTCATAGTGTTTCGTATTCCTCACTTTCGTAATTTCTTTGCCGGGACGTTTATTTCCATGTCCAGAAGAAAACGGGGAAACATCATATAAGATGGCAAAGAAATTCAGAATATGGATGTAAAGACTGCTTCTGAGTTTTGGAATCCCAATATGGCTATTATAATGCAATATATGCTTATGAGGACCTTGAAATTCATAAGGGGACATTCTTTTTCCTGGTACTTTGCCAAAAAAATTTACGGATTTTGCAGGATTGCATATGGCCTTTTTTGCAACAGTCTTGCTATCATTTTTATTTATTCAGGATACACGAAAAAAGTACCTATGAATTATTACATACAAAGCCTGTTACGGCAGTCCAATATATATGTGGGAAAGTAATAAGCGGATTCATTAGTATGCTGGGAGTATTAGTGATTTTGAATGTTATATTCTTTATGCTGTGTTTGAAAACGTCTTTAGAATCGGGCTTTCCAGTAACACCAATTGATTTTTGCGTGAATTCTCTGATCTATATTGTTCCGAATCTTTTGATGATATGTTGTGTCTATACAATTACAGCAGTAATATTTAAAAATCCGCTTCCGGCAGCACCAATCTTGTTTTTACACATTATATATTCAAATATGCTGACCATGAAGAATGATATTTATTATATGAGACCGTTCTCTATTATGGTGCGATTCCCTGGCAGATTTTTTGAAACACATGCAGCTAAAATGTCAAACATAAATCAGATTATTCTTGTAATTTCATCAGTTATATTAGTATGTATTTCTGTTACAATCTGGAAAAGGAGGAGGGTTCATTGAAAACGGAACTAAAAAACTGCCTGCCATTATATAAGATTTTTTATTCATGTGCATTTATACTGATATTGTGTGTTATTCATCCGATTATATACTATGAAGAAATCGGTTCAGCAATTCAGTCTCCAATAGCATTTTTAACAATTATTTTTTGTAGTGACACATATTTGATGGAAGTAAAAAGTAAGCGTGCCGATGTATTTCATTTGTATGATCAAAAAAAGCAGTTAAAAGTAATATCACAGAGAGTGTGCGTTCAAATATTATATTTATTAATACTTTCCTGTGTTGGATATGTTTTATTTTTCTGGCAAAAACCGGGCAGTGTAAACGAAGGCATTTCGGGTATTCTGATATTCCTTTTATTTTTCATTGCAATGTTCGGAACCATCTGGCTTTGGAGTATATGCTCTGTGATTTTGTGTACATTGCTTGGAAATATGTGGGCAGGTATAGGATGCTTATTTGGAATTGTCATTGGACTTATATCAAAAGCGGGAAGTTCATTTTTCGGAAATCTGGGATTGTTTTCTTTCAGCTTTTGTGAACCTACTCAATTAATGTCCGAGAGTTGGATTTATGGAACGCTTGTGTCTTTTATAGCGGGGCTGTTTTTATTTGCAGTATTACCAATGGCTTTAAAGAAAAGAGGATAGATTATGAGTATTAGAATAAATGATTTAACAGTTAGATTTAAAAATGGTGTAGTTGCAGTAAATAAGGCATCTCTTGAAATACCTAAGGGAATTTACGGACTTTTGGGTGAGAATGGTGCTGGAAAAACCACTTTGATGAGGGTTCTTACAACTGTTTTAAAACAAACGGAAGGAATGGTTTCCCTTGATGGAATTCTGTATAACGAGGGAAATTATGAGAAAATACAGAAAAAAAGATTGGTTATCTTCCACAGGAAATCGACTTATATCCGAATCTTACGGTGAAAGAATGTCTTGTATATATGGGGGGACTGTCAGGAGTAGCGAGAAATGAGCTCGGACAAAGAATTACCTATTATCTGGAAAAGACTTCTCTTACAGAGCATCAGAATAAAAAAAATGCGGCAATTATCTGGTGGTATGAAGAGACGTGTCGGACTCATACAGGCACTTCTTAATAATCCGGATTTTTTGATTATTGATGAACCTACTACCGGGTTAGATCCGGAAGAAAGAATCAGGATCCGCAATCTTCTGGTTGATTTTTCAAAGGATAGAACTGTGCTGTTTTCCACTCATGTAGTAGAAGATTTAGCAGCAACCTGTACACAGCTTGCCATTATGAAAAAAGGGAAGTTTTTTATATTCTGGAAGCGTGAGTGGGTTGCTGGAAAATGCAAAGGGCTGTGTTTGGAATTGTACGGTACAAAATGCAGAAGAAGCCCGTTTGTTAGAAGCCAATTACTCTATTTCATCTAAGCAGTATGTAGAAAATGGAATTCATATGAAAGTATTAAGCAAAGGAAAGCCAAATGAGAATTGTGTCCTGGATAATGATATCACTTTGGAAGATGCATATATTTATTTGACGAATAGTTGAATATAACGGCGGGCAAGTTGCCCGCCGTAAATTGTACTTATTTTGTTAAAAGACCGGATAGTTTTTTTCCAATGCAAAATCCAATCTGTGGATATAACTCCTGAATTTCCTGATATTTTGCTTCAATCATTTCTGGTTCATCAGCCCAGATCTTTTCATATATTTTGAAAGCTCTTTTAAAATGTGTTTTGGCTTGCGGAAGATTGGCAGTCATCAGATAAATGGTTCCAAGGGTTTCCTGTACTTTGGCATAATCCAGACAGTCATCGGAATGGTATTCCTTGATGATGCCGGATAATTTTTGCAATTCAGAGATGCCTCTTTCGGGTTCCTGCTGTTCTGTCAGGAACATTGCATAATTGGCAATCTGAGGTATGCTGTCATTTATATGAAGCAGGTTAAATTGGTCAAGCAGTGAGATGCTTTTTTCCATGTGTTCTCTTGCAAGATCGGGATGACCGTTCATGCGGTAAAGTCCACCGAGATTGGCATGAAGGTTGGAAACAAGGCGAGCATTGTCAGCAGTGATATTTTCTATCTGGGCAAGTGCATCTTTTTCCAGTTTTATTGCTTTTTCAGGTTTGGTTTCAAGGGTTGCCTGAAAATCCAGTAATAACGCCCGGTCAGAGTTGGTGCCAATGCTTTTTGTCTTTAACAGCACCGTCAGTTCCTGAATGATTCCCTTCATACCTTTGTGATAGTTATAGTTATCCATGTATGGAAATGCATTTTCCAGAAAAAGCAGATACTTTGGCATATCATCCTTTTCAATTAATTCTATGATATTTCCGATTGTTTGAAATAGCTTTTTGTAATAATCTACTTCCATTCCATGCATTAAACATATGTGCTGTAAAGAATCCAGAAACGTGTGACAGCTACTTACAGATGGTTTTGTCTCTGAAAGGGTGATTTCCTGAATCATCGGATGCAGAGAGATAGTGCGACGTGTTGTTGTCTGGACGAAACCAGTCTCAATTAAATCGTTGATTTCATTTAGTGTGGACAGTTCCAGCCATTTGGCAAATATACGGGCAGAAATACCGGTGGAAGGAAGAAAGCACATATTACACATGATATCCTGCTGTTCAAGAGATAAAGTGTATAAAGAAAACAGCGTATGGATATGACTGTAATAGGTGGCTTTGCTGCTTTGTCCATCTTTGATTATTTTAATTTTATCTTCGTTATGGAAAGATGCTTTTTCCACCTGAAGTCTTGTTAATAACTGGTCTGGAGTCGAGATTCCATTTTCCAGAAGTTTTGCTGCCAGTTCCACGGCAAAAGTATGAGAGTGAACAGTTTCGATGATCTTTTCAACTGTTGCACGGTATGCGTCTGCCTCTGAATAAAATGCTGATGCCAGCTGTAAGAGAGCGTTCATATCCTCTATTTCTTTTAATGGCAGAGTACAGTATTCATCCAGTTTGCTTCTGGTTGTAAACAAAATCTGGCAGTAATATTTTAATACTACTGACAGAAAGCTGTCCTGTGTGGCAGTGACATTAAAATTATCTATGATAAGCAGAGTATCAGATTTCAGGGAACGCAGGAAACGGTTATGTCTTTGAAACCGTTCCTGTTCAGTGCTTTCCGGAAGATCGTCAATAAAATCCATGTCAGTAATATCCTGATGAAGATTGCCGGTATATTCTACATAAAGGATATTGGTGTATTGCTTTATGTACCGCTTTGCGTAGGCTTTGGCAAGTTCACTTTTTCCAATTCCGGCGATTCCGCAAAGAAAAACATGACGGTTTTCCTCAAGCATGGTATATAATTCTTCCAGTTCTTTATCTCTTCCGATAAAATGACGGCATGGTTTCGGAACCTCACTGTCCATAATATAATCCAGCACAATGGGGGGGCAGCCCTCCGGCGAGCAGCTTCTGATTTTTGGTATTACGTTTGATGAATTGGCGTTCCATGCCAAAAAGAAATCAGTTTTGCAAGAAAAAGCAGTCTTGAACTGGCTGGTTTATATAAGGGAGTCAGATTTTTCTTTTTCGCATCTGAGATGCTGTCATCCTGAATGAATAAAGTGTAAATATCTTGTATAACCATATTACAGTCAGACATCAGTGGAAGAAGATTCTGGTGGATGGTATGGGCTAATTTTTCCTGATTGGATGACTTGGAATAGTAAGCGGATATTTTAGGACTGATTTTAGCCTGACCAGTCATCCAGCGGCAAACCAGACCGTTGTCCATTGAAAAATCCTGATTTGTCGGATCATCCATAAAATCTTCAAATAATTCGTATAAAAAATCAGGCTGACTCATTTGATTACTTTCGCTGATATGATTTTTTAAGCAAGTGCTAATAGAAGAAAAATCGCATCGATTCAATAGAAATTCCCCTTTCGTAGTTAAGATTAAGTATATCTATCATGATACGAACATATATTCGATTCAAGAAAATGCGGATATTTTTAAAGTGATTGTGTCAATTTACAATCAATTTCTATTCAATGTGGTTTTCCGGCAGGTTCTGTAAAATAAGCTCAGATCAAAACAATAACGGGAGGAGCTTATGCAACAGAATATTGAATTTGAGCGGTGCATTGATTTTCTGGTACGGATGATTGATAAGTACGGCGAAGAAGTCCTCCGGGAGTTGGAGGAAGAAAAACAGAATAAGGAAGAAAAAGAAGCGGCAGTTTCCTGAAATACAAAATGTAAATCAGACTGTCGCTTTTTTCATGCATTTTTAAATCAAATAAATTTTAAAAGCTGATGCAGAGTGTGTGGCTCATTATTCTGAGAAGCGGTAATACGCGTATCAAATGGCTTGAAATGATTCTGCGTATAAAAGCTCAGAAGAAATTCATTATCTTCGCATTCAAGAAACTCCATAACGCCACCTACGGAATATTTGAGACTGGATATGGTTTCCAGTGCAAATCCCAGTAGAATATTTCCAGGAATTCGTTTTTCCTTTGGAAGAGAATAGTTCTTTCCCAACTGGGCGATCAAGTAAGCTGCGGTAGTATAGGATTGTGTTTCTTCATCCAAAATACTGACACGGGACAGTTTTTTTGCCATTGTCTTGCTGATATTTGAAGCACGGACAGAGATTGGTTTTATTGTAAGTGAAAAATAACCAACCAGTGAAGCATCTTCAGCATCAAATACCAGATAAGTGATAGATTGATCTTTTTTGGTAAACTCAATCGCATTATGTAATAAAAAGTATTCCACATCGGTATTTTTGGGACAAGAAAAATCGGAGAGTAAGTCGTAAAGACTTTCCTCTCCGATATATGTCGGTTCGTCTTTATCCAAATATGCCCGAATATTAACGGTAAAATATTTATCAGACATGTTTTTCTTCCTTTTTGACATTAAAGCTAAGATTTCCTGTGGGTTCGTTAACTGACGTCCGGGAAGTGTCTGCTTTGGTGTGCGGTCACGGTCGGCTTCGTCAATTGCTGCGACAAAACGCTTTACGCTATTTGGATTGGATACGACAAAATTATGAGTAATACTTGAAGTAGCCATACTAACACCTCCTCTTTTTTGGCTTTTTTGTGTATTTATAGTATATGCAATGTGTGATAAAAACACAATATCGAAAAACAGAAATTATTTCTAAATAATTTTCAAGCCGGACATTTATTAGACGCTTCCGGTAAGCGAACAATATTTTCGAGCCAATCATTTATAAGTCGCCAATGGTGGGCGGGCAATATTTTGATAACAGAAATGCTCTGTATCTAACTTAATTATACGATTGGCGAACTGATTCATTGAGAAAAATGGTTAGGTTGCTTGAATATGAGAACAAGATATTAATAGATAAATTGAAGAAAGCAGGCATTTCATATGAAGAGGTGAATCCTTTTGAAGAAAAAATAGAAAGTGCAGAAGAATATGACCTGGATCAAGGGAGTCGTATTGTAAATCCGCCATATATTACAGAGAAAATGGCAATACGTTTCTTTTCGATGTTTTGGGGAAGAGAAGATGTATATGCCAGACGGGGAAAAGAACGGGGTTATTTTCCACAATGTGCAAATCGTTGGAATGACCGGCTTTGTCCTAAACAACGTAAAGAGAAGGTATTTTGTGATGAATGTGAAAATACCAAATGGATAAGTCTGGATGTAAAAAAATAATTGCTCATTTGTTAGGCACAAAAAGAAGATGGATCAGATGTAATAGGTGTATATCCTTTACTGCCAAATGGAACATGCAGATTTATTGTATTTGATTTTGATAATCATGAAAAAGGAGCAGAGGTTACGGACTTTGCAAATACGGATAATGAGTGGCATAAAGAAGTGGATGCGCTTAGAAAAATGTGTGAGCTTAATGGTATCAGACCTTTAGTTGAGAGATCTCGATCTGGAAAAGGTGCCCATGTATGGATTTTCTTTTTAAAAGGCAATATCCTGCGGCAACAGCAAGGAATTTTGGATTTCTCCTGTTAGACAAGGGTTCAACTTCCATCAATCTGAAATCGTTTCATTATTATGATAGAATGTATCCTTCGCAGGATGTGGCAAGCAGCATAGGTAATTTGATTGCATTGCCATTACAGGGGCAGGCACTTAAAAATGGAAATAGTGCTTTTGTAGATGAAAATTGGAATGCATATCCTGATCAATGGGATGCTCTTTTCAATAAAACAAGAAAGCTGGGAATAGAAGATGTTGAACAATGCATGGCAAAATGGCAGGGAGAATTAGCAGAAGTCAGAGGAACGCTTACTAATATTGAGAAGAATGTCAGACCGAAACCCTGGAAAAAGAAGTGTGAGTTTGTTAAGACAGATGTTGTAGGCAAACTTCATATTGTGTTAAGTAATGGTGTTTATATTGATACGTTAAATCTTATGCCAAGAATACAGAATCAGATTCGTAGTTTGGCGGCATTTGATAATCCGGAATTTTACAAAAATAAAAGGCTGGGATATTCTAATTATTATAATTTCAGTACTGTATATTTAGGTAAGGATATAGATGGATATATACAGATTCCGAGAGGACTGCGGGAAAATATTATACAGGAATGTGAAAAAAGCAGGCATTTCAGTTGATGTTTCAGATCAAAGAGAAACAGGACAACCTATCAGAGTATCTTTTAAAGGTGATTTGCGAATGCAACAGGAATTAGCAGCAGAAAAATTATTATCACATTCAGATGGGGTTTTGAGTGCGGCAACTGCATTTGGAAAAGACTGTAGTATGTAGTTACCTTATTGCAGAGCGAAAAGTAAATACGCTCATTTTGCTGCTAAAGATTTGCTTAATCAGTGGGTTGATGAATTGAATCATTTCTTAGAGATAAGAGAAGAACCACCGGAATATGAAACAAAAACAGGAAGAAAGAAAAAAAAAAAATAGTGTGATAGGCGTTTTTGCACGGAAATAAAAAATACATTGACAGGGATTATAGATGTTGCAATGGTTGGTTCAATGTACAGCAGAGGAAAATTTAATGAACGGATTAATTCTTACGGAATGGTAATTATGGATGAATGTCATCACGCAGCTTCTAACACATCTATGGAATTATTGCAGAAAATAAATGCAAAATACGTATATGGTGTTTCTGCTACACCTAAACGTGGTGACAGTCTTGATCGGATCATCTATATGCTGTTAGGACCTTTGAGACATAGATTTACTGCATTGGAGAGGGCTAAGGAACAGGGGATTGGACATTATTTTGTCCCAAGATACACAAGAGTAGTTGATACTGCAGAAAAAGCAAGGATAATATTAATAAAGCATATAATTTGATTAGTACCAGTAAGGTGCGCAATGAAATGATCATAGATGATGTTATAACTTGTGTTGCAAGAAAACAAACTCCTGTAATTTTGACAAGATTTAAGGAACATGCAAAATTTTTACATGATGCCTTAAAGAAAAAAAGCAGATCATGTATTCCTTCTGTATGGGGATAATTCGGATAAGGAAAATGCTGAAATAAGAGTAAAATTAAAGCAGATACCTGAAAATGAATCGCTTATTTTTGGTGGCAACTGGTCAGAAAATAGGAGAAGGGTTTGATTTCCCAAGACTGGATGTATTAATGCTTGCAGCACCTGTATCTTTGAAGGACGCCTGGAACAGTATGTAGGTAGATTAAACAGAGATTATGTCGGAAAAGAAGCTGTTTATGTGTATGATTATATTGATTCGCATGTGCGTTATTTTGATAAAATGTATGCAAAAAAGATTGAGAACATATAGGAAAAAAAACGACAGAATAATACACTGGACGCATTTGCCGCTTCATTTATAAAAGGCGTTCTGGATAATCCGGTATACTGTGGAAAGCTGGCTTATGGACGAAGGAAAAACGAGAAAGTCTCTGGTACAAGAAATGAATATCGCATTGAAAAGCAGGAAAATTATATGCTGCACGATGGTATCCACGAAGGGATTATTTCAGAAACAGACTGGGAGCTGGCTCATCAAAAACGGGAAAAAACAGGTGTGAAATATGAAAAAGACACATAGTTTCGATCATGAGCATATTTTATCCGGAATATTGAGATGCCCATTATGTGGAAGTGGTATGTATGGAAACGTGAACCGAAAGAAAAAGAAAGACGGAACCTTATATAAAGATTATTTCTCAGCAGATGGATAGTCTGGACATCATGGATAAATTTTATGAAAAGAAATATCAGGATATGGAAACACGCTTATATCGTCTATATGATGAAATTGAAGGCGTGGAGAATAGTATAGAAGAAGTTAAGAATCGCCTGCTGAATATCCGGCAACAGAAAATATCAGAAGAAAACGTCTATCAATTTCTTTTATATTTTGATAAACTATATGATAAGTTCACCGACCTGGAGAAAAAAAGAATTTCTTAATAGCTTTGTAGAACAGGTGGACATTTACGAGCAGGAGCAGCCAGATGGCAGATTCCTGAAGCACATAAAGTTCCGTTTTCCGGTACAGGGAAATACAGGAACTTTGTTGGGACAAAATATCTGGCATAAAAAAAAGATATATATGAAAATGTTATTTTTCTGGCTAATTTTGTGCTTTCCACAATGGCTGGACTGGCATTGCAGGGAAAATGATATCGGTTATGCGAGATTTTTGTCAGGGAAGGTACAGGCAGTTGCACATACATTGGAAATGGGAAAATATAATGAGTATTCGCCAATGCTTGATATTGTATGTGCAGGGAAAGATGTAGAGGGAACATATAAG
>VOFC01004700.1_pt1 | contig 25096 bp, 45 predicted proteins | sample 5384161 | NCBI WGS metagenome assembly VOFC01 (sample SAMN12384722, study PRJNA508395) | human gut metagenome | isolation source: healthy gut B | host: Homo sapiens | reverse complement strand
CGTATTCTTGGTGTGTTGCGAGAATTTTGTAAATGATACGAAGTAGCTTATGTGCGCAAGCAATGACGGCTTTCATCTTACTTCCTCTTTGGGAAATTTTGCTATAAAAAGATGAAAACGCATTGTCTTTAGAGTGAACCGCAATCAATCCCGACATGGTCAAAGCCTGCTTGATATATCGATTTCCTTGCGTGATATGTGAGGATTTTTTAATGCCAGCGCTTTCATAAGATCCTGGGCAGAGCCCAGCCCAAGAAGCTAAGTGTGCGTCTGATTGAAAAGCTCTCACATCTGGTCCAATCTCAGCTAAAATAGTGGCTGCACAAGTTTCACTCACACCAGGAATCATTTGAAGTAATCTATTTTCTTCAGGGAAACTCCTTTTCGATATAAGCTATTATTTCACTCCTTAATTTATTCATGAGTTTTTGATACAATTGATATTCTTCTAGGCTTTGCTCCAAGAGAAATCGATCCTCCAGTGACAACTTCCCATTCATGGCCTCCATTAATTCTTCGGGACTTGCTTTGACATGCTTGTGAATACAAGCTGTCACATTGTCATAATCAATGAGTTCCCCCATTGATAAAGAGCGTTAAAAGAGACTGTCCTGTCTTAGAGAAGATATCAGAAAGATAGCTGGTTAGTTTGATATTAGCACGTTGTAAGAGGTTATGAATCTCATTCTTTATTTGAGTTTGACGTTGTTTGTAAGAACGTAACCTACGAGTGAGTAAACGTAACTGCATCACTTCAGGGCTTGGAATGTAAGATGGCTCAATAAGTCCACAACGTCCGAGCTGTGCAATCCATTCGGCATCTTTCATGTCTGTTTTTCGACCAGGCACATTCTTAATATGTTGGGGGTTAGCTAATATCAAATTGAGTTCTGAGTCTGAGAATATATTAAAGAGTGGTACCCAATATTGGCCAGTGCTTTCAAAAAAAGACATGTGTGACGTGATTTTCCAATAACCAATCTAAGGCGTTTTGGAGAGCTATAGTTGTTGTACCAAATTTTTTCTGAATCTTTTTTAGGTTTATTGCTTTCTAGTGGACCATCTAGAATACAACAAACGATAGACTTTTGGTGGACATCAATTCCACAACAAGTTTCAATCATAACTTCCATTACAAAAACCTCCTGTTAACTATTGAACAATAGAACAAGAGGATATTAGTAATTTTATTTTCATGCTCAAGGCATATTCGAGTTATCTCATGACTCTTGTTCATCCAGTTTTTGATACAGGCTAGGCAAGCAATCCAATCTTCCAAGTTGGCTTTTGATGCTTTCTTTTACCATTGAGACTTTTTGCTGTGATACTGAGATCATCTATATTGAAAGGAAGCTGGTTGATGTGAGCAGTGTTTGAACCATATGCCTTTCTGAAAAGCGGTGTACTTGATAGAATATGTCCAGTGGGAGAAATAATAGCCAGGCAGTTTCCTTGGTTTGGTAACCAAGCTCGTGACATTCCATACTAGCGTATGTGTCTTTAAATTCAATAATTGCTCTTGTTTTCATCGTGTAACTCTCTTTCTGTTAGTTTATAAACTAACAATAGTTTATCATGACTTATAATCTTGGTCAAGATTTTACCTTCAAAAACAAAAAATATTTTTTTTTGTAAGGGCTTGCAAAAATATTTGAACTCTGATATTATATAACCATAGCAAAAGGATTGTTACTGGTCAGCAGGCAAAACCTAGATAAATACGAAAAACTAATGGGAGTAGTGTATACTCATCCTAATTGGTTCTTGGTATTTATTTAGGTTTTTTTCGTTGAAAAAAAGCCTCAAAAGAAAACTAGGATCCTAGACAAGAAAGGGCCCTTATGGCTAAATATACTGAATTAGCTGAAGACATTCTCAAACACGTCGGTGGTAAAGAAAATGTCAATAGCTTGAAAACACTGTGTGACACGCTTACGCTTTGATTTGAAAGATGAGTCTAAAGCAGATGATGACTACCTTAAGAACCGTGACGGTGTTGTTACTGTTGTTAAGGCAGGTGGTCAATATCAGGTGGTTATAGGTAACCATGTCCCTGATGTTTATGCGGAGGTTCTCCAGGTTGGCGGTCTTCCAGCGGGTGGTAGTCTTGATATTGATGAAGGTGATGCGCCTAAAGGGAATCTCTTTGACCGCTTTGTATCTTTGGTTTCAAGTATTTTCCAACCTTTCCTTGGACCTTTGGCTGCAGCGGGGATTATCAAAGGGATAGTTGCTATCATGGCAGCTTGTGGCCTGTCAGCTGCAACAAGCCCTATGTATGTAATCTTGAATGCAGCAGGAGATGGTTTCTTCCAGTTCTTGCCAATCTTGATTGCCTTGACATCTGCTCGTCGTTTCAAGGTTAATGAGTTTACAGCTATTGCGATTGCAGGAGCGCTTGTTTACCCTGATATTGCTACGCTGGTGACTGCTCTTCAGAAAGCTGGTCAAGGTCATGTTCTAGGAGTTATTCCCTTTGCGCTTCCTGCAGGAGGTTACCTCTCAACAGTAATGCCTTCTATCTTGGCAATTTGGGTGGCTTCATACATTCAAAATTCTTTACCAAGATTACTCCAGATGTCATTAAAGTCTTCGTAGTGCCTTTCTTTACATTACTCATTACTGTCCCATTATCATTCTTGGTGGTAGGACCAGTTGCCAATACTTTCTCTAATGGATTGACAAGCTTTTCCAAGCAATCATGAATTTTAGTCCGATTGTCTTTGGTCTTATACTTGGTATTTTGTGGCAAGTCTTGGTTATGTTCGGAATGCACTGGGCACTTGTTCCCCTTGCTATCTTAGATGTGGCAACAAACGGAAGTTCTACTATTCTTTCAGCGGCTATCCTTCCATGTTTCACGCAAACAGGTGTGTTGGGAGCTATCATGCTTAAAACGAAAGAAGAAAAAGTCCGTACCATCTCTATGCCAGCCTTCATTTCATCTATTTTTTGGGGTTACAGAACCTGCTATCTATGGGGTAACCCTTCCAATGAAAACGCCATTCTACATTTCATGTGGTGTTTCAGGACTTATGGGGGCTGCCATGATGGCCCTAGATATTAAGACGTATTCAATAGGTGGTCTGGGTGTCTTTGTCTTCCCAAGCCTTATTGGGCCTGACGGTAATCTTTCTAAAGTTATCATTGCCATTATCATTGCCATTGTGGGTGGTGTTCTTGCCTTCCTTATCCAACTCTTTGTACGAGTACCAAATCTATACGGTGGTGGAGCAGCTAAGGTTGAGGAAAAAAAGCTGAAGAAGCTGTACCTGCTCCTAAAGAAATTCAACAAGAAATTATTGCTAGCCCACTTATCGGGAATGTCGTACCACTTGACCAAAGTTCCTGACCAAGTCTTTGCATCAGGGGCTATGGGTAAAGGTATCGCTATTGACCCTACTGATGGGGTAGTGGTCGCACCAGCTAAGGCAACTGTTAATTTAGTCTTCCCTACTGGTCATGCGATTGGTTTGACAACTGAAAATGGTGCAGAGCTTCTCATCCATATTGGTATGGATACTGTTTCTCTTGCTGGAAAAGGGTTCAAGACCTATGTGAAAGCAGGGGATGTCGTAGAAGGGTCAAAAAACTTATAGAATTTGACCTAGCAACTATCCGAGATGCTAAATTACCAGTTATCACACCAGTCATTGTAACCAATACAGCTGACTTTGATGATGTCTTAACAACTAAAGAAGCTCGTGTTAACACTGGTGATTATCTCCTCACCGCTGTTAAATAAAAAAAGAAATCCGAGAAGCTGATTCTCGGATTTTTGTTTATTTAAATTTGTAGTCTTTAACGACTTCAACGGAATTGACCGTTACATTTTCTTTTGGTTTGCTGTTGTCATCGACTTCAAAGGTTGCCAATGGTATCAACGACATCCATGCCTTTGATGACTTAACCAAAGACGGTATATTTAGTATCGCCAGCTGGGTAACCACCTTTTTTGTAGGCGTCAACGATAGGTTTTGGATAGCCAGCATTTCTAGTTGCTTGCTTTTTGATCGTCCTTGTTTTGAACAATGTAGAATTGGCTGCCGTTTGAATTCTTAGCACCAGTATTGGCCATAGCAAGTGCGCCACGGATGTTGTAGAGGAATGGTGTCGGCTCAACAGCGAAACCTTTCTTCCAGATAGATTCTCCGCCAGTACCGTCACCCTTAGGGTCTCCACTTTGAACCATGAAATCCTTGATGACACGGTGGGAGGTAAGTCCATCATAGTATTTGTCCTTGGCATGTTTCAAAGAAGTTTTCAGAAGCCTTTGGAGCAAGTGTAGGGAAGAGTTTGACTGTGATATCACCCTTTGAAGTGTGGAGGATAACTTCAGCTTCGTCCTTAGCGACCTTGTCAGACAACTGTGGGAAGGCATCTTTTTCCAGATTTTTTTGGGCTTTTTCTAATTGTTTAGTGAATATCTTATTATCAACATAAGCATCTCCACGAACGGCGCGTGCGATGTTCTCACGAAAGGCAAAACCTAGGCCTGCGATAACAAGTACAATAATTAATGGAATGTACTTTTTAATGTTTTTCATATATAACTCCTTTGGTGCATTATACCTACTATTGTAGCAGAAAAAAACCTTTTGGGAAACGGTTAACAGAGGTCTTTAAATATGGTAGAATGGAACTATCAACAAGAAAATGAACAATGGGACTAGATATAGGGAAAAAGGTTGCCTCAGGCTAAAAAGTGAGGGCTGACTTTTGGAAGGACGCATGCTACTTGCTCTTATCAGAGATAGGTGTCTAAATTCTAACTATAGAAAACTTCGCTAAGGCGAAGGGACCTCTTGTTTGGATTTCTTGAAAAAAGGAGATTTTTATGTCAACTAAAAAGCAGAATGGGCTGAACTCTTTGAGTCGGTACATGGGCGTAAGCCTAGCCCCCAAGAATTTTTGGCTGCTAAAGCAGCTGACTTTGATACAGTGCTTTGGCTGCTCAAGCAGCATCTGTAGAAACACCAGCTAATGAACCTGTCGCTGAAGAAGTAGCTCCAGAACCAGTTGCTACTGAAGAAGTCACAGAACAAGATGATATCGCAGATGTGGCTGAAACAGCTGAAGATGCTGTCGCAGAACAAGCAAGTAGTGAATCACCATTTGGTGCAGAATCTTTCTCAGAAGCACCTGTGCAACAACCAACACCACAATTTGATTCAAGCATGTTTGAAAAGGCACCTATCTCTTCAGCTCAAGGATTTGGAACAGTTCCTAATCCAGCAGCAGCTGGCTCAGCAGATAACCCTCTTTTCAATCTTATCTTGCCAATCGTTGCGATTGCACTTTCAGTAATCTTTGCAATTTTGGCGTGGTTTGTAAGTCCTGCTTGGGTCTTCATCATCTTGACAGTCCTCGCAGTTGCAGTAGCAGTTGTTTCGCTTGTTTTTAGCCTTAAATCAAGCAAGAAATTGCTTTCAATCATTGCAATAGGCGTTGTTGGTCTCATGCTCTTTGTGTCTATTGGTGGTTTGATTTTCCAAATCTCTCAAAATGCTAGCAACAACAACACAAGCTCAAACAAGACATCAAAAGTTGCTGATAAAGACGATGACGCTGACAAGAAAGTTGACGACAGCGATTCAAAATCACTCTAAATCTGACTCAAAAGGTGATAGTACTGATGTCAACGACTACATTGACAAAAAATGCTAAATTTGATTGGAATGAATCTAAGTTCAAGAAGTTGAAAGCAGGTAAAGACACTGTTAAATCAATCGTTAAAACATACGGCAAGGCGTCAGATGCTGAGGTGTCAGGTGATGAGTTGAAGTTGACATACTCTGGTAAAAGACTATGGCGAGAGTGTCTACCTAAACTTTACGAAACAATATGACGGTACATTTATCTTGTCATATGCTTCAGGTAGATTCCCTCAAGATAAGGTAAGAAGTTGATAAATCATAAATCTGATTGGACAAAAGAACAGTTTGATGCTCTCAATAAGGGTGATTACACTGATCCATCAAATGGTACAAACTTGAAGATGTCGTTAAGGATCACCCTAAAGCTTCAAGTGCAGAATACGATTTCAACATCTCGTCAAGGTGAATTCACAAAAGAAATGACTATTTCTTATAGTGATTATAAAGGCTGAAGATGGCAAACTCAAGAGTGTTTACTTGTCATTTGATACCAAAGAAGGTGAAGATACATTCTACCTTACTTATAAATCAAGGTCCAGATGAGGATTAATTAAGGGACAGGAGGGGAAACCTTCCTGTTTTTTTCTTAAAAAGGAGAAAGCTATTGAAATTCTTAAATTATACATTCGAGCAAAGTCAGTCTCTTGTCAAAAGGACCCAAGTAAAAGCTCAATCAAAAAGAAGCTGGGGAAACGATTTATTGGCTTGTTAATCACTTCAATTGTTATTTATTTCTTCTCCATTGCTATGCCATGTTTATAAAAGGATTGACAGTTGATCCAAACCAACATTTCTTGATTCAGTGGCCAATCATTCTCTTTGTATGTAGTCATGTATCTGATCTATCTTTTCTTTTCAATAAAGTACAGAAGAAGCCCGATGAAACTAAAATTCATGCACCTACTTTTATATGGTCGTCTTACTCGCTATCTTTTGCTACAGTATGTGCTGGTATAATGATGATGACGACAACGAAATATTGTCAGTATACTATCAGGGGCTATGTTTCTTCTGTCCATTTATTATTTGATTCGAAACGGTTCCCGTAAACTGAGAGAAGCTGTCAAAATCAGACAGAGTTTAGCCCTATGGTAGCTCTTGTAACCGAAAAATTTCAGATGGCTTGGTCTTTTAGAGGAACGGGGATTAAGCAGCTGACTGGTACTGTTTGACCGTCGTACTGGGAAGGACATCAGAGGGAGATGATGTGCAGTTTTGATGCCCCTAATGCCTGCTATTTTGTCTTTGCGACTTATGTCTTTTCCATTGATTTTACATGAGGCTTAGCCATCTTCAAATACTCCGAGCTGATATAGAGAGCAGTTTGGCTACTTCCAGCTAAGGACTGGTATGGCGAGGCTCTGAAGGAGTATATAGAGGATGGTAAGTAAGTGCATAGAGAAGACCACAGGCTGAAGAAGTTATAAGCTCTGGATGGAAACGTACAAAGATACTTAAGGTTAATGAAAGTGTAATTCATAAAAGTAGAAGCTTCAAAATATGATGGTCGTAGTCCAACGTTTTGGTTTCAAGATAAAACAGAAGTTTATGTAAATATAGATTTAAAAATAGTAATGGCTTAATTATTATTAAATTTTACTGCCTTTAGGTTCTAATGTATTGCCATTTCTGTACTTTTTAACAGGTACTATTCTCCTTGCGTAATGAATTGTATGTTGCATCCTAGTTTCTAAGGGTGTTATGGTATATTTTACTATTCGTTGCGTAGCTTTTAGTCATGGGTCTTGATAAATTTAAAGTAACAAATCTGAGGGAGGTATTTAATGTTACAATTTATTAAGAAAAACAAAACCACTTTATATGGGTGCTTGCTTTTGATTAATGGGTTGATACTGAAACCTTTAGTTAATTTATTGTTGTCAGTTTATCAAACAGATATCCGCGGGTTACGAGAATGTTATTGTTTCTATTACTCGTTGCTACTTACTTTATTTATAAAACATCCTCTATATAATAGTAATAGCAATTTTGTTAGCAGAGAGCCTTTTATCAAAGAATAGAAATAAGCTAGGGTATTAAAATGGACATTGCTACGTTGATTAAAGAATATAGAATTAAAACAGGTATGACTCAGCAAGAACTTGCAGATAAAGTATTTGTTACTCGTCAGACGATTTCTAAATGGGAATTAGGAAAAAAGTGAACCTGATAATGTTTCACTGGAACTATTATTTAAAGAGATGAATATTGAAAAGAATCCTCAAAAAGACATTAAAGCTAATTTAATTAGCAGAAAAAATTTTTACTTACAATAATTGCCGTTTTATTCTCTCCATCGATACTTATTATTAGACTATTGGTACTTAAAAATAGGCAAGATAGAAAATAAAAAGATTAGTCATTTGATCAATACCCCTTCTCTTTATAATAATTGGGATTTATATGAAGAGTTTAAAGGATAATGGTATACTTTGGTTTCTTGGGGATCATTGCAATTGCTTATAGCCTTTATAGTTTTTATAAGCTTAGTTTGGAGATTAAAAAGGACTAGATACATAACTATACATATAAATATAAAAAACTACTCTTACTAATATTGAACTGCCCCAAAAGTGTGATCGAAAAAAATCTTACTTTAGGTGCAGTTTCTTTTTCTTCTTTTCGTCTATTTTCATGAGATGGCTTGTCGCTTAAGCACCTAAGGTAGTCTCAAAAAAAATTCTCTCTTATATCCGACCTTATTTTCATAAGACCAGATTAAAAGTATGATAAAATAAAGAAAAAAGAGATAAAGGAGTCGGCTATGGCAACTAGAGAAGAATGGGTGCGTCACTTTGAGGACGTCAATGGACGTAAACCAAGTCCTGAGGAGTTTATGGAGGCTAAGAAAGAGGGCTTTGTCATTGCTTCTGAGGAACCAAGTGCCCAAGTATCTGAGCAGGTTGAAACTCAGCAGGTGGATAGCTCTGAAGCTACTGAAGAGGTGTCAGCTGACTCAGTAGCAGATACGCAACCAGACGAGGCTCAGGTGGCATTAGAGGAGGAAGCTCCTAAGCTAATGCCTGAGTTGAATATGGAGAAAGAGCAAGAAAAAAAGCTCCAAAGGCAAGTCAGATACCTTTGGAAAACCCTTATTACAAGCCCAAAAAGTAACCAAGAACAATGCTTTTGTTAATATTGCTTTTGCCAATCATTATTCTAGTTTTGGGGGATTCTATTTGTCATTTTGTCTTGGACGCTTCCTATCGGTTTTGTCTTTACTTTCCTTGCCTTCTTCCTTATCATTCTAGCTATTGTGACTTTGGTTTTGAGTCTGAAGTCGACACGCAAGGCACTATCTATTATTGCCCTAGTCATGTCAATCATCTTCTTTTATGACTTCGCTTGCTGGAGCAGGTTATCAAGCGGTGAAATATGTCATGAACCACGCTGAACAGTTCCAAAGTGACGGTCACGATAGAGCTTATCTGTATATCGATGAGAATAATAAGTTTGACTGGACTGAGGATCAGTTTAAGGAGTTGAAGGTTGGTACTTTGACATTGGATGAGGTCTTGGATGCTCACGGTAAGGCGACTGATGCCGAGTATAGTGATGCTTACGAGGAAGATAAACCAGATTTGCTAGATCTTACCTATAGAAAAAGAAAACACAGATGGGAACAACTATGTTCGTTTGACTTTCGAGAAAAAAGACGATGTCTATGTTTTGAAATCTGCCTCAGCAACCTTCGACTATGATAAGGTCAAAGAAGTCGATGACTATCATAGCAACTGGACAAAAAGATGACTATGAAAAGTTGTCTGTAGGTACACAAGCTGATTTGCTCAAGGGGACACGACTTTCTGAGGTTGTTGAAAAACACCCAGAGGCTAGCTTCACTTATCATGAAATGACACAAACTGAACAGGGCGATCTCACTCAGTCAGTCAGTCTTAGCTACCGTGATTATAATCCAGAAAGTGGTAAGGTAGATGCTGTTCGTTTAACTTTTGACTATGACAAACGTGAAAACGAGTACTTCTTGACAGACAAATCAGACGAATAAGACTACTTTGTTAGTCATTCAAGCTCAGGGTTGCCTGGGCTTTTTAGTATCAACAAAAGAGGATAAAATCTGGTATAATAAAATTGATTGATTTTTTCAAGAAAGAAGTGTCACAGATGAACATACAACAACTACGTTATGTCGTAGCCATTGCCAACAGCGGAACCTTCCGTGAGGCAGCCAGCAAGCTCTTTGTGAGCCAGCCTAGCCTATCAGTGGCTATCAAGGATTTGGAGCAGGAGCTGAATTTTCAAATTTTCACCCGTACAACGACGGGGGCTGTCTTGACCAGTCAGGGTATGACCTTTTATGAGCGTGCGCTTGAGGTGGTACGCAGTTTTGATAGTTTTGAAAATCGCTATCTCAATGCTTCTGAAAAGGGGTAACCAGTATTCGATTGCCAGCCAGCACTATGACTTTTGCCACCTTTGATTACGACTTTTTCAGAGCGTTACCCTGATTACAAGGATTTCCGTATCTTTGAGTCTACGACCATTCAGATTTTGGATGAGGTAGCCAAAGGGACACAGTGAGATTGGGATTATCTATTTGAATCGTCAAAATAGCAAGGGAATCCAGCAAAATATGGACAAGCTTGGGCTTGAGGCTATTGATTTGATTCCGTTTAAGACGCACATTTATCTCCGTAAGGGGCATCCTCTGGCTAAAAAAAAGAAAGTCTGGTCATGGAGGACTTGGCGGCCTTGCCTACGGTGCGTTTCACTCAGGAGAAGGACGAGTACCTTTTACTATTCTGAGAACTTTTTGTGGATACGTCAGATTCGTCTCTTATGTTTAACGTGACAGACCGTGCGACTTTGAACGGTATCTTGGAACGTACGGATGCTTATGCGACGGGGTCTGGCTTCTGGATGCACAAAGTGTGAATGGGATTACGGTGATTCCGCTTGAGGATAATTTGGATAACAAGATGGTTTATGTCCGTCGTAAGGGTATTAACTTGTCGTCTTGTGCTCTCAAGTTTGTCAATGTTATGTTTGACTACTTTGATACATATAAACCATAGGGAGGATTTATGCGTAAGGTTGCGATTCCTTTGGCTATTCTAGCTCTGATTGGTTTGGATCAGTGGGTCAAGCATTGGGTTGTGGCAAATATTGCCCTTAACCAAGTTATCAAGGCGATCCCTGGACTTTTCAGCTTGACCTATCTACAGAACCGTGGTGCTGCCTTTTCGATTTTACAGGATCAGAAATATTTCTTTGTGATTTTGACGGTTCTAGTGATTGGTGCGGCTCTGGTTTATCTGGTTAAAAATTACCAGAAGAGTCTTTGGTTGGTGCTATCTTTGGTTTTGATTATCTCAGGTGGTATTGGTAACTTTATTGACCGTGTGCACTTGGGTTACGTGGTTGATATGGTTCAGCTTGATTTTATTGATTTTGCAATATTTAACGTGGCAGACTCCTACCTAACGGTGGGCGTACTGCTCTTGATTTTAATCTTATGGAAAGAGGAAAATGGAAGTCATCATTAAAGAGGCGGGAAACCGTCTGGACAAGGCTTTGGCAGATTTGACAGAATTGTCACGTAGTCAGGCTAATGAAGCGATTAAGGCTGGAACGGTCTTGGTTAATGGTAAGTCGGCAAAGGCCAAGTATGCGGTTAAAGAGGGTGATGTCATCACCTATGAATTGCCAGAAGAAGAGGTCTTGGGAATACAAGGCTGAAGATATTCCTTTGGATATTATCTACGAAGATGCGGATGTGGCAGTGGTCAACAAGCCTCAAGGCATGGTTGTCCATCCATCAGCTGGTCACACGTCTGGTACCTTGGTCAATGCCCTTATGTATCATGTCAAGGACCTCTCGTCTATTAATGGTGTGGTTCGTCCAGGGATTGTCCACCGTATTGACAAGGACACGTCTGGTCTCCTTATGATTGCTAAGAATGATAAGGCCCACAATGCTTTGGCGGCTGAGCTTTAAGGATAAGAAGTCCCTTCGTAAGTATGTGGCTATCGTGCATGGCAATTTGCCTAACGATCGAGGCGTGATTGAGGCTCCGATTGGGCGTTCGGACAAGGACCGCAAGAAGCAGGCAGTCACAGCTAAAGGAAAACCTGCAGTAACACGATTTACCGTTCTTGAACGTTTTGGCAACTATACTTTGGTAGAGTTGCAGCTGGAAACAGGTCGCACACACCAGATTCGTGTGCACATGGCTTATATCGGTCACCCGGTGGCGGGCGATCCTCTTTATGGGCCACGCAAGACCCTCAAGGGCCATGGACAATTTCTACATGCTAAGACCCTTGGGTTCACGCATCCTACGACTGGAGAATTGGTCGAATTTACAGCGGAAGACCCTGCTATTTTCAAGGAAACCTTGGAGAAGTTGAGAGAAGCTTAACAGTTATTAAACGGATAGTCTTTCTTGGTAGAGGTGTCCGTTTTTTTTTTGTAAAAAGAGTCTGAAATTTGCTATAATTTACCTAATTAAATAAGTCCTTTAATCACTGTCCAGAGAGGCAGGCAAGGAGCCATGAGAAGTGTACGGGTGAACTGTACTCATATTTTTGTGTATCTCCTTGTTTTCGAGGGGATTTTTTGTATTTAGAAAGGTTCTTTTTATGAAGAAAAAGAGATCGTCGATGACGTAACCATGAAACGTGCCATTACACGTATCACTTATGAGATTATTGAACGTAACAAAAATCTCGACAAGATTGTCTTGGCTGGTATTAAGACACGTGGTGTTTATATTGCACAGCGTATTCAAGAGCGCTTGAAACAGTTGGAAAACCTTGATGTGCCATTGATTGAGCTTGACACTAAAGGCTTTCCGTGATGATGTTAAGGCTGAACAAGACACATCTGTTTTCCCTATTGAAATTGATGGTACGGATGTTATCCTTGTGGATGATGTGCTTTACACAGGTCGTACGATTCGTGCAGCTATTGATAATATCGTTAGCCATGGGCGTCCAGCGCGTGTTGGTTTGGCTGTTTTGGTTGACCGTGGTCACCGTGAATTGCCAATCCGTGCGGACTATGTTGGTAAAAATATCCCAACTAGTGAGTCAGAAGAAATTGAAGTTTTGGTCGCAGAAGTTGATGGCAAAGATAGCGTCAACATTATTGACCCAAGCTAAGTTGGCTGACAGATAGGGTGAAACGCCCTTTGTATCTTGTTAATTGAACACGGGACTCATTTCTTAGGAAAAAAAGATAAGTCTCCTAGCACTCTTGGGAGTGCGGTGTCGACTTCCTATTTTTTCTACAGAAATGTTTGGCTAAGCACCAAAGCGTCCCTTTGTATCTTAAATTTTACTTTAAGCTCTTTATCGCTTTGATATCGTGAATAACGTAAAATATGATGTGAATGATATGCCAAAACCTGGTTTATTGGTTGGTTTGTCATTCCAGCACTTGTTTGCCATGTTTGGTGCGACGGTGCTTGTGCCGATTTTGGTTGGAATTGATCCCGCTATTGCTTTTTCTCATCTGGTTTGGGGAACTTTGGCTCACTTGACGGTGACCAAGTACAAAATTCCAGCTTACATGGGTTCTAGCTTTGCCTATATTGCGGCTATGCAGACGCTTATGAAGACTGATGGAATTGCAGCGGTCGCTCAAGGTGCCATGGCTGGTGGTTTGGTTTACTTGCTTGTGGCTCTGATTGTTAAGTATGCGGGTAAAGACTGGATTGATAAGGTCCTTCCACCAATCGTGGTTGGTCCCATTATCATGGTAATTGGTTTGAACCTTGCAGCTAATGCAGTCAATGATGCAACAACTTTAAATAAAAAGCTATAGTATCTATGCTCTATTGATTTCGATGGTGACTCTCTTTGCGGTTATCCTCTTTTAACATGTATGGCAAGAAGATTATCGGTGTTATCCCAATTTTGCTTGGTTTAATTGTGGGCTATATTTTCTCAGCGGTTCTTGGTTTGCTGACAGGACATAGCTTTATCAATTTCTCAGAGGTAGCAGCGGCACATTGGATTCAGGTTCCCAACTTTGACATTCCATTTGTGGATTATAGCTTTAAGCTCTATCCAAGTGCGATTTTGACCATGGCTCCGATTGCCTTTGTGACGATGACTGAACACTTTGGTCACGTCATGGTTCTAAACAGTTTGACTGAGCGTGATTACTTCAAAGATCCAGGGGCTTGACCACACCCTTACTGGTGATGGTTTGGCACAGATTATCGCTGGCTTCTTTGGAGCTCCTCCGGTAACTTCTTATGGTGAAAATATTGGGGTTATGGCCCTCAGTAAGGTCTACTCAGTTTACGTTATTGCGGGCGCAGCAGTGATTGCGGTCTTGATGAGCTTTATTGGGAAGCTATCAGCACTCTTGCATTCTATTCCAACTCCTGTATTGGGGGTTTGTCTATTGCCCTCTTTGGGGTTATCGCTGCTAGCGGTTTGAAAATTTTAGTTGAACATAAGATTGATTTTGATAATAAAAAGAATCTCTTGATTGCTAGTGTTATCTTGGTATCTGGTATCGGTGGTTTGATGATTGACCTTGGCGGTCTTCAAATTACGGGTGTGGCAAGTTCAACCATTCTTGGTATCTTGCTTTATCAAATTTTGCCAGATCCTAAAAAGGTAGCAAAGATTAGTCAATCAATTTAAAAGGAAAAACTATGGCGATTGCAGATGGAAAAGTGTCACTGAAGCATTTGGTGACAAATGGAAACCCTCACGAATGAAGAGGTCTTGGGCCTGATTCGTCGAGGTGGAGATTTTAAAAATGGCAGAGCTGATTTCCAGCTGGATCGACAGTATTTCGCTGCCAATCTCTTTTTGAAAATTCAACACGAACACACAAGTCCTTCGAAGTGGCTGAGAAAAACTTGGCCTGGATGTGATTGAGTTCGATGCTGGAACTAGCTCGGTGAACAAGGGTGAGACCCTCTATGATACGATCTTAACCATGTCTGCCTTGGGCGTTGACATCTGTGTGGTCCGCCACTCGGAAGTCGATTACTACAAGCAGTTGATTGATAGTAGAACTATTCAGACCTCTATTGTCAATGGTGGTGATGGTTCAGGGCAACACCCAAGTCAGTGTTTGCTTGACTTGATGACCATTTACGAAGAGTTTGGAACCTTTGAAAATCTTAAGATTTGTATTGCAGGTGATATTACGCATTCGCGTGTCGCTAAGTCCAATATGCAGATTCTCAAGCGTTTGGGAGCTCAGCTTTATTTTGCTGGTCCTGCAGAGTGGTACTCGAATGAGTTCGATGTCTATGGTCAGCATGTGGCTATTGACGACGTCATTGAGGACTTGGATGTGCTCATGCTACTTCGTGTTCAGCACGAACGTCATGGGGGACGATAAAGGATTTTCAAAAGAAGACTACCATGCTCTCTATGGTTTGACTGAAGAACGTTATGCCAAGTTAGCTGATCAGGCGATTATCATGCACCCTGCCCGGTTAATCGTGATGTGGAGATTGCTGATAGTCTGGTTGAAGCACCTAAGGCTCGTATCGTTGCTCAGATGCAAAACGGGGTCTTTGTCCGTATGGCAATTATTGAAGCTATTTTAAATGGCAAAGCGTAAACAACGTTAACCGATTCCTGAGAGAATCAGACGAAAAGAACATGGGCTAAATCTTTGAAAAGAGACAAATCTTCCTAGAGGCTGGAGTTTCTCTGTTGGATTTGCTTTTCATTCAGATGTTTAACGCCCTTTGTATCTTAGTGAAAGGAACAATTTACTATAATGGCAAAACGTTTACTTATTTTGGAAGACGGCACTATTTTTGAAGGTCAGGCCTTCGGTGCTGATGTGGATGTGACGGGTGAAATCGTCTTTAATACTGGTATGACAGGTTATCAAGAATCTATCACAGACCAGTCTTACAATGGTCAAATTTTGACTTTTACTTATCCACTTGTTGGTAACTACGGTGTTAACCGTGACGACTATGAGTCAATTAAGCCAACGACTAAGGGTGTCGTTGTGTCAGAGGCCAGCCGTCGTGCCAGCAACTGGCGTAACCAAATGACCTTGGATGAGTTTTTGAAGGCGAAAACATCCCTGGTATCTCTGGTATTGATACACGTGCCTTGACTAAGATTATCCGTCAACACGGTACCATGAAAGCCACTTTGGCCAGCCCTGGTGACAGTATCGAGCACTTGCAAGATCAATTGCGTGCGACTGTTTTGCCAACCAACAATATTGAGCAGGTATCAACTAAGACAGCCTACCCAGCACCAGGTGTTGGTAAAAATATCGTTTTGGTTGACTTTGGTCTCAAGCACTCTATCTTGCGTGAGTTTTCAAAACGTGATTGTAACGTGACTGTTGTGCCACATGATATCACTGCAGAAGAAATCCTTCACCTTAATCCAGATGGCGTGATGTTGTCAAATGGTCCAGGTAACCCTGAAGATGTACCGTATGCACTTGATATGATTCGTGGCATCCAAGGTAAAATTCCAATCTTTGGTATTTGTATGGGTCACCAATTGTTTAGTTTGGCTAATGGTGCCAAGGCCTACAAGATGAAGTTCGGTCACCGTGGATTTAACCACGCGGTTCGTGAAATTGCGACTGGTCGTGTTGATTTCACCAGCCAAAACCATGGTTATGCCATTGACCGTGAGTCACTTCCAGATTGCCTCATGGTAACACACGAAGAAATTAACGATAAGTCAGTTGAAGGTGTTCGTCACCGTGACTTCCCTGCATTCTCAGTGCAATTCCACCCAGATGCAGCACCTGGTCCACACGATGCTAGCTATCTCTTTTGATGAGTTCTTGAATTGATTGATGCTTTCCAAGCTGAAAAAGCACGTCGTTAATTGCAACTGTCTAGACTATAGTGGGGTGTGACCTCTGGTCGCCCCAGTCTACTACCTTATTTAATGACAACCAGAGAGTTGTCAAATAGAAAGGAGAAGATACAGGTTCACGGAAGTGAACACGCCCTAAGGACTATGTGAAAAGATAAACGGTGACTAGGCACGCTTGAGCGTCGTCGTCACGTTTCCTATTTCACTGGGTCCTTAACGGGGCTTTGTATCATAAATTATGCTAAACGTTCTGATATTAAAAAATTATGCTTATCGGGTCTGGTCCTATCATCATCGGTCAGGCTGCTGAGTTCGACTACGCTGGTACGCAAGCCTGCTTGGCCTTGAAAGAAGAAGGTTACAGTGTTGTCCTTGTTAACTCTAACCCTGCGACAATCATGACTGATAAAGAAATCGCAGATAAGGTTTACATTGAACCAATTACCCTTGAGTTTGTCACACGTATTCTTCGTAAAGAGCGTCCTGATGCCCTCTTGCCAACACTTGGTGGACAAACTGGTTTGAACATGGCAATGGAATTGTCAAAAGCTGGTATTCTTGAAGAACTCGGGTAGAGCTTTTGGGAACAAAATTGTCTGCCATTGACCAAGCCGAAGACCGTGACCTCTTCAAACAATTGATGGAAGATTTGGAACAACCTATTCCAGAATCTGAAATCGTCAATACAGTTGAAGAAGCAGTTGCCTTTGCGACAGAAATTGGTTACCCAGTTATCGTGCGTCCTGCCTTTACCCTTGGTGGTACTGGTGGTGGTATGTGTGCCAACGAAGAAGAACTTCGTGAAATCGCTGAAAATGGCTTGAAATTGTCACCAGTAACACAATGTTTGATTGAACGTTCTATCGCTGGTTTCAAGGAAATCGAATACGAAGTTATGCGTGATGCCGCAGACAATGCTCTTGTGGTATGTAACATGGAAAACTTTGACCCAGTTGGTATCCACACAGGGGACTCAATCGTATTTGCCCCAACGCAAACCTTGTCAGATATTGAAAACCAAATGCTTCGTGATGCCAGCTTGAAGATTATCCGTGCCCTTAAAATTGAGGGTGGCTGTAACGTACAGTTGGCTCTTGACCCTAATAGCTTCAAGTACTATGTTATCGAAGTAAACCCTCGTGTATCACGTTCATCAGCCCTTGCCTCAAAAGCAACTGGTTACCCAATCGCCAAATTGGCAGCCAAGATCGCTGTTGGTTTGACACTTGATGAAATGATTAACCCAGTCACTGGTACAACTTATGCCATGTTTGAACCAGCTCTTGACTATGTGGTTGCTAAGATTCCACGTTTCCCATTTGATAAATTTGAACATGGTGAACGTCGTCTTGGTACTCAAATGAAAGCAACAGGTGAAGTTATGGCTATCGGTCGTAACATCGAAGAGTCACTTCTTAAAGCCTGCCGTTCACTTGAAATCGGTGTTTACCACAATGAAATGCCTGAGCTTGCGGATGTCACAGACGACGCCTTGGTTGAAAAGATTGTTAAAGCTCAAGACGACCGTCTCTTCTACCTCTCTGAAGCTATCCGTCGTGGTTACACTATTGAAGAATTGTCAGAGTTGACTAAGATTGATATCTTCTTCCTTGACAAATTGCTCCATATCTTTGAATTGGAACAAGAATTGGCTACTCACGTAGGCGATGTTGAAGTTCTGAAAGAAGCTAAACGTAACGGTTTCTCTGATCGTAAGATTGCTGATCTTTGGAATCAAACAGCTGACCAAGTACGTGCGACACGTTTGGAAAATAATATTGTTCCTGTTTACAAGATGGTCGATACCTGTGCGGCTGAGTTCGAGTCATCAACACCGTATTTCTACTCAACTTACGAGTGGGAAAATGAATCAATCAAATCTGATAAAGAATCTGTCATCGTTCTTGGTTCAGGACCTATCCGTATCGGACAAGGGGTTGAGTTCGACTATGCGACAGTTCACTCTGTGAAAAGCTATCCAGGCTGCAGGTTACGAAGCTATCATCATGAACTCTAACCCTGAGACGGTTTCAACAGACTTCTCAGTTTCAGATAAACTTTACTTCGAACCATTGACTTTCGAAGACGTGATGAACGTTATCGAATTGGAACAACCTAAGGGTGTCGTGGTTCAGTTTGGTGGACAAACAGCCATCAACTTGGCAGAGCCATTGTCTAAAGCTGGTGTGAAAATCTTGGGTACACAGGTTGCTGACCTTGACCGTGCCGAAGACCGTGACCTTTTGAACAAGCCCTTAAAGATTTGGACATTCCACAACCACCAGGACAAACAGCGACAAATGAAGAAGAAGCGGTTGAAGCAGCTCGTAAGATTGGCTTCCCAGTTCTTGTTCGTCCGTCATACGTTTTGGGTGGACGTGCCATGGAAATCGTTGAAAATGAAGAAGACCTTCGTTCTTACATGCGTACAGCCGTTAAGGCAAGTCCAGACCACCCAGTCCTTGTTGATAGCTATATCATTGGACGTGAGTGTGAAGTGGATGCCATCTCTGATGGTAAGGATGTCTTGATTCCAGGTATATGGAACACATCGAACGTGCAGGGGTTCACTCAGGGGACTCAATGGCAGTTTACCCACCACAAACCCTTTCTAAGAAAATCCAAGAGACTATCGCTGACTACACTAAACGCTTGGCTATTGGTCTTAACTGTATCGGTATGATGAACATTCAGTTTGTTATTAAGGATGAAACGGTCTATGTTATCGAGGTTAACCCACGTGCTAGCCGTACCGTACCATTCTTGTCTAAGGTTACTGATATCCCAATGGCTCAAGTTGCTACAAACTTGATTCTTTGGTAAATCATTGGCTGAGCAAGGTTACAAAGATGGTCTTTACCCAGAAAGTAACCATGTCCATGTCAAAAGCACCAGTCTTCTCATTCACAAAATTGGCTAAGGTAGATAGCCTCCTTGGACCTGAAATGAAATCAACTGGTGAAGTTATGGGTACAGATGCGACTCTTGAAAAGCGCTCTACAAAGCTTTTGAAGCATCTTACCTCCACTTGCCAACCTTTGGTAATGTCATCTTTACTATTCATGATGATACTAAAGAAGAAGCCCTTGACTTGGCCCGTCGCTTCGATGCTATCGGTTATGGTATCTATGCAACTGAGGGAACAGCTAAGTTCTTGAATGAACATAGGAGTTCACGCAACGCTTGTTAACAAATTAGGTGAAAATGATGATAACGACATTCCAGCCCTCGTTCGTACAGGTAAAGCGCAAGCCATTATCAATACGGTTGGTAACAAACGTACTTATGACGAAGACGGAGCAGCTATCCGTAGCTCAGCTATTGAAGCTGGAATTCCACTCTTCACAGCGCTTGATACAGCAGATGCTATGGTGCGTGTGCTTGAAAGCCGTAGCTTTACAACAGAAGCTATCTAATCACAAAATAAAGTCTCAGCCTTGCTGGGGCTTTTTTTTACACAAATGTAAGCTAACAAATGCAAATGAAAGCTAAGACTATGGTTTTTCAGTTTCCTAAGATTCTGCTATACTAGAAACATGATTATTACCACATCTTTACGTGAAAATGAGGCCTTGATTGCACGTGCCCAAGAATTAGCTCACGAACTCGGGGCTGCCTATCAACCTCGTCGCAAGTTATCCTTGGCAAAATGTTTAGAGCGATTTGGAGCTTTTTATCTTCTATATAAAGACAGACTGTCTTTTTGTCAATGCGGATGGCAGTGAGCTGTCCTTTCATCCAGATACAGCAGTTCTTCGGATTAAGGCACCACACGATGCTCTAGTCAATCTTTTGGGTTCGTCTAGCAAGTCTATTCTCGACACGACCATGGGTCTGGCTTCCGATAGTCTAGTTATGGCGGCAGCGGGAAATAAGGTGACTGCCCTTGAGAGTCAAGAAGTGATTTTTCAGGTGGTTTCTCGTGGTCTGGCCACTTATCAGACAGATGATAAGAAGCTTGAAAAAGCGATGCGGTCTATTAAGACAATTAAGAGCGGTAGTTTATCCTTTTTTTGAAATCCCAGGCTGATCATTCTTTTGATATCATCTATGCCGATCCTATGTTTTCAGAGATCATCAAAGGAATCAGAAAAATCTACAAGCTATCAAACCTCTAGCTAATGGTAGCCGTCTGACAGAAGAATGGCTAAAAGAAGCTAAACGTGTTGCACGGGAAAAAATTATTATCAAGGCACATTTCCGAGATACTGTTTTTGAAGAACTTGGTTTTGAGCGTCAGATTCGTCCCAATCAAAAAGCTGCATTATGGTTGTCATGGATTTAAGCGAAGGCCATTGACACAGAAAGTTAAAAGTATTACAATTGTTTTATTTATGTGGTACAAAAGAAAAGAGAGACATATGCGAAAGAAAATCAGTCCAAAGTTATTTGAAAATAAAAAAAGAGTTTGGATCATTGGAGGGATTGGCTTCCTTGTCCTTTTGGTTCTAGGCTTTAACCTTTTTTGCTGGTGGTGGCAAAAGATGATAAGGCTTCCGAGTCCCCACAGCAAGTAAAAGGTAATCAAGGGGCAGTTGGCCTCGTCCACCCTTCTGACTGGCATGGTGAAGGCTCAGTCGGAACAGTACGTTTATTTTGACAATACCATTGGACGCAATGCCACTGTGACAGTTTCTGTTGGTGAGGAAGTTAGCGTTGGTCAGCAACTGGTCCAATACGACAGCACCTCAGCCCAAGCGGCTTATGATACGGCTAGCCGTGCCTATAATCGGAAGGCAGTTCGTGACCGTAATTATTTCCAACAGTATGGAACAGCTCCTGCAGCTTCGGCACAAACAAGTAGTGATTCGGATGAGGATGATTCGACGACTACCGTTAGTCCTCAACAGCGTCAGCAAACCGAGGCAAGTAATTACCAAACTTTGCAGAGATTATAATGATGCCATTGCCAATGCAGCATCAAGAGCTAGAAAAGGCACAAGATGTTCTCAACCAAACAGTCATTGTCTCAGATGTTAATGGGACAGTTGGCAGAAGTTGCGGACTCTGTGGATCCTGCTTCAAAGAGAGCCAGACTCTAGTTCATGTGACCAGTGAAGGCCAATTTGAGATTCAAGGACCTTAACAGAATATGACATTCCAAATATTTCAGTGGGGCAAAGGTCAAGTTATGCTTCAAAGTATACCCAGACCAAACTTGGACAGGGAAGGTCAGCTATGTTTCCAATTATCCTAAGCAAAATGCCAGTCAGTCAGCGGGTACATCTGGCACTCAGGTCGAGTCAGGTTCTCAGTATGAATACAAGGTTTCAATTGACCAGCCCAATTGGTAAGCTCAAGCAAGGCATTCAATGTATCTCTTGGAAGTGACCAAAGATGATGATGCCCTGTTAGTTCAGTAACTGCTGCCTGTGACCAAGAAAGGATCTGCAACTACGTCTGGGTTTACGATGAGGAGAGTCAAAAAATCAAGCAGGTCAAAGGTTAAACTTGGTAATGCAGATGCTAAGCAACAAAATTGCCTCAGGACAAAGAAGGTCAAAGGTTATCACCAAGGCTGAAATTCTTTAGGATGGTGAGACCCTGAAGAATGTGACGGATGCCGATAGCAAAAAAATCAAAAGACACTAGTGGAGAAGAGGTGAAGTCTAGTGACTAAGCCAGCACTTATGGTCTTAAAAGGCATCACCAAGTCTTTCAAAATGGTCAAGAGTCCTTGCAGGTCCTTAAGGGGATTGACTTATCGGTAGAAAAGAAGGGGACTTCGTGGCAATCATGGGCCCTTCTGGATCAGGAAATCAACCCTCATGAATATTATTGGACTTCTTTGATCAACCGACTACAGGTTCCTATCAACTCGAGGGAGAGAATGTAGCTGAGCTCTCTGAAAACCGCTTGGCCAAGGTAAGAAATAACCAGATTGGCTTTATCTTTCAGCAGTTTTTCTCTTGCCAAAGTTAAGTGCCCAAAAGAACGTAGAGCTTCCCCTGATTTATGCGGGGAAATCTCCACGTGAACGTAAGCAAAGGTCACAACAATTCTTGGAAAAAGTCGGCTTGTCAGACCGCAGCCATCATTTGCCGTCAGAGCTGTCTGGTGGACAGAAGCAAAGGGGTGGCTATTGCGCGTGCACTGTCTAACGATCCAGCAATCATTTTGGCGGATGAACCTACGGGTGCGCTTGATACCAAGACAGGAACCCAGATTATGGATCTCTTAACCCAGCTAAACCGAGAAGGAAGACCATTGTCATGGTTACCCATGAACCAGAGATTGCGGATTATGCCCGACATAAGATTGTCATACGTGATGGGGAAATCACCCAAGACACAACGGGACAGCGTTCGGATAGACTAGGAGGGTAAGAATGGAAAATTGGAAATTTTGCTCTTAGTTCTATTCGTTCACACAAGATGCGGTCCTTCCTGACCATGTTGGGGATTATCATTGGTGTTGCTGCGGTAGTACTTTTATCATGGGTCTAGGAAATGGGATGCGTCAGAGTGTTACCGATAGTGTGACAGGTGATAAGGATACTGTTCAAGTCTACTATGAAGCCAAGGGTGAGGAGCTAGATCCTGCCTATGCGGACCTGTCACATCCGACCAAACCGGTTAAAGAAGTTTGGTTGGAGCAAGTGGCTAAGCAGACGCCTGGTATCGATAGTTATTTTTGTGACCAACAGCCTAACTTCCTCTATCTCCCTCCAAAAAAGACTGTGAAGAATGTTAATATCACAGGTGCCAGCCAGGGGCTACTTTAAAAGCTAAAAAGTTAGAGATGTTGACAGGACGTTCCTTGCAAGACAATGATTATAAAAAAAACTTTTCACGAGTCATTGTCATTGATCAGATGGTGGTTAAAAACTCTTTGAGACGAATGAGGATGCCCAAACCAAGTGGTTACTATTGGGAAAAAATGATTATCGTGTGATTGGTGTTTATAAGAATAAAGACACAGCAATCGGTGCCTATGGTGAAATTGAACAGCTCTTGTGGCCAAATACCCAGTTAGCAGCTGAAAATAATACCGATGCTATTGGTCAGATTTTTTCCATGTGACCGATGTGAAAAATAGTAGCAGTGTTGCTAAGGATGCTGCCAAACGCTTGACCCAGTTGGCCCAAGATGACAATGGAGAATATAAGGCAGCAGACATGAGCTCGGCCCTAGATCAGGTCAACACAATCTTTGGAACCATTACCACCGTTGTCGAGCTATTGCTGGGATTTCACTCTTAGTTGGTGGAATCGGTGTTATGAACATCATGTTGGTTTCGGTAACTGAGCGGACACGAGAGATTGGTCTTCGTAAGGCTTTAGGTGCCACACGTCGTAAAAATCTTGACACAGTTTCTGATTGAGTCCATGGTTTTGACCATTCTGGGAGGTTTGATTGGGCTGGGCTTTGCGGCCCTAGTCGTTGGACCAATCGGGAATGCCATGGAGCTTAAAGCGACAGTCTCTTGGCGTAGCCATGGGAAGTATTGCTTTCTCAGCAGCTGTGGGAATTATCTTTGGTCTCCTACCGGCTAATAAAGCTTCAAAACTCGATCCTATCGAAGCACTCAGATATGATTAGACCTGACCTCTTGAAATCTTTTAGATTTTGAGAGGTTTTTATGCTTTTCAAAAAAGATAGAGAAAAAATAAAAAAATTTGCATTTTTTTTTGACGTCTGATTTAGGTCATGGTATTATATATGAGGTTTGAAAAAACTGACCTAAGACAGTTGGGGGAGTTAAACTCATAAACATCCAACCGAGGCACAAAACGTAACTATTTTTTTTGTAACGTATTGTACTTTCGTGTCTAGGTTTAGGTACGATTTTTTTGTGCCTAGCCCAAAAAAATAAAAACGGAGGTAAAACTACTAATGAGTGAAGCTATTATTGCTAAGAAAGCTGAACAGGTTGCGATTGTCGCTGAGAAAATGAAAGCTGCAGCATCAATCGTCGTTGTTGACTCTCGTGGACTTACAGTTGACCAAGATACAGTTCTTCGTCGTAATCTTCGTGAATCAGGCGTTGAATTTAAAGTTATCAAAACTCAATCTTGACTCGTGCAGCTGAAGAAGCAGGTCTTGAAGACCTTAAAGGACTCTTTTGTTGGTCCATCTGCAGTAGCATTTTCTAACGAAGATGTTATCGCACCTGCGAAAGTTATTAGCGAATTTGCTAAAGACGCAGAAGCTCTTGAAATCAAAGGTGGTGTTGTTGACGGCGCGTTCACTTCAGTCGAAGAAATCAACGCTCTTGCATCACTTCCAAACAAAGAAGGTATGCTTTCTATGCTCCTTTCTGTACTTCAAGCGCCAGTGCGCAACGTTGCATACGCTGTCAAAGCGGTTGCAGAAAGCAAAGAAGACGGTGCTGCGTAAGCTCATCTTCACAACTCGTAGCCTAAGCTACGTTTAAAAATTATATTAAAAAACACATTTGGAAGAAATCACAATGGCATTGAACATTGAAAACATTATTGCTGAAATTAAAGAAGCTTCAATCCTTGAATTGAACGACCTTGTAAAAAGCTATCGAAGAAGAGTTTGGCGTAACTGCTGCTGCTCCTGTAGCTGCTGCTGCAGCTGGTGCTGCTGACGCTGGTGCTGCTAAAGATTCATTCGACGTTGAATTGACATCTGCAGGCGACAAGAAAGTTGCTGTTATCAAAGTTGTTCGTG
>VOFC01005071.1_pt1 | contig 25135 bp, 44 predicted proteins | sample 5384161 | NCBI WGS metagenome assembly VOFC01 (sample SAMN12384722, study PRJNA508395) | human gut metagenome | isolation source: healthy gut B | host: Homo sapiens | reverse complement strand
ACGTATTGCTTAATTTATGTACCATAGATATTGCCTAAAGTTATTTTGATAATATTTTTTCGCTTCCATAGTAAATATATAAAATATCAATAGTATCCTTATCCATAGAATTTGTTAAATTTGAAATAATTCCAAAAATTTCTTCTGCATTATATTCTGTTTTATTTATTACTGAATTGCTATTCCATTAATTGTATTTAATTTTAATGTCTGTTCGTTACTAATTTTATTTGAATATTTTTTCATTTTTAACAACATCATTTAACATAAATTCTACAAAGTCTTTTAATGATGAACTCATATTACTATCAATATTTTTAGCTGAATATAGTGAGTATAAAAGCTTCACATCATCATTTTTCTAAACCTAATAAATTTGAAATTTCATTAGCTGAATATTTTTTATTATTAATTACACTTTCCATTACTTTATCAATTAATTTTAAATTGCTTACTGTATCTGCTTTTTATGCTTCCCCTTTAATTCACTATCTTCTTTATGTTGTAAAATAAAGTCTACAAAATTTATTGGTGTTATTTTTCAACTTAGTTGTTTGTAAACTATATAATGTATATATCATCTTTGTTTGATTAGTATCAATTCCTACTAAATTTGATAATTCTTTATATGAATATTCTTTGTTATTTTCAGTGCTATTCATTATTTTATATGCCATTTGCAGTTTATTAAGATTTTCTTTATTCATATTGCTAGATATTTGCTCATTACTGCTATTATCAAGAATAAATTTAACAAACTGATATGGGGTTTGCTTCAATTTTAGTATTTCCTTTGGTATAATTATATAGTCCATATATTTGATATGTTTGTTTAGTATTTATATTAAATATTTTAGAAATTTGTGTTGCAGTATATTTACTAGGGTTTAAGCTATCATCTATTATTATCTTTATTAATTTAATATTACTTAATGAAGTTTTATCTAAATTATTTGATAAATTATCTACCATTAAATTAATAAATTTTGTGGTGTCATTTGATAATTATCTGGTAATTGTAAGGTTTTATAAACGGTATCTACTAATCCATTACTTATATTGTTAAATATAAGATAGTCCTTCTCTATTCATCTTTGTTGTATTAATGTTATTTTCATTTTTTGCAAATACTGATACTTTATTTATTGCACTTATATCAACACCATCTAGATAATTTGTATTATTTTTTAAATAATTAACAAAGTCAATAAACTTGATATCTTTTAAAGTGGTACCACTATCTATTGTCGTATATTTTAATAATAATAGTTGTTTAACTAAATTTTCATCAATTCCAAATAAGCTTGATAATTCTTTTGAATTCATATTTTTTCAATTATATTTTTATTACTCATTGTTTGTAATAATTTTAAATTGGTAATTGTATTACTATCAAATTTATTAGAATAGTCTTTATTAGTTAATACATTATTTACAACAAAATTTGAAAATTCATTAATTGAAAGTTTGTTATCCACTCCATATATGCTGTAATAATATAAATATAATTTATCTACTGTATTTTTATCAATTTTCAAATAAATTTGCCATTTCTGTTGAATTCATGCTTTTTGTTATTGTGTTTTTATTTAAAAATTTATTTAAAGTAGTTAAACTATCTTTGCAGATTTTGGTATATTACTAGAATAGTTCTCATTAGTTAAAACATCTTTATTTATAAAATTAACAAAATCTTTAATTGGTAATTTTATATTAACTTTATTTGAATAATAATATATAAATAAGTTATAAGCATCATTTTTATCTATCTCTAAAATATTAGCAATTTCAATTATATGTTCTCTTTTTTTATTCATTTCACTAGTAGATGTAAATTTTTTTTAATCTTTCTATATTGTTTTTTGTATTATTATCTATTTTAGAAGAAAGATTTTTATTATTTAAAACATTATCTTTAGTAAATTTTATAAATTCATTAAATGTCATTGTCTTGTCTTTATTATCATTGTAATAATTATAATATAAAATTTTTAATAAATAATCATCTATTTTTTGTGTCTGTATTTAATTCTTCTAGTTTATCATTAAATTCATCATATTTTAGCTTTTTCTCCAATGGTATTTCCATATGCTAAAAACCTCATCTACCTTTTCAGTATCTTCTAATTCTTTTTTTAAATATTTAGAAACTGTTTCTTCATCTTTATTGTTATATACAATTGCCATTTGTTATTTTCAGTAAAACCTTCTGCTATTTTATCTTCATCTGAAGGAGTATATAAAATTTTTAAATTACCTTTTAATATAGCTACCCAAAAATAAGATAATTAATAATATAAATCCTATACTTCTAAATTTATAAATAAAATTTCCTAAATGATTTAAAAGTAATTTTTGGTGCCTTTTTTCTTTGTTTTAGTTATTAACTTATCAAATATTAATATTAAAGCTGGTAAACATGTAAATATTACTAATAAACTTAAAAAAGAACACCTTTAGCCAAAAACTAATCCCAAGTCTTTTCCTATTGTAAAGCTCATAAATACCAATGTTATTAATCCTACAATTGTTGTTAATGAACTACTAAAATAGATGAAAATGATTTATATAAGGCTTCTTTCATAGCTTCTACATTATTATTATTTTTCTCTTTTTTTTTGTCTATAGCGGTTAATTAACATTATAGAATAGTCCATTGATAATGCTAATTGTAAAATGGCTGATATTGAACTTGTAATATTAGAAACTGTACCAAATATAATATTTGTTCCATTATTTAATAATACTGCAATTCAATACAAACTAAAAATAAAAAAGGTTCTATATATGATTTCACACATAATAATAAGTATTATTGCAACTATTGCAACTGCTAAAACTAGAATCAAGTAGGTAATATTGTCATATTTCTATCCTTAATACTACCACTTGTATAAAATTCATAATCTTTAAATTCATTGTTTACTGTATCATAAACTGTAGCTGCTGTTTCAGAATCATCTGTATCATCAACATTTATAACATATAATGTATATTCATTAGAGTTATATTCCTCACTTTCCTTTTCATAATCAACACTAGAAACTCCATCAATTTCTAATATTTTCTTTATACATATTATCTTTTTCGTCTTCTGTTAAATTTTTAAACATTATATTAAGATATGATTTTTTTCTTTCATCAAATTCTTTTCCATAATATCCATTCCTATTTTTGTCTCAGAATCTGATGGTAAATATTCTGTCATCTCATAATTTATTTTTTACTTGTTGAGATAAAAAAATACTGATACTATGGCGAAAAAAAAAAACACTACCATTATAATGTTTCTTCTTCTTACAATAAAATCTGTTATTTTTTCCAAAAATATCCTTCCTTTCGTTATTTTAGCATTTTCTATTTAATTATATGCTGATTAATATAAAAAAACAATAGACAATTTCAGGCATTTGACTAAAACTTTTAAAAGTTATATAATTTAAAAATTGAGGTGATTATATGAATAGAAAACAAAGATAAAAGAAATTTAAATACTAAAGTGGAACTTGCTAATGCTTTTAAAGAATTATCTAAAAAAAAAAAGCCAATGAATAAAATAACTGTAAATGATTTAATTAAATACCGCCAATTAAATAGAAACACGTTTTTATCATCATTTTGAAGATATTCATGATTTTAATTAATTGATGTTTAATGAAGAAGCAAAAAAAATAATAGATAATTTTGATAAAAAGTAATTACGAAAAATTTTTTAAATAGTGTCTTAGATATATTGAAGAAAACAACATATTCTAAACTCCGCATATAATTCTTTTGTAGAGAACAATTAAAAAAAATAAAAATTACCACTTTATACAACTTTGATGGAATTATTACTAATCATAAAAAAAAAAGTCGCAATTAAATCATAGATGAAGATTTAAACAATCCTTTAATTGATTTTTACAGTGCAGGAATTGAGAATTAATAGTTAACTACTGTAAAGAAGAACAATGCATTGGATAGAAAAAAAATTAATTGAGTTATTTATTTGCTTTAACTAATTCTATTCCTATTTTAAATTAATAATAATATAATTAAAAACTAAAAATCTTCTATTTTTTAATCCTGCTATCTGTTAATTAATAGATAATATAATAAAACCTTGTTCTAATTCATAAAATGATAAAACAAGGTTTTATTATATTATAATGTATTACAAATTTGTTATATTCTTAGTATATTCCTATTTTAATCTCCTAAATTTATACCTATGTGTCTCACTGTTTTTAATAAATGATATTTCATGATAATTTCTCTTAATTATAATTTAATTATTTATTTTCATGTTGTTTTCTTTGCTTTTTTCTGCTCAAGAACCTTTTCTAATCTCTCAAGTTCTTGTCTGGTTTCTTCTATTTCCTCTTCTGTCTTAACCATTGGCATAAATTCTTCTGTAAATTTATATTCATCTCTATTTTTAATATATAGAAGTCCTAATATAGAAAATACTACTGCCCCAACAAAATTTACTAATAAGTCTTTCATAGTATCATTTATTCCAATATCTAAGTAACCATTATCTATTGTTATTACTGTAGGAGATTTATTTACTGTACCATATATTTGAGTTTTCTCAATATTTTTATTGTAACAGCCTCATTTTTCTTTTTCTTCGTTTAAATTAACAGAAGATATTTGAGAAACCACTCTATCTTTTTTGCATATCCATATTAAAAGTTTTATCCATGCCATATTCAAAAATTCCCATAAAACTCCTATTGTCATAGAAAAACAAAATGCAACTACTGCTACAAACAAAGGAGACAATTTATTTAACGAATTTTTTCTTTTCTTTCTATTTAATATATCTATCATTGAAAAGCCAATTGCTGCACACAAAATCCATTTAAAGTATGTAAAATTGTATCCCAATGTTTAAACACTCCATAAAAATTTTGGACTTCTCCTAAAATCTCTGCTGAAAAGATAAACAAAAATATTATAATTTCTAATGTATTTGGTAATTTTATATATAACTTTTGATCTATTATTATTGGTATTGCAAATAATATTAAAGTAAGCAAACACATAAATACATTTTCATAATTTCCTTTTAAAAACTGTAAAATCATTGTTATTATTACTAAAACTCTTAATACTAAATATACTGTTGCCGTTATTTTCTTTATTTTACCTATTACTACTAATCTTTTCATAACTTTTACCCCTTTCAATTCTTTTTAATTCAATATTATCATAGATATTAATTAATATCAATTAAATAATTTAATTTAATGTCAAAATAGTTACTGGATAATGTTTTTGCCAAAATGCCAAAACATTATCTAGTAACCAAAATATTGCTTTAAAACTGCTTTTAATGTGTACCTAAGAATTACTTTTCTAACCATATTTTAATTTTTCAATTCACCAATAATTTTATTTATAGTTAATATACTTCAAAATTCTAACTCTAATAAATCTTCAATTAATAAAAAAAAGTACTTGATAAATAGAAGAATAATGATATATTATATATGTTGAAAGGAGTTAAACATATGATAGATTTAAAAGACAATCCCCCATTTCTAAATGAATTTTTAGAATACTTAACCGGAATATTAAATAAATCACCAAATACTGTTAAAGAATATAATTATGACCTTTCACATTTTCTGAAATTTATAATGTATCATTTTAAATTGATAATAATGATAATATAAAAGGAAATAGATATTCATAATATGGATTTTTCCGTTATAAAACGTATAACTTTAAATGATATACACTTCGTTTCTATATTATCTTGCAGATAATTTTCATAGTAAGCCTACTACAAGAGCTAGAAAAGCAGCCAGCATTAGGTGTTTTTTTATTATTTAACACAAAAAGCTAAATTATTAGAAGTAAATCCTGCTCAGGGATTAGAAACCCCTAAAATAGGAAAAAGACTTCCTAAGTATTTAACTTTAGAGCAAAGTAAAAAATTGTTAGAGGCAACTAAAAATACTTCAGATGAATATAAAGAAAGAGATTATGCTATAATAACTTTATTTTTAAATTGTGGTATGCGTTTATCTGAATTAGTTGGAATAAATATAAAAGATATAAACTTTTCAGATAAAAAATTAACTGTTATAGGTAAAGGTGATAAAGAAAGAACTATTTATCTAAATCCTGCATGTATTGCAGCCATAAATGAATATCTTAAAGTAAGACCTCATGATGGTGTAAAATACAACTCAAGAGATGCATTGTTTTAAGCAAAAAAGAAAAGAACGTATTAGTAATAGAATGGTACAAGAAATAGTCAAAAGAGAACTTGCTAAAGCTGGTTTAGATATAAATAAGTATTCTGTACATAAATTAAGACATACCGCAGCAACTTTAATGTACCAAAATGGTGTAGATATTAGAGCCTTACAAGTTTTACTTGGACATGAAAGTATTTCTACAACAGAAATTTATACTCATGTAGATAATATGCAAATAAAAGATGCAGTTGCTCAAAACCCTTTATCTAATGAAATTATAGGTAATACTAATAATGCATAGTCTTTTCATCTGTTATATTATATAATTTATAACCAATATAAAAAAATTTGAAAAAAATTTGATATATTTGTTTAGTTAATTTGTAAAATAAAACCTAAATATAATAATTATAACTAGCATTTATAACTATTATATTTAGGTTTATTTTTGTATTGAACAATATTTACATTTTTATTTTTTTAATCTCAAAGCATTTAAAATTACAGTAAAACTACTTAATACCATAGCTAAACTTTGCAATCATAGGATTAATATTTATTCCAATTCCACTTAACACTCCCATTGCAATTGGTATCATTAAACTATTATAAAAAATGCCCAAAATAAATTTTCTTTTATATTTCTAATAGTTTTTTTGCTTATATTTATTAAATTCATTATACTTGTTAAATCATTTTTAGTTAAAATTACATCTGAAGAATCTCTTGCTATATCTGTTCCACTATTTACACTAACTCCTATATCGCTTAAAGCTAAAGCAGGGCTATCATTTATTCCATCTCCAACCATCATTACAGTTTTACCTTTATCTTTTAATTTCTTTATTATGTTTGATTTTTCGTTTGGAGTTACATTTGCAATAACATTTTTTATTTCCAAAGTATCTGCAATCGATTTAGCAGTTTTTTATTGTCTCCTGTAAGCATCATTACTTCTATATTATTTTTATTTAACTCTTCAATAATGTTTTTTTGCATTGCCTCTTATAATATCATTCACTCCAATAATACCAAGAATTTCGTTGTTTTTTGCAATATAAACTATACTGTTACCATTTGTAGCAAGTAATTCTTCTTGCTCTATATATTTATTTTCTATTTTATACTTATTAAGTAATTTAGAATTTCCTACTAAAATTGTATTATTATCAATTGTTCCAACAATTCCATATCCACTTATATCTTCAAATTTTTTCTACATCTAATATTTTTCAAATTATTTGCTTCAATATATTCTTTAAAGGCTTTACTAATTGGATGAGTTGACTTTGACTCTAAGCTTCCAGCTAATTCTACAATTTCATTATTAGTTAAAAGTACTGTAATTTAAAATTTCTGCAATTTTTAATGTTCCATATGTTAATGTTCCAGTTTTATCAAATACGATAGTATTTATTTTTGAAGCATTTTCTAAGGTTTCGCTTTTCTTTACTAAAATTCCATGTGTTGCACAAACACCTTCACTTATTACTATGGCAAGAGGAGTAGCTAATCCCAAACTACAAGGACAAGCAACAACTAAAATGGTTACAAAAGTATTTATAGCAGATGTAAAACCTAATCCTAAAAATAAATATACTAAAAATGTAATAAAAGCTATAATAATAACTGTAGGTACAAAATAACCACTTACTGTATCTGCAATTTTAGCAATAGGAGCTTTTGTATTTGTTGCCTCTATTACAAGCTTAACTATTTCAGATATGGTAGATTCTTTTCCTATTTTTTCTGCTTTATATTCTATATATCCATCATAGTTTATACTTCCAGCAATAACCTTATCTCCTATATTTTTTGCAACAGGTTTGCTTTCTCCTGTTATAAATGACTCATCTAAATGCGTTTTTGCCAATTACAATTTCTCCATCTACAGAAATTCTTTCTCCTGGTTTACTAATTACTATATCCCCTTTATTTATCTCATCTATTGTAACTTTTTTCTCATCACCATTAACCTTAATTGTGGCATCTTTTGGAGTTATTTGAACTAACTTTTGGATAGCTTCCTTTGTTTTATCCTTACTAGCACCATCTATATACCTTCCAAGCTTAATAAAAAAATATTACAATTGCAGCAGATTCAAAATACAAATGTTCTACATAACTAGTGTTTCCTTTATAATTATATACATATTATATAAACTATATAATAAACTACTTAAAACTCCTATGGCAACTAATGTGGTCCATATTGGGAGATTTATGTATTAAATTTTAAATCCACTTTTTATAATGTCAAAACCATAAAAGATAAATGGAATTGTTATAATTAAAAGTGTTATAGCATAACTTATTGGATGTGTATGCATATTTAAAAATTCAAAAAGTAGGAAGTCCAATCATATGTCCCATTGAGACATACATTAATATAATTGATAAAATTAAAAAATATTATAAATAAAACTTTATTGTTTTTAGTATTATTTTTGTTTTTATATCTGTGTACAATCCTAAACTTTTAAATCCTGCCTTTTTCACAAATTCTTCAATATTTTTAATATTTAATTTAGTTTCATCATATTCTACTAAAGCATTAGACATTACTAAATTAACAGATGCATTTATAATTCCATCTTGTTTTTAACAGATACTTTTCAATCCATTAGAACATGCACTACAAGTCATCCCATCTATTGATAGTATAATTTTTTCATATAAGATATTCCTTCCATGTATTGCTCAAAATTCAAATAATAGTTACATATTTTCAATATTTTCTACTTTAAATCCTAAGTCTTCTATAGTATCTTCAATTTTTTATTATCAATTTTTGATTTAGTTTCAACTACTGCAGTACCGCTTTTGTAATCTGCTTCTACATTTTTTACTCCTTTAATATCTCCTAAAGCATTTTCTATTCTCTTTTCGCATCCTCACAATGCATTCCTTTTATTTTAATATTTAATTTTTCCATAAAACATGCAACCTTTCTATTATTCTAAATTAATATCTTTTTATTATAGCCTTCTTTAATTATTTTTATTATATATTTATGAGATATAATTGTAAAGTTTTTTACAATTATAGTAAAAAAATTATATATTTCATTTTAATTAGAAACTTTAATATTTATAATTATACTTTTCTATTTATTATTACAACTTATAATATAATAGGTTGTATTTGTCTATTTTCTAAAGCTTCTTCTAATGTTGGTATAGTGTATTTTGAATCAAATACAAGTGATCTAGGTTTAGTTATTGGATTATCTTGTCTAAATGGTACAAAATAGTAATGTTTTCTATTTAGTAATTTACCTATATTTTCTGCACTTCCAGATAATCCATCATTAGTAGAAATTGCAATAACTACAGGTTTTCATTTCTTAAATGTGATTTTGTAGCCATAGTTGCTGGTGTATTTATTATAGAATTTGCAAGCTTTGCAATGGTATTACCTGAGCATGGCTCAATAAGTATAATATCTGTTAATCCTTTTGGACCTATTGGCTCTGCTCCTTGAATTGTATTTATAATCTTATTTTCTGTAATTTCTTCAATTTCATTTATAAAATCTTTAGCTTTGCCAAATTTAGTATCTAATTTATATGCATTATATGACATAATAGGGATAATATTTGCACCTTCTTTTTTATATTTTTTAAGTTGTTCTATAGTTGTTTTAAACATGCAAAATGACCCTGTAAAAATAAATCCAATATTTTTATTTTTTAATTTCAAAACATAATTCCTCCTTACACATAATAAATAATTATAAATTAATATATTATATGTAATATTTTGTAGAATTGTGTTGTAAGGTTATTATATAAAAGCAACCAGAAGCTGCTGACATTAGTCAAGCTAGCTTCCGGTTGCTAATTTTGTTTAAAAGGTTATAAGTTTGTTCACCATTTTGGTAACAATCCTTATTTTTTGCTTCTGGCTGTAGTCTTTAGTTGTAGGCCAACTGTTCACCACATCAAAGATCTTAGAAATCTGAAGCATTCTGTTTGCAGCGTTTGCATTTTCTCTGCTAAAAACCATAGCTCTCAGGATCTTCCTCATCGAAATCTTCCTTTGAAGAAAAAAGTAGTGTAAAAGCCACTTCCTTCTCCGTATATTTTTCCCGCATTGCTTTAGAAGCAATCTTCTTACATCCGAAGTCTTGTAAAGCGACTTGGACATCTGGGATGATAGAATCGCGGTCCACATGGGGCCACATCCCTTCAAGGAAAAACAACGATTCGGAAGTACAAAGAAGTACTTTATCCTTTACCACCTCCCAAGGAGTCTCATGAATAGCAATGTTTGCAAAAAGCAAGAACTTATTCGGATCTTCAATCAGCTCTTCTGCTACAGAATGCACCAACTCTCTCCGCAGCTTTTCATGCATCTCGTTCTTTTTGTCCACTTTGCGGACTGCCACCTTGTTGTTTCTCATGTATATCAAACCTTTCATAAATTATAACAATGCAAAGAATTGCATTATTATAATTATATCACATTTTACATAATTTCTCAAATATTACTTTTAATTATATCTTTTATTACTTCACTTGATATAATTAATCCTGCAACAGAAGGAACAAACGATATACTTCCTGGTACCTTATTATTAGAATTTATCTCCAGCCTTATCGGTTCTTCCTTAGAATAAACAACTTTTAACTTTTTTATTCCTCTATTTTTAATTCTTTTCTCATTACTTTTGCAAGAGGACATACACTCGTTTTATATATGTCTTCTACCTCAAATTTTGTTGGTTCTAATTTATTGCCAGTTCCCATACTTGATATTATAGGTATATTTAATGCATCCGCTTCTTGTATTAAAGCTATCTTAGCCGTAACAGTATCTATTGCATCAACTATATACGAAATATTAGATGTTAGTTCAATTTTATTATCTGGCATATAAAAATTCTTTTTATATGTATTAACCTTTGCATCTGGGTTTATTTCTAATATTCTCTCTTTTGCAACTTCTACTTTAGCTTTTCCAATAGTTTTAGTTGTTGCAATAATTTGTCTATTTATATTTGTTATATCTATATTATCATTATCCACCAGTACAAAATTACCTATTCTGCTCTTGCTAAAGCTTCTACAACATATGAACCAACTCCACCAATGCCAAACACTGCAACTTTAGATTTTTAAGCTTTTCTACATTTTCTTTTCCTATTAATAATTCTTCTCTAGAAAAATATATTTTCCATAAAATAATCTCCTTTCTTATCTTCGTTGTTGATACATCTTTCGAAAGGCATAAATTTTTATTTTCAACATTTTATCTTTTATTTAACTATTTTACCTCCGCCTAGAATCATATCATTTATATAAAATACAGCTGATTGCCCAGGTGTTATAGCTCTCTGGGGTTCTTGAAACACAACTTTTTTATATTTCCGCTTCTTATATATTTTATTATTCCCTTTTTTCATATATTTCTTCATTAACTTGTACATCTTCTGCTTCTTTTAAGTCCTTATTATCCATAATTATTGTAGCCTTGGCAGATTTAGTAGAATAACGTGTTTTTACATCTACTACAATTGACTATCTTAGATTATCTATTAATAATAAATCTTCTCCAACTATAACCTCATTTTTAATTTTATTAAATCCTAAAACAAATAAAGGTACTTTTGTAAGCGATACCCAATCCTTTTCTTTTGACCTATCGTATAATTGTATAACCCTGTATGTCTGCCTAAGTATTTCACCATTTTAAATTTACTATATTACCTGCTTTAGGCTTTATTGAAGAATTTTTTCTAAAAAATTTTTATAATTTCCATTTGGAATAAAACAAATATCCTCACTATCTGGTTTATTTGCAACCTTTAATTGTTTTCTCTTGCTATTTTTTCTTATTTGGTCTTTATTTTCAAAATCTGATAATGGAAATATAATATGTTCTATAAATTCTTTTGGTATATTCCACAAAACATATGTTTGGTCTTTTTTCCTGCATTAGATTTTTTTATTACCCATCTATTATATTGTTCATTATATTCATTTTTAGCATAATGACCTGTTGCAATAAAATTACATCCATTTCTTTTGCTTTTTTCCCACATATATCCAAATTTCATGTATTTATTGCATTCTATACAAGGATTAGGTGTTTTGCAATTTTTATAACATCTATAAAATCATCTATAACATATTTTTTAAATTCATCTTTATAATCTATTGTAAATGAGGTATCCCTATTGATTTACATACATTTTTTGCATCTATATATGTACTTATATTACAACAACTACTTCCTGGAAAAAGTTCCATTGTTGCTCCTATTACTTCATATCCTTCTTTTTTTTTTAAAAAGAGCAGATACGCTACTGTCAACGCCTCCACTCATACCCAATAGCACTTTTTTATTTTCCATTTTCTATTTCTTACCTTTTTCTAATGACAAATATCTATTTTGCCATTCCGTTTTTGTTTCTGAATTCAAATTTTTTTTCTTTTTTTCACATATCTTCTAAAGTATGCCAAGCAAGCAATGCACATTTTACCCTTGCAGGCATTTCATCTCCACAATTAGGATTATGTCCTTTTTCACATAAATCACATTCTTCTAGTTTTTTCTTTTTGTTATATGAGTTCATGCTATGCTCCATTATGAGCTCATTATAAACATCACTTAAATCTTCCATCTAAAATTACCTTTCTAATTTTTTATATATTTTTTAAACATATTATATGCTTTATCTAAAGCTTTTTACAAGCTTGTCCACATCTTCTTTTGTGTTATAAATATAAAAACTTGCTCTACAAGTAGAATCTATTCCTAAAAATCTCATTAATGGTTGTGCACAATGATTTCCTGAACGCACACATACTCCATCTGAATCTAGAATACTTGCTACATCATGTGGATGAACTCCTTTTATATTGAATGATATAACTGCCTTTATTTGGTGTTAAATATAAAGGTTTTTCTATTGTTCTTTTTTCTAACTCATTTATTTTATTATAACAAATTTTCTTCTTGCTGCTCCTAGACCTATAACACCTTCTACATTTTGATTGTATCTTGCTCATAGACATATTCTATCATATCTCCACCCATTAAAAAATGGAGTCATTCTATTTAATAAAAAGTCACAATCTAAATCTTGTACATCAATTTTCATATGAGGGATACTCTGTGATGCATCCACAATAACAATAGCACCTTTTTTATGTGCATACTTTATTATTTTTTTCACATTATTAATAGTTCCTAAAACATTCGATACATGCGTAATGCTAACTATTTTAGTCTTATCAGTAATTTTAGATTCTATTTCTTCGTCTGAAAGTTCAAATTCATTATTTATATACATATATTTTAATTTGCTTTCTGTTTTTCTAGATACCATTTGCCATGGTACTAAATTTGAATGATGTTCCATTATTGAAATAACAATCTCATCATCTTTTTTTAAATTTTCTATACCATAAGAATATGCAATTAGATTCAAGCTTTCAGAGGCATTTTTTGAAAATATAATTTCTTCTCTATGTTTTGCATTTATGAATTTTGCTATTTTTGTTCTTGTATTTTCGTATATTTCTGTTGCTTCCATACTTAACGTGTATGCCCCTCTATGTGGATTGGCATTATATTTTTCATAAAATTTTTCTATTGCATTTATTACTTGAATTGGTTTTTGAGTTGTTGCCCCACTATCTAAATACACAATTTCTGTGTTCTCTAATAAAGGGAAATCTCTTTTTATATTTTCCATAAACCCCTCCTCCTAAAAATTCTTTTTCAAATTAATCTAATCTAATATCAATTTCATTTAAAATTTGATTTTTTAATTCTTCCTCTTCAATTTTTTCTAAAATCTTATTAAATTTAGCTCTTACTATTAATTTCATAGCTTCTTTTAAAGTAAATCCTCTACTCATAATATAAAATAGTTCTTTTTCTCCAACTTTTCCCGCTGAACTACTATGATTTCCTTCGACATCTTCTTCTGAACATAAAAGCATTGGAAGTGCTAAGGATTTTGCTTTATCTGATAAAAGCATACAATTTTCATTTTCATTTCCTGAAGCCTTTTTTGCTCCTTTTTTGAAGTCTATAGTTCCTTTGAAGTGTTTTCTTGCTTCATCTTTTAATGCACCTTGAACTTCAATATTTATATTTGATTTTTTTTTTTCCTCGTAATTCTCCGATATAATTCAAGTCAAATACTTGATTTTCTTTTCCTAAATAAATTGTATTTAAACTATTATCAGCTTTTTCTCCAATTAAATTCGAATAATAATTTGTAATACTATTTTTACCACCAAAATCAATAATTATATAATTGACTTTAGCATTTTTTTCTATATTATTTTCTATTGCTAGAAAATTATTTGATTTTAAATTTAATAGATTTACAATTATTATATTTACTTCTGAATTTTCCTTTGCTTCAACAGTTAATATTCCGTTATGAAAAAATGTTTCATCTTCTTTTGACTCATACTTTAATACAAATGAACTTATTGAATTTTTTTCTGCAATAACTTTAATATTTTCAAGTAAATTATTATTTTTATCGTCAAAATTAAAGTTTATCTTATTTAATTTTTTACATTTACCATTAACTTCAAAATTCAACTTACAATTTGACATTTCATTTACTAAATCTGTTAATTCGTCGCTTAATCCATATGTTAACTTTATACTTTTTATTTGATTATTGACTTTTATATCTTCTTGTTCTTTTATAATTTCTACATTCTCAAACTCTTCTATCTTTTTTGGAATTGATATATTCTCTAATTTTATATTATTAATATTAAAATTCCTTGAAGTTCTGACTGGTGTTTCATTTAATTTTAATTTTTCCACTTTCTATTATCATTCCTTTCTCAAGGTAAAAATTAGGTTAAAAAAACTTAATTAAGAGTGTCTATACTCTTTTCATTATATTTAATTTTAAAAAGAATTAATATAAAACTTTATTTTAACCAATAGCTCCTTCTAATTCTAAATTTATCAAATTATTCATTTCAACTGCATATTCAACAGGGAGTTCTTTTGATATAGGATATGCAAATCCTCTTACTATCATTGCTTTTGCATCTTCTTCTGATAATCCCCTACTCATTAAATAAAAAATTGCTTTATCACTTATTTTTCCGATTTTAGCTTCATGTGAAAATTCTACATCATCTGTTTTAATATCGTTAGTTGGTATTGTATCTGAAATCGAATTATCATCTAACATTAGTGATTCACAAGACACTGATGATTTTGAATTTTTTGCTACCTCGTTTATTCTTACTAGACTTCTATAAGTGCATTTTCCTCCATCTTTAGAAATTGATTTTGCATTTACTACACTTGAAGTATTTTTTGCATTGTGAACAACTTTAAAACCATTATCTAAATTTTGACCTTTACCTGCAAATGAAATTCCTGTATACTCTGTTTTTGCTCCATCTCCATTTAAAATGCTCATAGGATAAAGCATAGATATTTTTGAACCAAATGAACCAGTTACCCATTCCATCTTTGCATTTTTTCCTACCAATGCTTTTTTAGTATTTAAATTTAGCATATTTTTTGACCAATTTTCAATTGTAGAGTATCTTAAATAGCTATTGTCTTTAACATATAATTCAACACAACCTGCATGTAAATTTACTTTATTATATTTACGTGCACTACAACCTTCTATAAAATGAAGTGATGCTCCTTCATCTACAATAATCAAAGTATGTTCAAATTGACCTGATTCAGGTGAATTTAATCTAAAAGTATGATTGAAGTGGGATGTCTACTTTCACTCCCCTTGGAACATATACAAATGACCCTCCTGACCATACAGCACCATGTAGTGCAACAAATTTATGATCATAAACTGGTACACATTTCATGAAATGTGCTTTTACTAAATCAGGATATTCTCTAACTGCAGTTTCCATATCTGTATAAATTACTCCTTGTTCTAAAAAGTTCTTCTTTCATGCTGTGATAAACTACTTCTGAATCATATTGTGCTCCAACTCCCGCTAAAGATTTTTTTTTCTGCTTCCGGAATTCCAAGTTTATCGAATGTATCTTTTATATCTTTTGGAACATCATCCCATGAATTATTTAATTTGGTTTTTGGTCTTACATATGTTGCAATTTCATCCATATTAAGTTCAGAAATATCTGGTCCCCATGTCGGAAGTTCTAATTTTTCATAAACTTCTAGAGCTTTTAATCTGAATTCTTTCATCCAATTTGGTTCTTTTTTTTGTCTTGATATTTCCTCAATTATATCTTTTGTTAAACCTTTCTTTATTTTAAAGTCATATTCATCTTTGTTTTTTATATCATAGATATTTCTATTTATTTCTTCAACTTGAGTTTTCATTCTTTATCCTTTCTCAATTATTAGTTAAAAATTTTTTTACATTAAGCAAATTATAATAAATAAGAAGTAATCCAGTTCAAACATTAAATGCTGATCTATTCTTCAACCGTAGTTTATTTTCTGTATTTACTATATCCATTTTCTTCAATTTCTAAAGCCAATTTTGCATCACCTGTTGTAACAATTTTTCCATCTACTAGAACATGTACATAGTCAGGTTTTAAACTATGCAAAATTTTTGAATTATGTGTTATTATTAAAACTGCATTTTCATTGTTCTTAAACATTTCAATTCCTTTTGAAACTGTTTTTATTGCATCAACATCTAACCCAGAATCTGTCTCATCAAGTATTGCAAGTTTTGAATTTAATACAAGCATTTGTAAAATTTCATTTTTCTTTTTTTCTCCACCAGAAAATCCTACATTTAAACTTCTTTCCATATTTGCTGGATTCATTTTTAATTCTTCCATATCTTTTTTTAACTCTTCTCTGAATGCCAAAACTTTCACTGGTTTTCCTGTTATTTTACTTTTTGCATATTTTAAAAAGTTTGTAACAGATACACCTGGAATTTCTTCTGGAAGTTGAAATGACATAAATATTAATTTTTTCCTTCATGTCCTGTTCCATTGACATTTTCTATTGTTTGTATCATATCATCTCTTACTGTTTTTGCTGCTTCCTTTGTAAATGCATTTTTAATCAGTATTCGGCTGTAGCATTTTCTTTGTATTCTATATAAGGTTTTATCATATTTCCTTCATTGGCAAAAGCAGAATACATTGATGCCATATGTAATGGATTTACTAAAACTTTTCCTTGTCCATAACCTGTATCTGCAAGTTGTATTTCAGAAACAAATTTATTGTCATTTGCAAATTGTGACTTATCCATATTTATTGTAAATGGCATTTCTGTGTCAAATCCTATTTTTTAATAACTGTTCTGCAAATGTATTAGCTCCGATTTTTAATGCAGACTTTTGCAAAATATATATTATCTGAATATATTAAAGCATTCCTTAAATTTGCTGGACCACTATAAGTTTGCAATGTGGTAACTCTATAGTTTCCCCAACTAGAATTATTTTGCCAGCTTAGTCCACTTGGTCCATAATCTTCGTCTGCGCTCATCTTACCAGTAGTTAGTCCAATTGCTGCTGTAATAGGTTTAAAAGAAGATCCTGGTACATAAGTATTTTGATATCTCACAAGCATTGGATTATTTTTTATCATTATTCAATTTATTCCAAGCTTCATCTGAAAATCCTTTTATAAAATCATTTGAATCATATGTTGGAGTACTAACTAAAGCTAAAACTTCTCCTGTTTTTGGATTAATTGCAACAGATAACCCATTGTCTCCATCTAATTGTTTATATATTTTGTCTTGTAATCTTATATCTATTGTAGTTGTAATAGTTTCCCCATTATTTTCCTCTGTTTTTAGCTAAAGTTTTCACTTTATTTCCAGAACTATTAGTAATATATATTTCACAACCAGTTCCTGGTTTTAATCTGTTTTCATATATCTTTTTCTAATCCTGTTTTCCAATTATGCTTGACTCTGTATATCCCTTACCTGAATTTGCTTCCAATTCTTCTGCACTAATACTTCTAACATATCCTAATAAATGTGATGTTATTTTTCCATATGGATATTGTCTTTTTTTCCATCATCCCCAGTAATAGCAAGAGCTGTTCCATCTCTAGCAAGTATCGCTCCCCTTTTTTTCCTTGTGTTGTAGATACCCTTACTTTATAATCTGATTGTAAATCTGGAAATATTAGCTGAGAATACCAATTTAAATAATATTTATTATCATCTTGTCTATCAAATGTAGCTTTATTAGAAAAAGTAATATTACCTGCCATTGTGTCCATAGACATTGAATAAGTCAATTTCTATTCTCTTTTATCATAATTCAAATCCGAAATTGTAACATTTGTTGCTTCTATGCCATTATAAATATTGCTGTTTCTATCTAAATAAGTTTGTTTATCTACTCTTGTTTTTGTACTATCTGATAAAAGTGTATACATTGACTCAAAATCTTTTTCATTAATATATGACACATATTGCGTTAAAACCTCTTCTGGACTTTATGAGATGTTCCATGGAATCCGTATTTTCTAATTCCGTATCTTTCATAGTATTCATAAGGAATTGGATATAGATATTGTTCTTTGTTTAAAGTCTTGATGAATGCCGTATCGAATACTGCAACATTAGGCTTACCTGGCAAATTGACTTCGCAAGCTTTTATTCCTTGTAAATGTGCTGGGTTATGAAGTGGAGCAAATCTTACAGCATCTTCTATTCCTTTCTTTACCTCTTCTGTTATAATACAAGATTTTTGAACTTTCTTCCACCGTGCACAACTCTGTGTCCTATTGCAGCTATTTCATCCAAACTCTTTTATTACAGGATATCTTTCATCAGTAAACTGCTTTAGATACAAACTTGATAGCCTCGCCGTGGTCTCTGGCAATTACATCATATCTGTACTTTTCGCCATTAACCTTATGCGTTACAAACGAATCGTAACTGCCAATTCTTTCGAAATAACCTTTTGCAATTACATTTTCATTCTCCATATCTATAAGCTGATATTTAAGAGAAGAACTGCCACAGTTTAAAACTAAAATTTTCATAAATTACCTCCATTTCGTTATTTCACAATCTTTTATAAGATTTTCGCCCAAAGGGGCGTCCCTATTGGGTTATTTTTTGTGCCTGTACTGCTGTTATTGCAACAACTCCAGCAATATCTTTACTTGAGCATCCTCTTGATAAATCGTTTACAGCCTTGAAACACCTTGGCACAAAGGCCCATATGCCTCTGCGTGTCCGAACCTTTGTGTTAGTTTATAGCCGATGTTTCCAGCATCCAAATCTGGGAATATTAATATATCTGCGTGACCTTTTAGTGGGCTATTCTGAGCCTTTCTCTCAGCAACTTCTGGAATAATAGCCGCATCAAGCTGAATTTCTCCATCACATATTAAATCTGGTCTTTTTCTTGCAATAATTTTGTTGCTTCTATAACTTTATCTGTTAATGGCGAATGAGCACTTCCATGCGTTGAATATGAAAGCATTGCAACCTTTGGTTCTTCTCCAATTAGCTCTTTAAAACTCTTGCTTGATGATATTGCAATCTCAGATAAAGCATCTGCATCTGATAAAGCATCTGCATCTGGATATTCGTCATCTCCAAACTCTTTGTCTGGCAATTATGAAAATGCAGATAAAGTTTTGTTCCTGGTGCAGCCTTTAAAATTTGAAGAGCAGGTCTTAATGTATCTGAAGTTGGGTGCGATGCGCCAGAAACAAATCCATCAGCATCTCCTTCTTTTACCATCATTGTTGCAAATTTTCCTCCCTATCAGTACTTAACTTTTGACATCTATATTATATATTCAAATTGTGTAAAGTACAAGAGAAAAATTACATAAAACTTCTAATATTGGCTTAATTTTCTAGTAAAATTTTTTTCATTTTAGCAGTTTATTATGTTATAATATTTATATAATTAATATAATGAGGTTTAAAATGATTTTAGAATACACAAAAATAATGATAATTATAATAGTAAGGCAAGTTGTTACTGGAAAATTTAATATTTCTTAAAGAAAAACAGTTTAATTAAAAAATAATAACAAAAAATTACTAAATTAAATATATATCTAGATAAAATTTTAATGGAGATAATATTACTTTAAATTGATTTTGAAGAAGATAATTCTAATATTGTACCAACTAAAATGGATTTGTCATTTTGTATGAAGATGAATATTTGCTCATAATAGATAAGCCTGCTGGAATTTTGATTCAATTAATTTAAAGAAAAAATTAGACCTATAAATAGATTAGACAGAAATACTTCTGGAATTGTTATATTTGCAAAAAACCAATACATACAAGAATGTTTAATACATCAAATGCAAACTAAGGAATTTAAAAAACATATTTAGCAGTTGTTGAAGGTCATTTAAAAAAAAAATTAAATGGAACTATTGATGCGCCAATTACTAGAAAGGAAAACAGCATTATAGAAAGATGTGTAGCAGAAAATGGAGAAAAATCAATTACGCATTATAAAGTCTTAAAACAAAATTTTGAAAAAAACTATGATATCGTAGAATGTTTATTAGAAACAGGTAGAACTCATCAAATTAGAGTGCATTTATCATATATAGGTCACCCTTAATAGGCGACACTTTATATGGAAATAACTCTAAATATATTTCAAGACAAGCGCTACATGCATATAAAGTAGAATTTATACATCCTATAACTAATAAATTAACGCAATTTACTTCTGCCGGGTTCTGTCTAGAACGGCCATTTATCTAGTACATATATTACTATATGCCTCAAGCCACCAAATTAAGAAGATGACGAGCAGTCTTAGCCTTCTTGTCTCGGTTGTTGCTCCAGATGGGGTTTACACTGACCCTTTATGTCACCATAAAAGCGGTGAGGCTCTTTTCCCTGCCTTTTCATTTCATCCAAGCTTACCTAAAATAGGCGGTTGTTTTCTGTTGCACTTTCCTTAAGGTTACCCTCACTGGACGTTATCCAGCATCATTGCTCTGTGGAGCCCGGACTTTCCTCGTACCTTTCGATATTGCTATACGCGACTGTCCAATTTACTTATACACGCAATATTATTATACTATATCTAAAATTAAAAATCAATTCCCCTTATTCTAATCCTTGTATCTTTCCATTAAAAAATAATTAACATTTCTATTACTCTAATCCCTGTATTTCCTGCATAAAATTTTTTTGTAATTTATATAAAAATATCTACATCCTTAACACTTGTACATCTTTGTAATTCTTTTAACAGTATATAAGTCTGGCTAACTCCTGCTGAATTTCTGGTGTTTATTTCACATTATTAATAATATTGCCATATCATTTATAGCATTTTCAAGCCTTTTATTTATCTCATCCCAATTTTGATTTTCTGTTAACACATAAGCATTTAAAACTTGTACTTTTGTATCCAATAAATTCGTAAAAATATCATCTGCTACACTAGAACTATATTTGGGAAGTAGTGCATATAATTTTAATAAATTATTCATAGTATCTTTTTTGTTCTCGTCTTTAACGCTTTTGGTTGCATCATTAAGAAAATGTGTTAAATGAAAGTATATCTTCACTATTTATGTTTAACCCATTCATATCTAATGCAATTGTACTCCAAGAAGAATATAATGCTTCTAATAGCCCTTTAAGTAAATCCCAATCTGTTTTCTTATCTCTGCTTGTTAGGACTCCATTTTTCTCCATTGTCATTATACTTTGAGTCTGAGATGAATTTCCAGAATTTTTGACTGTTACTTTCTGCCTTTCCTCCTTGTTGACTTAAGTCTCCTGAAGGTTGACTTTCTTGTTCTGTACTATTATTTTGCTTCTCATTATTATCGCTTTTGTTTGATTGTATATTTTTGCTAGACACTTTATAATTATCATACGAAAGATTATTTACAATATTTAATGTAGATATTAAATTATTATCCAAATATGATATTTCTTCTTTTACTTTATTTTAAATTATCTTGATTATTTTGGTTATTTTGATTAGAACATCCAGTTAAAGTAAAAAAAATATAAACATCATAATACAATATATAATATATTTTAAACTCTTTCTCATATACAAAATTCATCCCTTCTAATTTTAATTAAACTATATATTTGAATAAATTTATAATCTTAATTTTAATATTGTTGCAGTCTTATTTAATTCTCTTTATTTAGAGTATAACTGTTACAACAAATCACATCTTTTTTAAAATATTTTTTATAATATTCTTGCCTAAAAAATTACATTTTATTCTAAGTATAGTTATAATAATATTGATTTATAATAATTTTATAAAAACAATATAAATTATAGAAAGGTATGTTTGATATTTACTATGGAAAGTACAGTTAGATTATATAGTCCCAAAATTGGAGAAATATTTAAATTTTTAAATAGTTTTTTTTTTACAATTATGAAGAAAATACAAAAAAATAGAAAGCTATGAAAATTCAGAAAATTTTTAGCCCTAAAAGCTTTTTCTGGTTCTAAATCTTTAATAAAAAATAAACAAGGCAGTTATTCAAACAACAATTTTAATAAAAGCAAAAATAAATTAACAAATGTAAATAAACGAACTTTAGAATGGGAAATAAACTTTCGCAACCCATTGAAATTGCCGATATAATAGGTGCTCTTATTGAAAACAATGATAAATTTAATATAAATATGTGGGTTAGTATTGATGAAGGTTTATTTATAAATGTTACAGATTATAATGCAGATGAAATAATTAGATATTTATATGAAAGGTTTCCTTGGTAAAAAAGAGTTAATATACTTTTTTTAAAAATATATTAACTCTTTTTATTATTTAGCTCTTAAAAAGTAAAATTATACTTTTTATTTGTAGCTATGTTTATATTCTATTAATTACAATCAAATATTTTTTACTCACTTTTCTTTTCTCTAGTCATTAATCTTGTAACTGCTTCTGCTTGGTTTTAAACCATTATATAAAACATCATACACAGCATTTACAATAGGCATTTCTATATTATACTTTTTAGCTAAAGCATGTGCAACATCTATATTGTCAACACTTTCAATTGTCATACCAATTTTTTTTTAGTTTCTTCAATTGTTAAGCCTCTTCCTATACATCTTCCTGCTCGTCTATTTCTACTATGTTCGCTTAAACATGTCACAATTAAATCCCTAAACCTGTTAATCCATAAAAAGTCTCTTTGTTTGCTCCCATTGCAATACCTAAATTAGTTATTTCTTTCAATCCTCTTGTAATAAGTGCTGCCAATGTATTATCTCCTAAATTTTGCTCTACTGCAATTCCTGCACAAAATGCAATTATATTTTTTAAAGCAGCACCAATTCAACTCCTTTTACATCTGTACTTGTATAAATTCTTAAATGTTCATCCATAAAGGTATTTTGTATTGTATGTAAAAACATCATCATTTTTTGAGGCAATAACAATTGCTGTTGGTATTTGTAAAGACACCTCTTCAGCATGACTTGGTCCACAATAAAATTCCATATTTAACATTTGGCATCTCTTCTTCTACTATTTCACTTAAAGTATATAGAGTGTCTGTTTCTTCAAAACCCTTTGAGCAAACAGCTAAAATTTGGTCTTTTACATACATCTTGTATTTCTTTATAGTTTCTCTTACAAATTTTGATGGTGTCACATGTAAAATAAGATCTGAGTCTGCTACTACTTCTTCCATATTTGTACTGCATAAAAATATTTTCTGGCATCCTGGCATTTGGTAAGAACTTGCACTTTCTTTCATTATTTATTATATTTGCCTCTTCATCTGAAAAAAAGACCATATTGTTACATTATTACCTAAATTAGCAGCATGAATTGCTAGTGCACAGCCCCAACTTCCGCTTCCTATTATAGCTATTTTTTTTTACTTTACTTTCTCCTTTTGTTTAAATTTTATAATATTAATTTTTATTTAATAAATAACAAAACTAAAATAATATTTAAATATACTATATAAATATTATATAGGTCAAAATTTTTACCTGTAAAATTAATAAATATTATTTTAGTTTGCAATATTTCTATTTTTTAAATTACTCTTTCAAATTATTATTTTAAATTACTTTTTGGATTAAAACTAATCTTATTTTCTTTTCCTGTAAATATTCTTTTTAAATTTTCTCTATGATTAAATAAAACTAATATAGCTATTATTATACTAAATATTAAATAGCTCCAATTATTTACTGGAACAATATAATTCTGTCCTATAAATACTACTAATACTGGGAATAATATTGCAGCTGCAATTGAACCTACAGATACCATTCTTGTAAGTGCCATTAATAATAAAGCAAATACCAAGCATATAAGTCCAATCTGCCAATTAATCATTAATAAAACTCCTAAAGATGTTGCAATTCCTTTTCCACCTTTAAATCCAAAAGAAAATAGGAAATGTATGTCCGATAATTACAAATATACCTGCTAATTGTACAAGCAAAGCATCATCCAATCCATCTACAATATTACCTATTAATATAGCAATTAAAATAACAACTACCTTTTAAAATATCACATAATAGAGTTATAACTGCTGCTTTAACTCCTATGCTTCTTAACATATTTGTAGTTCCTGCATTTCCGCTTCCCTTTTCTCTTACGTCAAATCCAGCCATTTTTACTAATAATAACTGAAAAATTAATACTTCCTATTAAATATGCAATAATTGCAATAATAATATATGCTGCCATAATTAAACTTCCTTTCTTACTTTATAATTTTTTAATATAACTTATACAAATACTAAAAGTTATATTTTACATTTCCAACTTATTTTATAACAGTAACAAAAAATAGCAAGACTATCTTACTATTTTTATTTATTATAACATTTTACAATTTATTTTCTTAAACTATATTTTATTTTTACAATTTCTCATTATACACTGTTAACATTTTTAACTGTATTTAATGGTACAACTTAATCTAATTTATAAGATTATATTTAAATTTTCCGCCTAACTATATATAATACTTACTTGTTATTCATCCTTTTCA
>VOFC01002652.1_pt1 | contig 25139 bp, 30 predicted proteins | sample 5384161 | NCBI WGS metagenome assembly VOFC01 (sample SAMN12384722, study PRJNA508395) | human gut metagenome | isolation source: healthy gut B | host: Homo sapiens | reverse complement strand
AAAGAAGAACAATCAATATTAAAAATAGAGCACACTTATTTTCTCATTTTAAGCACTTTCGCCATACACAATTAAAAATAGAACATTAAAATAAAAAACAGACCTTGACAATAAAGAATTGTTAGTCGAACTTTGCAAAGTTTTATTAAATACGCAATAAAAAACAAAAAGCAAAATGAAAAAACTTACGAAAACTATTTTATGTAGCTTGCGCGGTATTTTTCTTTACATCATGCGAAGAGACTTACAATGACAAGCTGTTTTGGCCGGGAGAAATTAGTCAGGAATATGGCTCGTATATCAAACCATATACGCTAGACCTAACCTACAGTGGAGAGAAACTCGTTGGAAAAACTGTCAGTTTCAAGACAGGAGATAGTGAAACGGGAACACTGACACTGAATGATGTGATTCCCGGAGAAAAGGAAACTCCTATCAGTCATATCCAACTGTATGAGAATGAAGAGAAAGGGTATTACACTTTCAGCGGAACAAATATCACGATGGGAGGAGCTACGGTGAAATACAGCGGTAGCATTACTCCGAAAACGATGAAGCTGGATTTGAATGTGGTAATGGCTGATCCCCAAAAGCTGGTTAACAAATACGACTTCGCTCTTTATGAAATGGTTCAGGATCTTACGAATGAATTTCATCCTGTACAGTACAAAAGGTGCCTGTTATTTCGATATGAAACCTAAAGAAGGGATAGGAACTGACGAAGCTTCATTAATGTATCTCTTAGGTAACCTTGCCCCGGGTATTCTTCAGACGCTCATACCTCAATTAATAAAAGATATCAAACTGGAAAAGGATGGTACTATTACAGCATATTACTCTTCAGATCCAATAAATGAAGAGTTACTGTTCTTACCTTTGAATGGCGATGAAGCAGAAGTTGTTCAAAAACAAATTCAAACCGTTATAGAAAACCGTACTTATGAGAAATCTCCTAATGGACTAGCTTATTGGGGACAAGCCAATAACAAGTTAATATTAAAACTAAATATTCCCGCAATCATTACAGAAATCATTAAGAATAGCCAGCAACAGATAGATGGTGAGCTTATCAACGGGATTACTGAAGCCATTCTCAAAACGGACCCCATTCGCCTCAAAAGTCTGCTTTCCACTCTTAATGCAATTGTGAATAATGATATATTAGGTTACTTGGTAATGGTGGACGATGCCTCTTTTACCGCTTTATTCAATTGCATCAAAAATGGTATTCCCATGAATATAACCCATACCAAAGATGGACATACCTATCTATACCTGGACTATCAGACATTAACTCCTGTCATCAACATACTATCCGGAATTAAAGTCGATTTAGGAGGACTTTCATTGATTTGGCTATGATTGCTGAACAATGGAAACTCATGCAATTATTCAATTTAGGATTGGACTTAGTTCCATCGACCAAATAATTACCAATCACTATAAAAAGAGAATGATAATGAAAAAGATTTCACTTATAATATCGCTTATATTCACGAGTGTAACAGGAATACTGACTTCTTGTAGTGAAGATTATCCAGGCCCCGATCCTGTAGACGTAACGGCCAATTATTCCAATAAATTTTCGAATCCGAATCCTACCTTGACTTTGGTATACAACGGCGAAAATATGACTGGGAAATCGGTGGATTTCAGCACAGTAAAGGGTGAGACAGCTAATCTTACTTTTTATGATATTCTTCCGGGAGAAAAGGCATTAAAGCTGACTCATATACCTCTCACAGGAGATGCAGAGGGATACTCTTTTCAAGGCAAAGGCATCGGTACTACCACCCAAAGCACCTTTAATTATGAGGGACGCGTAGTGAAAGGCAGACTTATATTAAATCTGGCTGACGTAACGATGGCAAATGCTAATTTATGGGCTAAGAACTATCGTTTCGCAGATGTAGAGCATGGAACAGGAAAGGTTATTGCAGATGAGGGAAATGGATATCAATGGGAAGAAAAAGATGACAAGATGACTTCATGTGCCATTTACTTCAGATTTCCGGAAACAGAAGAAGCCACAGAAACCAGCTACAACGGTCAAAACATGGGAAGTGTTCTGCAGGGATTATTAGGATACTTGTTGCCTTGCGTCCTGAAAGATATAACATTGGAACCGGATGGAAATATCATTGCCAATTATTCGGGAGATGCTTTTAACGAGGAAAACAAGGATTTATTTATCGGTAATGTTCTGACTGCCTTTTTAAATATGGATATAGAGGATCAGGATATGATTACGGATGCCATTAAAGATTATCAATATACGACTTCTCCCAAAGGATTGGCATACTGGTTTCAAAGGGATGGCAAGATTGTTATAAAGCTCGATCTGCCGGCAATCATTTCACAGGTTGCTTCCGGCAGTGGAAAAGTGATCGACAAAAACATCATAAGCTCCATCTCGGATGCCATCTTCAGCATGGATGCCTTAAAACTTAAGAGTCTTCTGAAAACAGTAAACGGTCAATTGCAAAATGAGATTCTAGGTTTTATCGTTAGCATGAACGATCAATCTTTTGCAACGTTCTTTGATTGGTTATCAAACGGAATACCTATGCACATCAAGATACAAAATGGTCACTCATACATTTACCTTGATAAAGAAGGAATAGCTCCGATATTAAAGCTTCTTGGAGATTTTCATCCCATAGTATTAAAAAATGCTGCCAAGTTTATTACCACCGGAAATGGCCGGACTTGCCGGATTTCTCGAACCGCTAATAGATATGCTATTTATCACTTGGCCGGAATGTGCATTGCTAGTTCAAAGTTTTGACTTGGGACTTAAGAACAATGAAGAAATTATATACTCTGATAATCCTTTTATCCCTAACCGGTTTCGGAAGCAGCTTTGCCCAAACCTTGAAAGGACATATATACGACGCCAGAACCAATGAGCCATTGGTAGGCGCAGCCGTCACATACAAACCCATGGCAATCAGGGAGTAGTATCCAATATTAACGGAGAATATGAAATCAAACTTCCCGAAGGTGGAGTCGACCTCGTATTCAGTTATGTAGGCTATGATGATGTACTGATGCCAATTGTTATCAATAAGCGTGAAGTCATCACGAAAGACGTTTATATGAAAGAAAGCACAAAGCTACTGGAAGAAGTGGTGGTTAGTGCCGGACGCTTTGAACAGAAGTTGAGTGACGTTACTGTTTCCATGGATGTGGTGAAAGCCGGAGATATTGCCCGTCAGGCACCGACAGATATTTCTTCCACACTCCGTACATTGCCCGGTGTAGACATCGTAGACAAACAACCTTCTATACGCGGAGGCAGCGGATGGACTTACGGTGTAGGTGCACGCAGCCAGATTCTGATAGACGGCATGAGTACCCTGAATCCAAAAACCGGTGAAATCAATTGGAACACCATACCTTTGGAAAATGTAGAACAGGTGGAAGTTATTAAAGGAGCTTCCTCCGTACTGTACGGTTCATCGGCTCTGAACGGTATTATCAATATCCGTACCGCACGTCCGGGACTGACTCCGAAAACACGTTTCAGTGCTTATGTGGGAGTCTATGGTGATGCGGAAAACGACAAATACCAATGGAGCGATAAGAATTTCTGGAAAGATGATAAATATGCAGTAAAACCTATTCTGCGTGGTAGTCTCCTGAGTGGAGTACGGAATCCGATTTACGAAGGTTTCGATCTCTCCCACTCCCGTCGTATAGGTAATTTTGATGTCAGCGGGAGCATGAATCTTTTCACCGATGAAGGATACCGTCAGCAGGGATACAACAAGCGTTTCCGCATGGGAGGTAACCTTACCTATCATCAACCGGACATGGGAATGAAACTGTTGAACTATGGTTTCAATGTTGATTTCCTTTCCAATCAATACGGGGACTTCTTTATCTGGCGTTCGCCGACAGAAGTGTACAAGCCCTCTCCTTTTACCAATATGGGACGGGAGGACAACAACTTCCATATCGATCCGTTTATCAACTACGTAAATCCGGAGAATGGTACGTCACATAAGATTAAAGGCCGTTTCTATTATAGTGCCGACAATATCGTGCGCCCCAGCCAGGGAGCATCCATCGGTGATATTCTGGGAAATATGGGAACAGACGCCCAGACTATACAGAATATTGCAGGCGGTGATTACAGTTCGCTCTATCCGGCCTTGATCGGTATAGGTTCGGGACTTGTCAACGGCAACCTGGAAGATGCCATGAACGGAGTATTCACCTCATTGGGCAATATTTTCCCGAATGCAACAACTGCCGATTATTGCGATCTGATCTCCTGGGTGATGGACAACGGGGTACCCGGTGATTTGGGCGGACTTGCGAACGGACAATTACCGAGTGATCTGATTCCGTGGTTATCAAATGTTATCAATCCGTCACGAAACACTCCAAAAACACAGACTGATAAGAACTTCGATTACTACCTCGACTACCAGTTCAATAAGAAATGGGAAGGCGGTGCACAAATCACTACCGGGTAACCCTGATGAACATGTACGCTATGACTCCGCCATCATGGACGAGGTCTATAAAAGCGATAACATAGCTGCTTTCTTCCAGTATGATCAGCGCTTCTGGGATCGCTTAAGTGTATCTGCCGGTGTACGTGCCGAATATTATCGGGTGAATAATCATCACCGTGAAGCCGAAACTAAAATCTTCGGAACCAAGGTCCCGTTCCGTCCGGTCTTCCGTGCCGGGCTGAACTATCAATTAGCTGATTACAGCTTTATCCGCGCCAGCTTCGGACAGGTACCGTAATCCGTCCATCAATGAGAAATACCTGCGCAAGGATATCGGTGGAGTTGGCGTTTATCCTAATCTGGACATCAAGCCGGAGAAAGGATTTAATGCGGAATTGGAATTAAGCAAGGATATAAAGTTGGTAATTTCCAGGGATTTGTGGATGTTGCAGGATTCTATACACAGTATAAAGACATGGTTGAATTCCAGTTCGGGCCTCTTCAACAATGCCGATTATACGATGATTAATAGCATTGGCGATGCATTTCAGATGCTGACAGACGGCAAAGGGTTCGGTATCGGAGCACAGTTCCACAATGTATCGAAAGCCCAGATTTACGGAGTAGAAATCTCAACGAACGGCGTGTATAATTTCAATAAGAACACGAAGTTGTTCTATAATTTAGGATATGTATATACTGAACCATGCGATGCTGATTATCAGGAGCGCAATGCGGTAGAAGGACTGTATACCGACCCGCTTCAGATGAAAGAGAAATCAAATACGGGTAAGTATCTCAAATATCGTCCGAAACATAGCTTCAAAACCACGGTAGATTTCCAGTGGAAACGCATCAATGTGGGTGCCAATGTGGCATGGAAAAGCAAAATCCTTGCAGTGGATTATCTGATGCTGGACGAACGCGAGAAACAGCAGAAAGACCTGATGGATTATGTTCGTGGCATCCTTTTCGGTTATTCAAAAGGAGAAACACTCGCTACCTACTGGAAGAAGCATAACACAGATTATGCAACAGTGGACATCCGTTTCGGGGTGAAAGCAACCAAGGAAGTTGCTTTCCAGTTCATGGTCAATAATCTGTTGAATAAAGAATACAGCTATCGCCCGATGGCAGTTGCTGCACCACGTACTTTCGTACTGAAAATGGACGTCACTTTCTAACTAACTTTCAAGATTCACTTAATTACTTTAAGAAACGGCTGCTCAATGCAGCCGTTTTCTTTTTTCTCCTCATCTGTCATCATTTATCTATATATTGCGTATCTTTACCCCCCGAAAACGAGAAGAAATAACCGATAAAATGAAAAACAAATCCTACTTATTGCCATCCTGTTTTGTACGGCCTTTGCACAGGCACAAGAAGTTTTTGTAACTGCTGATTTTGTAAGCAGTTATATTTGGCGCGGTATGGATAGCGGCAATGCAAGTGTGCAGCCTTCACTCGGCCTCAACTGGAAAGGACTGACCGTTTACGCATGGGGTTCTACCGAATTTCGCGAAAAGAACAATGAAATAGATTTATCACTAGAGTACGAATACAAAAATCTGACCTTATACGCCAACAACTATTTTACGCAGACAGAAGAGGAACTTTTTAAATACTTCAATTACAGTTCGCACTCTACCGGGCACACTTTCGAGGTAGGAGCCGGCTATATGCTTTAGCGAAAAGTTCCCATTGTCAGTAAGCTGGTACACCACATTTGCGGGAAATGATTACCGCGAAAACGGGAAACGTGCGTGGTCCAGTTACTGCGAGTTGAGTTACCCGGCCAATTATGGAACTCCGGAATATGTGGATTATTTCTATCGACAGTTGTACGAGTTGCTGACCAATTATGGCCCGGTGTTTGAAATCTGGTTTGACGGGGCCAATGGCGGTGATGGCTGGTATGGCGGAGCAAAAGATTCCCGTACCATAGACCGGAAGACTTACTATGACTATGCGCGTGCCTATGAAATGATTGACAAGTTTCAGCCGCAGGCTGTTGTATTCTCGGATGGCGGTCCCGGATGCCGCTGGGTAGGTAACGAGAATGGATTTGCCGGGGCGACAAACTGGTCTTTCTTGCGTGCCGGAGAGGTTTATCCGGGATATCCTAATATGGTATGCCGATGGTAACTGGGTATAGTGTGACATCCGTCGGACGGCAATCAGTGGACGGCTGCCGAGTGTGCTCCCAGTAAAGCTCAATGAGGAGACTACCACTATCGGATATAAACGGCTCCTTCGTTTCGAAACAATCACTACGGATAAGATTCGTGTCCGCTTCACGGATTCACGGGCTTGTCTCTGTATTAATAACATTGAAGCATATTATGCAGGAGAGACTTCGGATACATACACAGCAAAAGCTGCAGAACTGAAAAGTTACCCGTTCACTCTTGTTGGAGTAGATGTAGAGGAAGCACAGAAAGGCATGGATAAAAACGACCAGACCACCTGTTTCATCAATGGAAATACACTATTGATTGACTTGGGAGAAGAACGAACGATTACCTCATTCCACTATCTCCCCGACCAAAGTGAATATAATAAAGGGTTGATCGCGGCCTACGAAATATCTGTAGGCATGGATAGCAATGCAGTCAACCAGGTAGTAGCCAAAGATGAATTTTCCAATATAAAGAGCAATCCGATTTTGCAATCGGTTTACTTTACTCCGGTCAAGGCTCGCTACATTCAGTTGAAAGCAACACGGATGATACATGACGGTGAACCGATGGGGTTAGCTGAAATTGGGATACAATAATAGATGATATGGTACAAAAAACAGGAATTATTGTGCAGAAGAAAAACTATACTCTCCGTACCTGGCAAACCGAAGATGTAGCATCATTAGCCCAATATCTCAATAACAAGAATATTTGGGATAACTGTCGTGACGGTCTCCCCTATCCTTATAGTCAGGAAGATGCTAACGTTTTTCTCTCTATGGTACAAGCGAAAGAAAACATTCAAGATTTCTGCATTGAGGTAAACGGAGAAGCAGTCGGAAGTATCGGTTTTGTACCCGCTACGGATGTAGAACGTTTTAGTACAGAAGTAGGCTACTGGATTGGAGAACCTTTCTGGAACCAGGGAATCGTTACTGACGCCCTGAAAGAAGCCATCAACTATTATTTCGAACACACTGATAAGGTACGTGTATTCGCAGTCGTATTTGAGCATAACTCCCCATCCATGCGGGTATTAGAGAAAGTGGGATTCACGAAAGTAGGAATTATGCAAAAGGCTATTTTCAAGAATGATAATTTCACGAATGCACATTATTACGAACTTATCAAATAATCCGGAATTCATCAACAGTCTGCCGGACAATCCGGCAGACTGCCCATAAACGCTTTGTCAACCCTGAATTAAATCTATAAAAATCCTCCTCTTTTTTGCTCAAAAAATCTTAAACCTGTGCATTTTTTACTCGGATTTCTTGTCAGAACCAAGTGTTTGAGTAAATTTGCACGCTGATAGTTAACCGGATAGTTTGGATAGCAAGATATTACTACTTGACTACTGGCTGCTAATGTGTAGAAATACTAATACTAAAATTAATAACATGAGTTTGAAAATTGTTGTATTGGCAAAACAAGTTCCCGACACACGTAATGTTGGGAAGGATGCCATGAAAGCCGACGGGACCATTAACCGTGCGGCACTCCCCGCTATCTTCAATCCCGAAGACCTGAATGCTCTCGAGCAAGCTCTTCGACTGAAAGATGCTCACCCAGGCTCTACCGTTACCATTCTGACAATGGGACCAGGTCGGCTGCCGACATTATTCGTGAAGGACTTTTCCGTGGTGCAGATAACGGTTACTTGCTGACCGACCGTGCTTTCGCTGGTGCTGACACGTTAGCCACGTCATACGCATCGCTACGGCTATCCGCAAAATAGGCGACTGTGACCTGATTATTGGTGGCCGTCAGGCTATCGACGGTGACACCGCACAAGTAGGTCCGCAGGTAGCAGAAAAGCTGGGATTGACCCAAATCACATACGCAGAAGAAATTCTGGAAGTGGGCGATGGTAAAATCAAGGTGAAACGTCATATCGACGGTGGTGTAGAAACTGTAGAGGGCCCGTTGCCTATCGTGATTACTGTCAACGGATCGGCAGCTCCTTGCCGTCCGCGCAACGCGAAACTGGTGCAGAAGTACAAACATGCCAAAACTGTTACCGAAAAACAGCAAGGTAACCTTGATTATACCGATTTGTATGACAAGCGTGATTATTTGAATCTGGTAGAATGGAGCGTAGCCGACGTTAACGGCGACCTCGCCCAATGCGGTCTGTCCGGTTCGCCTACGAAAGTAAAAGCCATTCAGAACATCGTGTTCCAGGCTAAAGAGAGCAAAACCATTAGCGGCAGCGACCGTGACGTGGAAGACCTGATTGTTGAACTATTAGCTAACCACACCATCGGATAATCATGAATAACTTATTTGTATATTGCGAAATAGAAGAAGGCAACGTCGCAGACGTTAGCCTGGAACTTCTGACCAAAGGTCGTTCGTTAGCCAACCAGTTGAACTGTCAGCTCGAAGCTGTAGTTGCCGGAACCGGCCTCAAAGATATTGAAAAACAAATCCTTCCTTACGGAGTAGATAAACTTCACGTTTTCGACGGAGAAGGACTTTATCCTTATACTTCACTTCCTCACACTTCCATCCTCGTAAACCTCTTCAAAGAAGAACAGCCGCAAATCTGTCTGATGGGTGCTACCGTTATCGGCCGTGACCTCGGCCCGCGTGTTTCTTCGGCTTTGACCAGCGGTTTGACTGCCGACTGTACATCCCTTGAAATCGGTGACCACGAAGATAAGAAAGAAGGAAAAGTTTATAAAAACCTGTTGTACCAGATCCGTCCGGCATTCGGCGGTAACATCGTTGCAACCATCGTCAACCCCGAACACCGCCCACAGATGGCAACCGTTCGCGAAGGTGTAATGAAGAAAGAAATCGTTTCTCCGGCTTATCAGGGAGAAGTAATCCGTCACGACGTGAAAAATATGTAGCCGACACGGACTATGTAGTGAAAGTCATCGAACGCCATGTAGAAAAGGCAAAGAACAACCTGAAAGGTTCCCCGATTATCGTAGCCGGTGGTTACGGTGTAGGTTCGAAAGAAAACTTCGACCTCCTGTTCGACCTCGCTAAAGAACTTCACGCAGAAGTAGGTGCCAGCCGTGCCGCTGTTGACGCAGGTTTTGCAGAACACGACCGCCAGATTGGTCAGACAGGTGTTACGGTTCGTCCGAAAACTCTACATTGCTTGTGGTATCTCAGGACAAATCCAGCATATCGCCGGTATGCAGGAAAGTGGTATTATCATCTCTATCAACAACGATCCGGATGCTCCGATCAACACGATTGCAGACTATGTAATCAACGGAACCATCGAAGAAGTTGTGCCGAAGATGATTAAGTATTATAAACAAAATAGCAAGTAAAGAACAATGGCAAATTATTATACAGACATACCGGAACTCAAGTATCACTTGAACAATCCGATGATGGAGCGTATTTGCGAACTGAAAGAACGCAATTACAGAGATAAAGAAGAATTCGACTACGCTCCGCTGGACTTTGAAGATGCTGTAGACTCTTATGACAAAGTATTGGAGATTACAGGAGAAATTACAGGAGAAATCATTGCTGCTAACGCAGAAGGTGTAGACGAAGAAGGTCCTCACTGTGCTAACGGTCGCGTAGAATATGCTTCCGGAACCAAACAGAACCTGGACGCTATGGTGAAAGCCGGCCTGAACGGTATGACCATGCCACGCCGGTTCGGCGGACTGAACTTCCCGATTACTCCGTACACCATGTGTGCAGAAATCGTAGCGGCTGCAGATGCCGGTTTCGGCAACATCTGGTCATTGCAGGACTGCATTGAAACATTATACGAATTCGGTAATGCCGACCAACACAGCCGTTTCATCCCTCGTGTATGTCAGGGTGAAACCATGTCTATGGACCTGACCGAACCGGATGCAGGTTCCGACTTACAGGCAGTGATGCTGAAAGCTACTTACAGCGAAAAAGACGGTTGCTGGTTGCTGAACGGTGTAAAACGCTTCATTACTAACGGTGACGCGGATATCACCTCGTACTGGCACGTTCGGAAGAAGGTAAAGAGACGGTCGCGGTCTTTCTATGTTCATCTATGACAAGAATGAGGGGGGAGTTAACGTACGTCGTATCGAAAACAAGCTGGGTATCCACGGTTCTCCTACTTGCGAACTGGTGTACAAGAATGCCAAAGCCGAACTTTGCGGTGACCGCAAACTCGGTCTGATAAAATATGTAATGGCGTTGATGAACGGTGCCCGTCTGGGTATCGCCGCACAATCTGTAGGATTGAGCCAGGCTGCTTACAATGAGGGACTGGCCTATGCTAAAGACCGCAAGCAGTTCGGTAAAAAGCAATCATCGACTTCCCGGCAGTATACGATATGCTGGCTATCATGAAAGGTAAGTTGGATGCCGGACGTGCACTTTGCTGTATCAAACAGCTCGCTACGTAGACATTTACAAAGCATTGGATGATATTTCCCGCGAACGCAAACTGACTCCGGAAGAACGTCAGGAACAGAAAAAATACGCCAAACTAGCAGACAGCTTTACTCCGCTGGCCAAGGGTATGAACTCCGAATATGCTAACCAGAACGCTTACGACAGTATCCAGATTCACGGCGGTTCCGGCTTCATGATGGAATATGCTTGCCAGCGCATCTACCGCGACGCACGTATCACCAGCATCTACGAAGGTACAACTCAGTTGCAGACCGTAGCCGCTATCCGTTACGTGACTAATGGTTCTTACATCGCTACTATACGCGAGTTCGAGGCTATCCCCTGCTCACCGGAAATGGAACCGCTGATGTCACGTCTGAAAAAAATGGCAGATCAGTTTCGAAGCCAGTACCAACGCCGTTAAAGCAGCACAGGATCAAGAATTGCTTGACTTCACCGCTCGTAAACTGGTGGAAATGGCTGCTGATATTATCATGTGTCACTTACTGATTCAAGATGCCAGCAAGTCTTCTGAACTGTTCTCCAAATCTGCACATGTATATCTGAACTTTGCTGAAGCGGAAGTAGAAAAGCATACAAACTTCATCGAAAACTTCGACAAAGAAGACTTAGCTTTCTACAAAAAGTAACAAATAATCGACTAAATCTCATAAAAAGCATCCTTTCTTACGAAATGGATGCTTTTTTTTATTTGTCATATTCTATTATTTTCCATTATTATTCTATACATTTGTCAGTGAGATAAGTAATTTTTTAATTGATGAATGTAGATAGAGATAGAAATATGGCACTCAAACCTTCATATAATGACAAACTGTATTTGCCAGGTTTATCAAACACGGAAATCCTTATATTGGCTCTTGAAGCCTCTCAAAAACTTGAGTGGAATATCGAGGAAGTAACTCCGAAGGAATCCGGTTTGAAGTCCCGTTCAATATGTATTCCCATGGAGAGGCAATAACCTTTACCATAGAAAAGGGAAGTGACGGGGAAGTATCCGTTCGCAGTCAGTCTTCTTCCGTACAATTTGTTGATTATGGAAAGAACAGAAAAAATATCCAGAAGTTACGGGAAACAATGGAAGAAATAAAAGCCTCACTCACTCCGGAAGAACTAGCCCAAAGGGCCAAAGATTTCGAAGAAGAGTTCAACCGCCCGCTCACAGAAGAAGAAAAAAGCCTACATAGAGGAAGAAAAAAGAAGAGGAACTCTTTCCTGTCTTTCTTCATTCCCCGCAAAGGATTTATAGCAACTCCCATCCTGATAGACATCAATATTCTTGTATTCATTGTAATGATTGCTTCCGGAGTGGGTATTATGTCTCCTTCCACTCTGTCACTACTGAAATGGGGAGCCGACTTCGGACCGCTGACTCTGACCGGTGACTGGTGGCGCACAGTGACTTGCAACTTCATACATATCGGAGCTTTCCATCTCCTGATGAACATGTATGCTTTCATGTATGTAGGACTTCTGTTAGAAGAACTGATAGGAGGACGCCGTATGTTCGTTTCATACCTGCTAACCGGATTATGTTCGGCTGCATTCAGCCTGTATATGCACGGTGAAACAATCAGCGCCGGAGCTTCAGGAGCGATCTTCGGACTTTACGGTATATTCCTTGCGTTCCTCCTCTTTCATCGCATCGCCAAAGAACAACGAAAGGCATTGTTAACCAGCATCCTCATTTTTGTGGGGTATAATCTGGTTTACGGGATGAAAGCCGGCATTGATAATGCCGCCCATATTGGCGGGTTGTTAAGCGGGTTTGTTCTGGGAATTATATACGTGGTCGGCTACAAGTTCGAGAAACCCGATGCACAGCGGACTGTCTCCATCATCGGGGAGCTTGGTATATTCTGTATATTCCTGTTCAGCTTCATGATCCTGTGCAAAAACGTTCCTCCTCTTTACCCGGAGATACGCAATGAATGGGAAAGCGGCATTGTGGAAGCCTATCTGAATGGTGAACTGGAAGAGGAAAACGAGAACAGTAACCATTCCGCTGTGAATGCTACGGACAATCTTTCCAGCAGGAAAGTTCCGGCATATACGCCTGTCGGCAATAACGATACATGGCTGTCTTATTATGATGCAACTACCAAATTCAGTTGCCAGTATCCTACCAACTGGACAAAAATAGCAGGAGCAAAAGGGATAATTGACGTGCGGAACCTCCATTACTCATGCTGGTCAACGGAGGGAATCAATTAACGATTACCGCCCTCACCTACGACACGCAGAAGAAAGAGTTTGAACACATGAAAGAGTTATCACTCACTCTCCCGCGAAATGCACAAGGGGAACCGTCAGAAGATTACCAACTAAGCAATGTCAATATCAACGGACTCCCCATGACAAAGATCACGAATCCTCTGCACATCGGGGCTCCTGATGAACCGGGAGAGGATGTAAACAAATAGTGTTGCATTATTTTCAAGAGAGCAAGAAACGATCTTTTGCCATTGTCATGCTTGTCTATGACAAAGAAGCTGATACCGATCTGAACGCCATTACATCAAGTATCCAGATCACCCAATAAAGAGAATATGAGAGTATATATCCAAATCAAACAGTTAGGAAAGCGAAAAAGTGCAGTATCGAAAAAGATTCCTATCGATTTTCCTGTTCCGCCTGTCAATGTACAGGGGTTGATCGAAGCCATCGTCAGTTGGCAAGTCTGCGAATACAATGAACGCTTGCAACAGAGCGAAGTGCTGAAATACCTCACACAGGAAGAAGTGGAAAATAAAACAGCTTCCGGCAAAGTAGGGTTTGCAGTAAACTATAACGGCAAACCTGCCGCAGAAGTCGAAGCCATCACCAATGCTTTGCAATCCTATGAGGACGGAATTTTCCGTATCTTCATGGATGATACGGAAGCCGGAGACCTATCCTCCCCATCCAACTTAAAGAAAGAATCTACCTTAACCTTCATCCGGCTCGCTATGCTGTCGGGAAGATTATGGTAATCATTATCCTATAAAACACATTTAAAACGAAAAGAATCATGAGACTGATTTATAATGACGCATTAAATAAACGGATTGCTCCGTACCTGGAAAGGTTAACGAAGAAGAGAACCAGTTTAGACAAAGAGACAATGGCACTGTTGGATGTATTTATGCAATACTTCAACATGGATACCCGGTATGGTGCATACAGCGATAAATTAGAGCCTTGCATCATCTATATTATCCAAGAAGAGAAGATTAAAAGCGTTGCCAATCTTTTCGATGGTAAGTTGAACAAGCTACTCCGCTATCTATTGGGAGACGAGTACGCCCACCTGTTCCACACCTATCTGAAGCTCAAAGCACGGTGCCCGTACACTCCACGGATACTCGCGCCGGTCACAACGGTCGGCAAAATCCTCTTCTGCATATCGGCCACGTTATAGATGCACTGACCCAGTTTCTGAAACTGCGCGCAACCGGATTTAAGGATCAAGCCATACTGAACGGAGGAAAACACTCCGGAAGAAATAGAAGCATACAAGGATTCGATGAACTGCCAAAACTGGATGGCCGCCCAAATAGCAGAAGGCAACCAGACTGTCATTGAATACCTCAACAATGTGCTGACCAGTGAGAATAACGCCAACCGCCTCAACCAGGGACATCTCCAGGCTATCGCTGCCAGCGGATACCGCCCCTTGCTGGAACTGGAAGGGAAGTTACTTCTGGCAGCCAAGTTACAGGAGGGTCTCCGCCAAGCTATCGTGGAAACGATGGACGAAGGTTGTCCCGAAAGTTATCTCCATCTTTTCTCGGTCATCTGCGACAACGGCCTGCAACGATTTGCTTCCGTGAAACGCGGTATTGCAGTCAGTACGGGTATCGGAGAACAAGACAGCAGCGAACGTATCACCAATAAATATGTAGAACTGATCCATCGTTTTCTGAACGACCGGAAACAAGCACACAGTGCTCTTCAAAGCAAAGATACAATCGAACTCTATCTGGCTTTATGGAGTATCGGATTCTATAATACGGAAGAGATTCAGACGCTCGTACCGGAAATTATCAAGAAAGGTGCTAAATACCAGGTACAGACATTACTTTATTTCTTACGCTGTACGCAATACTCCGGCATGAACCACCGCATCAGTAAAAATGCCTTTGAAAGATGGTATAAGGAACCGTCGGTGGTGGCGGCTATCTTACCGTTGTATCTGTCCGGTCTCTATCTTAGCCGGTATGGAGGGCACAAAGACGCCCCGTCACTCCACGATTATTTTGATAGCAAAGAAGAGGCGGTCCGCCATTATGAATATCTGAAGCAAATCTATCAGTCCATCTCTGCCAAAGAAATTTATTCTCCTTATGTATTCCCTTGGGAAAGCACAGAACTCACCCGTTCGGAAATCGTTCTCAAAATGGCATATATCACCTGGATGACTAATAATTCTGCATTGAAAGACGATCTTTGTAGCTATCTGCCCTCTCTGGATACTTATATGCGGGCAGGCTATATCGGTGTTGTATTAGCTCCACCGACCAGTCCGCTACAGGAAGAATATGTACTGCAATCACTGGGCGACCGTTCGCAAGATGTGCGTGAAGAAGCATATAAAGCATTGTCCGAGATGACCTTGTCGCCCGAACAAAACCAGAAAGTAGAAGAACTGCTGCGCTTCAAATACAGCGAAATGCGTATCCATGCTATCAATCTGCTGATGAAACAGCCCAAAGAACAGCTAGCCGGCAGCATCCGCCGCTTGCTAACAAACAAGGTTGCCGAACGCCGCCTGGCAGGATTGGACATGATGAAGACCATACACAATGTAGAATTCCTGCAAGATATCTATCAAGAATTGATCCCGACAGTCAAAGAGATTCAGAAGCCGAACGCGAAAGAAAAAGTATTGATAGAATCTCTGATTGGCGATGGAACAGAAAGAGAGTGTCACACAACATTATACCAAAGATAACGGTTTCGGTCTGTACGATCCGTCTCTTGAAGTCAGTCTGCCGGAAATTACCCAGGACAAAGGATTCAACGTTAAAAAAGCATTCGAATTCATCTGCTTTGGAAGGGCCAAACTCGTTTTCAAGAAACTAAGCAAATACATCGAAGCCTATAAGAATGAAGAATTCAAGAATAGTTATGGAGAGGCACGCCTGGTAGGCAACAGTGTCCTGATAAACTGGAGTAACTACGGAGGATTGAGCGGACTCGGATTCCCGGAACTGTGGCAAGCCTTCTACGAAGAAGAGATAGGAAGCTATGACAAACTGCTGATGATGAGTTTCATGCTTGCATCGACAGGTACTACTAAAGACGAAGACGACTCCGACGAGGAAGATGAAGAGGACATCAAAGCAGACCAGAAATCAAGTAATACTTTTGAGCCGCTTGTCAACCGGATGTATGCCGGCATCACTTACCGCGGATTGCAGAAAGACCTCCGCAAGATGCCGTACTATGAACAGATGAGCGACATCATCGAAGCACTAGCATACGAGTACAAAGATGAAGCCGTCTACCAACGACTGGCCGTCAATATGCTACTCCAACTGTTGCCTTTGCTAAATACCAAAAACATCTTCCGCCAGTACACCAGTAAGCATGCATGGCTTCGGGACAAACTGGAATACGGAGAAAAAAACAGGTCGTTTATCCGATACATAACAACAAATTCGTGAACTTCTGGCTCGAAATGCCTCAAAAGCCGATGAGTGATGATCTGTTTATCCGCTACTTCACGGTGCGCTATCAACTTTACAAGCTCACCAACTACATGGAACACACACCCGAACTGGAAGAAACAGACTCTTACCTTCATGCCACAGACTTCGCCCGTGCCTGGATGCTGGGAATCATCCCGACAGAGGAAGTATACCGTGAAATGATGGGACGCACCAGCTCTCCCAGCCAGATCAAAGCAATCACCATGGTGTTGAACGACAACGTTCGTTTCAACAAGGAAAAAGAAAGATACGCCGATATCAAAAACATCGACTTCTCCCTCTTCCGTTCCCTCGCCCAAAAGGTGGTAGACCGGATTCTTGAAATCGAATTAAAACGTGGAGACTCCGAGACACAAGTCACCTCCCTTGCAGAAGAACTTAAGCTACGTCTATGGAGCTGAAACATTTATCCGTATTCTGCAAGCATTCGGCAAAGATACTTTCATACGTGACAGCTACAACTGGGGCAGCACCAAACGAGGTGTATTGAGCAGCTTGCTCCATGCTTGCCATCCCCTGCCGACAGATACCAGCGAAAATCTGAAGAAACTGGCGAAGCAAGCCGAAATCAGCGACGAGCGACTGGTAGAAGCCGCCATGTTCGCCCCACAATGGATTGAGCTGACCGAAAAGGCAATAGGCTGGAAAGGACTGACAAGTGCAGCCTATTATTTCCACGCCCACACCAATGAAACGTGTGACGACAAGAAGAAAGCGATTATCGCCCGCTACACTCCCATTGACGTGGATGACCTGCGGGAAGGTGCTTTTGATATCGACTGGTTCAAAGATGCATTTAAGACTATTGGCAAGGAACGTTTCGAAGTAGTGTACAATGCCGCCAAATATATTTCATGCAGCAACACGCATACCCGCGCCCGCAAGTTTGCCGACGCAACCAGCGGCACGGTAAAGGCGGCAGATGTAAAGAAGGAAATCATAGCGAAGCGAAATAAAGACCTACTGATGAGCTATGGCCTTATCCCATTGGGACGGAAGCCGGATAAAGAACTGCTGGAACGTTACCAATACCTGCAAAAGTTCTTGAAAGAAAGCAAGGAATTTGGTGCACAGAGACAGGAAAGTGAGAAGAAAGCCGTTACCATCGCCCTGCAAAATCTGGCACGTAACTCCGGTTACGGAGACGTCACCCGTCTGACATGGAGCATGGAAACCGAACTGATTAAAGAACTTCTTCCCCTACCTGTCTCCTAAAAGATAGACGGCGTAGAAGTGTATGTACAAACCAACGAGGAAGGCAAATCGGAGATTAAGCAAATCAAAGACGGCAAAGAGCTCAACAGCATGCCTGCCAAGCTGAAAAAGCATCCGTATGTAGAAGAACTGAAAGCGGTACACAAAAAAGCTGAAGGAACAGCACGCCCGTTCCCGCATCATGCTCGAACAGGCAATGGAAGACTGTACCCATTTTGAGGAAAACGAATTGCGCAAGCTGATGCAGAATCCTGTTATCTGGCCATTATTGAAACATCTCGTCTTCATCTGCAACGGACAGACGGGCTTCTACACCGATGGATTGCTGATTACAGTGAATGCCGTTTGCCTCCCGCTAAAACCGAAAGACGAATTACGCATCGCGCACCCCACAGACCTGTATACAAGCGGAGACTGGCATGCTTATCAAAAATTCCTGTTCGATAAATCAATCCGCCAACCTTTCAAACAGGTATTCCGCGAACTTTACGTTCCGACTCCGGAAGAAATAGAAGCCACTCAATCCCGCCGCTATGCCGGAAATCAGATTCAACCGCAGAAAACGGTTGCCGTACTGAAAAGGACGGCGCTGGGTAGCCGATTACGAGGACGGACTTCAGAAGATATACTATAAAGAGAATATCATCGCCACCATCTATGCCATGGCAGACTGGTTCTCTCCTGCCGATATCGAAGCTCCGACATTGGAATATGTCTGCTTCCATAGCCGCAAAGACTACAAGTTGATGAAAATCTCGGAGATTCCTCCTGTCATCTTCTCCGAAGTAATGAGAGACGTAGACCTGGCAGTAAGCGTAGCCCATGCCGGAAGCGTTGACCCGGAAACCAGCCACTCTACCATCGAGATGCGCAGCGTGCTGGTGGAACTGACGATGCCGTTGTTTCATTTCAAGAAACGTGACAATAAAAGGAAGTTTTGCTCACATCGAAGGTAAACTGGGTAAGTATAATATCCATCTGGGCAGCGGTGTGATCCATCAGGAAGGTGGTGCACAGATAGCTGTTCTTCCGGTACATTCGCAAAATCGCGGACGCCTGTTCCTGCCATTCGTAGATGAAGATCCGAAGACTGCCGAGATACTGACTAAGATTATCTTCTTTGCAGAAGACGATAAGATAAAAGATCCGAGCATTCTGAACCAAATCAAATAGTAAAAGAGATGGCAGAAAATTTAATCATCCACACAGGAAGCAAGGAAAGAAGAAAAGTATCGGGAGTTACTTCCGCAACTGCATGCTTTGGTAAGTACGGAAGCAGATCTCATTGCCAATCTTGCCAACATGGCAGCAGCCTTAAAGCAGACTTTCGGTTTCTTCTGGGTAGGCTTTTACCTTGTGAAAGAGGAAGAACTCGTACTGGGTCCGTTTCAAGGCCCCATTGCCTGCACTCGCATCCGTTTTGGCAGAGGAGTTTGCGGAACCGCTTGGAAAGAAGCCCGTACACTGATTGTTCCTGATGTAGAACAATTTCCCGGCCACATTGCATGTAGTTCGGATTCCAAATCGGAAATAGTAGTACCAATCCTCAAAAGCAGGGGAAAGTTGTCGGGGTGCTGGATATCGACAGTGATACATTGGATAGCTTCGACACTATCGACGCACGCTATCTGGAAGAGATTTGCACGTATATTGTATTATAAAATAACGGCATAAACATCCTGAAAAAACGGAGGCTCTGATTGAATGAATCAGAGCCTCCGTTTACTATAAATAGAGCCTCTGTTCGAATCAAACAGAGGCTCTATTTTTTTTACCAGTCCATATCTTCTATTTCCCGTTCCCGGTACAGCAAAAGTTGTTTGCGAAGCGAACGCATTTCGTGCCTCATATCGTCCATTCTTTCCAGCAAATGATGAATGGCGTCAATGCCTTCCATGTTGATGGATAAGTCATAGTACATCCGGCTATAACGTTCCACGTTCGGAAGTTCCGACAAAGCAGATAATGTTCACCGCCTTCGGTATGCACGTTAATCAAACCGCCCTCTTCCAACATTTCGATGAATGAAGGCTCAATATGACATTTGTGACAGTATTCACTGACAATTATTAATTCGGTCTGCATAGTACTCATTCATTTTAGTTCATACTCTGTAATTGACGGAACAACTCTTTCTGTTTGTCGGTCAAGTTCGTAGGAATCTTGACAGAATAGGTCACAATCAAGTCACCGAATTGTCCTTCCTTCTTATAAACCGGGAATCCTTTACCTTTCAGACGGACTTTCGTACCGTTCTGCGTTTCCGGTTTTATCTTCAGTTTCACTTTACCGTCCAGCGTGTCGACTACTTTCTCGCCTCCCAATACGGCAGAGTAAAGATCTACCTCCACATCTACGTACAGATCGTCGCCCAGGCGTTTGAACACCGGGTCTTCGGCTATAACGAACGTAATGTATAAATCGCCCGCAGGTCCTCCGTTGACACCTTCGGCTCCGTAGCCTTTCAGTTTAATAACCTGTCCGTCGGCTACACCGGCAGGGATAGTGATACGTACCTGTTTACCATTTACAGTCAATATCTGCTTATGCGTTTGAGCAGCATCACGAAGGGAAAGATGAAGTTCGGCATTAAAGTCCTGTCCGCGGAATCCCGCAGAACCTTGTCCTCTTCCTCCCCGATGTCCGAACATTGATTCGAAGAAATCGGAAAATCCACTAGCGTTGCCACCGGAAAATCCTTCTCCATCGGAACTATACCAATAGGTTCCGTTACCGTCGGAGAAACCCTGACCCGCACCGCCGAATCCGCCGAAACCTCCTGCACCGCCAAAGCCTCCGGCTTGTTGCTGTGCACGTTTCTGCGCTTCAAACTCATCGGCATGCTTCCAATGCTCCCCATACTCGTCATACTTCTTACGCTTCTCGGGGTCACTCAGTACTTCATTGGCTTCATTGATTTCCTGAAATTTATCCTTTGCACTAGGGTCATTAGGATTCAAATCAGGGTGATATTTCCGGGCCAACTTACGAAAAGCCTTTTTATATCATCCTGAGAAGCACTTTTGTCTACTCCAAGAATCTTGTAATAATCTATATAGGCCATGTTTTATGAATTTAATCGTTCATACATCATACGGCAAATAACACGCCAATCCCATTTTTGGATGCAAAAATTAACAAGGATTAATACCTAATACTTAATACTTGATATTCCTCTTTTTCCAGCATCTGGAAGTCTTGCTTCTTCATGCCCAAATCATCCAACGGACGGGGATCATTGTGATCGTTCAGATAAACCCTCGGTTTCAGGACGTAGTGCGAAGCCGTCACAGCCTGCGAATCATCCCGGTAAGGAGTTTCTATTCCGCCTAAAGACAGCATGGTCGGGAAGAAAGAGCTGCTGGAAGAAACATTTTATCCTTATTTTCAATAGCGGTATTCCAACGTTCGGGATACGTTTCGCGGTAGTCATCGGACATCCAAATCAGGAATGGCACATGAAGCTGATAATAAGAAGGTACGGGAGAAGCGTGGAGGAACAGATGACGGGAATCGTCGAAAATGTCCTCTCCATGATCGGAAGTGTAGAGCATGGCGGCATCTACCTGCTGTTTTTCCAACATACGGATAAGTCGTGACAGAAAATCATCCGTGTAACGAATAGAGTTGTCATAGGCATTCACCAGGTTATCCCGGTATTTTCTCTCTGCTTCCATCGGATAATCGGGCGTAAAGAAAGCATCTTCCGACGGGTAACGTTCGCGATAGTTAAAGTGGGAACCGTAGGTGTGAAGTACGATGAATTGTTTCGTTGCACCTTTCGCCAGTTCCCTCCTCCACCAATTTCAGAAGTTCGTCGTCAGAAGGATTATAGGTAGAACTGACCGAATCTTCTTTATAAAATCATACGTATCGGCTTCCATTCCGAAGAAGTCGATAAATGAATGGTTGTAACGTTGGTTGGAGAAAAAAGCCGTCCGGAATCCTGCCTCTTTGAAAGCGGTGATGATTCCTTTTGATGATAGATAGAGTCGTAGTTACAAGCGGTAGCGTCCGACATCAGCATGGGGACACTTTTTATGTGTCGTATTCGACTCTGTCAACACTTTCGGGAAAGCAATCAGGCCCGTTTGCCGGGATAAAAGTGGGTTCGTTTCACGTTCGTAACCATACAATTGCCAGTTTAGGGGCACGAGGTTTCTCCTATGACCATTACATATACTTCCTGTTTTCCCTCCGGATGAGTAGGCCGGGCATGGAAAGTAAAGTCTTTGGATGTACGGTGGTAGTCCTGTGTCAGAGCTGTTCTTTGAAAGGCAAGACCTACGTTGTAGCATACGTTTAGCGGGTATAAATCAGATTTCAACTCATATCCCGAATCCTGAACATAGGCTCCAACAAGACTAAGAAGGGAGATGCCAAAAGACCAGGAAGGCTCTCTTCCGTTCCCTGCGAATGAACTCTACCGTAAGTTTCCGTTTACGTATAATTGAAATCGTCCCAATATCAGGGCAGGTACATAGAGTATGATTACAGCAATAATGGCAGGTGTGAGATTATCGAGCAATTCCAATGCCTCACTCAATTGGTGGTGACCAGATTCAGAAACATATCTACAGCGATGATGGACTGTCCGAACAGATAAAGCAGCACAATCTGAAAGGCGCCGAAAAACAGGAAGATGAACAAAATCCAGAGCATCTTACCACAATTCCTCGACAAAAGTCATCAACAGGTAATAGCAACCGAAAGGTAACAAGACGTTGGCGACTTTTTGCCATAAATGGTAAAGGTTCTGTAAAACAGAGTACCATATTAGGTACTATCAAGATAAACAGGAACAGATAAAACAGATGTTCCTGATTTTCCAACCAATTCTTTATATTCTTAAAAAGCTTCATTGATGTTAAAAATAAATCCGGTCTGGTGTTTGCCAAACCTAAATCTAAACGTACATTTACTCTCTTCTTAAACTCCCAACGATAGCCGAAACCATAGTTAGGCAGAATGTGTTTCGGGGTGAACTCGGAAAGTCGTGGAAAAAATCGTTCCCGCGCCTGCCCATACAGCCACCCGTTTCGTTTCCATACATGCTGACGGAGTTCTATCTGTGCATCCATCGCACACTTTATCACGATAACGCCCTTCATAATAACCACGCATTGAGTAAGAACTTCCGAGGGTTGCCATCAAGCCCCAGGGGGTATCTCCATAAGTAAGCAATGTGTGGAATTGCCCTGCCAGTACTCCACCCTTCCATATCGGTTGATAATAGCTGGTTGTCAGTTCTGTGCTGCTAAACGCATATTTATTACCGAGAAAAGCCGGGCTAAACCGTTGGTCTATCCGCAAGTAATAGCCATGGTATGCATTGGTCAGGAAGTCACGAGAATCATAAAAGGAGGGAAAGTCCCAGGCTGGTATTGGTAGTTCGCGCGGCCATTCCTTCCCATAGCTCCGGTTTCTCAAAATTCCGCCCGTCGATATATAATCGAATACAGCCATCGGTCCGATATAGAAGCTTCTTCGCTACACGGAACATGAAGTCGACTTTCACTTGTGCTTGAAAGCGTTTGTAGTCGCTTTCGTTATCAGAGTTCGCTCCATTATCATATCCCCTTCCCCAATACAGGCTGGGGAAAGAATAGAAATACAGATTGTAATTCAACCGGTATTTATCTTGCGGGAACAGATGATTTCCACGAACTCCTAACAGATAGAAGCCGACCGTCGACACATCTCCGTAAAGAGAGACATTGGAAGGAGGAAGAAGCGAATCAATCCGATCGGTGCGATATAGTCCGGCTGCCACCAGTCCGAGTCCGAACTTGGTGTCACTGGAATAGTGAGGGCCGCCTATCACACTGAAATCAAACTTTTTATTCTTTTTTTCCTTATTGGCATCATTGAAGTAATCAAGAAACTTCTTAAAGAAGCTGCGCTTCGCCGGAACAGAATCTTCAATAGTTACAGATATAGAATCCTCCGGCAGTTCAATTTTTGTAGAATGCAGCTGCGCGCCCAATGGGGTTTGTGTCAATAACAAAATCGCGAATATGATTAGCCTGTTCTGTCTAGTATTCATAATCATAAGAAGTAGAAACTTTGCGGACAAAGTTAGTTTCAAACTTCTTATAAAAAACAGATATTCAGGCGCTTTTGTTGTTCCGGATTTCCTTTTTAACGTTTTAAAAGTCTTATAAACTCGTCTACATCCTCCTCTGTGGTATCAAAAGAAGTTACCAGACGGATTTCATTCTTCTCTTCGTTCCAAAAATAAAAGAAGTAAGACTCCAGCATCCGGTCGATAACCGGGCGGGGCATGGTGAGGAATAACTGGTTACTTTCGGCTTTTTGAGTGAAAGTTACTTCGGGCAGTTTCTTCAATTCAGCGTAAAGTTTGGTAGCCATTGCATTAGCATGGTTGGCATTCTTCAGCCAGAGGTCGTTGTGAGGTATGTCGTAAACTGGCAAGAGAGGTAACGCATCTTCGATGCTAATTGGGCGATTGTTTACGGATGAAGCGGGCTTCCGTTGCAAGTCTTTATTAAATACAATCACGCACTCTCCCCATCATCAGTCCGTTCTTCGTTTCCGCCAAAACTAAGAATATCGACTCCGCAGTCTACTGTCAGTTCTTTTAAGGAAAGATTCAAAGCGGCACAGGCGTTGGCTATTCTTGCCCCGTCCATGTGTACATACATACCATTCAGATGGGCAAAGTCTGTCAGACGTTTCAATTCTTCGGAAGTATAGATGGTGCCAAGTTCGGTACATTGGGAGATGTAGAGGCTCTGGGTTGTGAATGGTGCTGATCGCCGAAACCATGCAGATAAGGTTGCATCAATTCCTGGGGGTAAAGTTTACCGTCAGGAGTGGCAATCGGGCATGAATCTGACAACCTGTCATTTTCACAGGAGAGCCGCATTCATCTACATAGATATGAGCGTTTCCGCAGTCAAAAGATGAATGATACGGACGGGTCATCAGCTGCAATGCTACCACGTTGCTGCCATGTTCCATTAAATACAAACAAGGGGACACAGTTGGGCGTAAAGATTTCTTTATCTTCGCTACGGCTTCTTCTGTCCATTTATCATCGCCATATCCTAAAGAATGGTCTATATTAGCCCGGTTGCAACGCTTCCATTACCAACGGATGCACACCGGAATTATCAGAGGCAAAACTTTCCTCATTGTTTCTTGTTTCTTACATTTTTTAATTGTCATGCAAAGTAACAGAA
>VOFC01005643.1_pt1 | contig 25170 bp, 42 predicted proteins | sample 5384161 | NCBI WGS metagenome assembly VOFC01 (sample SAMN12384722, study PRJNA508395) | human gut metagenome | isolation source: healthy gut B | host: Homo sapiens | reverse complement strand
CTTCTACCTTTGAATGAAGAATACTATTCATAGAAGTAATGACTAATGTATCTTTAGGTGTTACTTGGAATCTTTTATCAATATAAGCAAGCAGTTCTTCTGAAGGAAGTGCTTTAATATCTGTATCACATCCAATAACATAATCAACCTTACGATATAAAGATCCAAGTTCTAGATAATTAATAGCTGTTTTAGTTTTATGAGTAGAAACAACTGCAATTGGAATATTATTCTGACGAAAGTATTCAAATAACTCAATAACACCATCTTTTGGTGATAAACCCTTCATGTTCAAATAATTATATAAATCTTTTTTCTACAGTTGCATTAAGCTTCTGACTATTAATTATCGTCGCAAGTGGAAGAGTGTCATACATTGAATACATATTACCTAAAGCATGATAGAACTCTTCAGGAATGACAGTAATATTTTTCTTTTTACATAAGTTCTTATAGAAATTATAGCGGAGTCTGTTTAGGGGGAATATACATCCATCCAATTCTATGATTGCTAGTTTTAATTCCGTATCCTCTCTCATAAATAATACCCCTTTCCCTAATCTAACCTCCATTATAGCAAATTCCCAAATGATATGCTATCATATACAATAAAAAAGCAGAACCGAAGTTCTGCATTGTTTACAAATGGTGGTCTCCCCGCACGGGCTCGAACCGTGGACACTCTGATTAAGAGTCAGATGCTCTACCAACTGAGCTACGGAGATAGTTCTTGATATTTCTATCAAGAATATCAGGTTTATCCTGTTAAATTTTAAATGGTCTCCCCGCACGGGCTCGAACCGTGGACCCTCTGATTAAGAGTCAGATGCTCTACCAACTGAGCTACGGAGAGAGATATGTCCTCAACCGACGAGTTATATATTACACGATTAAGGACACTTCGTCAACTACTTTATGAACTTTTTTTTTTTTTTAAAACAAGTCATCATTGTTCTTATATTTAGAGTTTATGATGATTGTTTCTGTATGATCAATACACTTCTGTACTTCTGATGCAAAGTCCCATTCTGCTTCATAGCCTTCTGCTTTATAAGCCTTAGGTTTAGTAGCTGGGTTATGTGGTGTAAAGATTGTATCAAACAGTCTTCAAATGGTCTAATAGAGATATCATATGTACCAGTCTTTTCCGCAATCTTAATGATTTTCTAATTTATCCATACATGCAACTGGACGAATAACCGGAGTAGTAATCACCTGATTGATTGTATTCATAGATTCAAGTGTCTGAGATGCGACCTGTCCGATACTTTCACCATTTACAATAGCCAAACAATCATTCTTCTTTGCAACACCTTCCGCAATTCTATACATCATACGACGCATCACTGTCATAGCATAAGATTCATCACAATGATCATATACAGATAACTGAAAGATCAGTAAATGGCACGATATGTACTTTAATAGAGCCATGTGTATAGTCTTTTAAGACATTGACTAGATCTAATACCTTTTCTCTCGCCATTTCATTTGTATAAGGTGGAGAAGCATAATGAATACATTCAATATCTACACCACGCTTCATAGTGAGATAACCTGCCACAGGTGAATCAATACCACCAGAAAGCATTAATAAAGCTTTACCACCAATACCTACTGGATAGCCTCCTGCACCTGGAATCATATTATCCATAATATAAATCGCATCTTTTTCTATATTCTACACGCACTAAGATATCTGGGTTATGTACATCAACAGATAATTCTTTAGTTGTATGATGGAATACATAGCCTGCAATTTCTTTATTCATCTCAATAGATGTCTTAGGATATGACTTGTCATGTCTTTTTTGTATCAATCTTAAATGTATTTCCTTCATCATGATCAATAATATAAGTAACAACTTCTTTTTGCTTTTTCTAAGTCATGTTCCACCTTATAACATAATGAGAAGTTATGAATACCAAAGATTGTCTTTAACTTATCTGTCACTTCTTCCGCATTTTCTTCATTTAAATAAATATAAAGACGATCATATGTTAATTCATATTCTAAGGCAGAATAGTCATGAAGTATTTCTTTTGTATTCTTTAATAGTTTTCTAATAAATAGTTTACGGTTCTTTCCTTTAGTTGTAAGTTCTCCAAAACGAACAAGAATATGATCTGGTTTCATCTAATTACCTCTGTTTCTTAATTCTGTTTAATGTATCTTTTTAAAGCATCTAGGAATGTATCTAATTCCTCTTTTGTAGTGAGATGTGAAAATGAGAGTCTAAGTGCACTTGTACCAATACAGGGGATCTAAATGCATAGCAGCAAAGGGTATGAGAGATTTCTACTTTTTACTTGAACATGCGCTCTTAGTAGAAATATAGATTCCTTTTTGTTTCTAAATCATGCACAATAACTTCTGGTTTATAGTGTGGACATGAAATGTTTAAAATAAATGGACTTGCATCCTCTGGTGAGTTAATCACTACATTGTCCATCGCACTTAATTGTACACGTAAATAGTCATTCAGTGACTTTACATAATCATAATGATTCTTTTGTGATTCAATAGCTTTACGCATTGTCTTTGCGAGTACAATATCCACGCATGCATTACTTGTACCACCTCTTAAGCCATTTTCCTGCTGACCACCATTAATAAGAGGCACAATGCTTGCAGTACGCTTCTTATAGAGTAATCCACTTCCCTTTAAGCCAAATACCTTATGAGCTGAGAAAGTAGCTAAATCTATATCATCTAATGTAATGGGGAAGCTTACCTAAAGCCTGTACCATATCTACATGATATTTAGTCTTAGGATTCTTTTTATGTACAATAGATGCAATTTTATGAATAGGATTAATTGTTCCTACTTCATTATTCACATACATTGTAAGAAACAAAAATTGTATCTTCTTATTAAAAGATTCTAATTCTTTTAAATCAAGATGTCCCTTTGAATCAATAGACACATAATCTACATCAAAGCCAAACACTTCCTCTAATTGTTTAAATGTATTGGCAACACTTGAATGTTCAAAAGCTGTTGTAATAATATGCTTTCCTCTATTCATATATTGGAAAGCTGTTCCTTTAATTGTTTGTATTGTTGGATTCTGATGCACATGATGTAAAAGATCAGTTCATCAGGAGAGACATGAAGTAATTTCGCAATATGAGCTCTTGATTGCTCAATTAAGCGACTTACTTCGTAACCTGGTGCATATGTAGAATCAGAATTCGCAAAATAAGTTGTTAAAAGTTTTGTATATGTAGAGCGTATTTCCTCATCAAGAGGTGTCGTAGCTACATAGTCTAGATAAATCATCTAATCACCTCGCTTTAAATAATAACGAGATAAAAAAAAAAAGTCCACCTAAGCGGACTTAATTTCTTTCCTTTTAATAAGCTCTTCATATTTTCCTGGTTCAAGTCTTTCTAGAATATCTACTGCAACTTGTAATGCATTACGATATTCACCATTTCTAAATAAGACTTCAGCCTTTTGTAAGTTCTGTATTCACTTCTAAGAACATTGAACGATAACGGTTCGCATAAACAATCGCATCTTCAACCATACCTGCAGTTACTATCATATTATGTACATTATCATAAAGCTTATAAATCACATCTCTTGCCCCTTCTACCTTGGCACATAGTTCATTCAATACAACTGGTTTATGGGCTTTAAAATGTTTAATTTCTTCTACTTTATTATAAGAATCCGCAATATAATCACGATAAGAATCATTTACTAAAGGAAGATGTTCATTCTTGATTTCTGACTTAATTTCTAATAAGACAATATTGATATTTTCTAAGAGTTCTTCTGTTTTCTGATTCTTAGTATCAATATCTTCTTTCTGCTTTTCAAATTCTTCTAGATATGTATCATGCTTTGCATCATTCGATCATATAGATTTTCTACATGTTCCAACATATTTGCATAAGCGAAATGTCCAGATTCCATCTGTTCAATTAAATCATTGGCATACTTTTGAATCTGTTTAAATTCTTCATACTTCTTGCTGATTACAACTTCTTCTTCATCAATCACAAATTCAGTAATCAAACGATGATATTCTTTCATTGTATTTTGATAAACATCTGTCAATCTCTGAAGTTCATTATAACTTTCTCTCCATTTTCCTTGAACCGCTTATAAGAATCAAGTTCTTTACCTAAATCAATCACTAATTCTTCAATTAATCCAGTTAACGGTTCAAGTACTTCTGTTTGCACCCTTGATATCAACATTCTTTACATGGGCAATAGATTCTTCCATCTGTTCATCTACTTCCTGACGACGTCTTTTTTAATATTCATTTCTTCAAGTGCATATTCATCACCTTCTAAAGAAGTAATCAATTCATCCACCTTATCAATCTTACTTGGTAATAAGTCAGATACAACATATACATAAGAAGGAAGATCCTTTAAGTTTTCTTGAAGACTATCAATACGATTTTCAATTTCTTCAGTAAAATTCTTTGCATCCGCAAACATCTGATTATTCATCAATGTTTCAAGCTTCACAAAATCATCATCTAATTCTTTAAACATTTCTAAAAGCATGTGGTACAAATTCTTCTACTTTAACACGAATCTTTTCATACTCATTGCCTACCTCACGGTATTTTCCTTTTACTCTAATGATTTCTACACGCTGGATGTTTTCTATTTCTGTCACCTTCTCAATACGCGTAAGAAGGTCTTTAGCGTCATGATCGTAACGCTGTGTCATTTCATGAATCAACGCAAACTTCTTCTTTATGCCATGGGTTTTCCATAAAATAAAAATTCATCCACTTCATTCACAAGAACACCTAATTCATTCTTCTGGAATTCAGTAATCTTTTCAAAATCTTTTGTGAATTGTTCATATTCTTCAGCCACTTCTGGCATATTTTTCGCAATAGACTGTACACGACCTAATCTATATTGTAATGGTAGTGTTTTAATTCCATTGATCTGGTTTTGTAAGTCCAATATTTCCTGACGATATATCTTTAATTTAATCGAATGATATACGATCGTAAAAATAATCAAAGCAACAAGAATAGTTCCAAATATTATTAAGTTTCTTACTCCTACATATTCTATAAAATTCTTCATATAATCCATAAAACATTCCTCTCTTACATATCGATATAATTTTATCATATTTTCCCAAGTCATTTCATTATGGAATCGTGAAACACTATTAAAAAAAATACACATATGTATATTTCTTTTTGTGAAAATCTTTACTCTTTCCTAAAAATAGGAATATGATTGTATTGTTTAGGGAGGGTAAAAAATGAATGAAAGTACAGATTTAATTAATGGAAAGATATGGAAAGCCATCCTCTGGTTTTCTATTCCAATGTTAAGTGGGGAATTTATTTCAACAGCTCTATAATACTGTAGACTCCTATGTTGTAGGGAACTTTGTAAGTTCAGGAATGTACTTGCAAAAGTTGGGCAGTCTACACCAATCATTAACACTCTTGTTGGTTTCTTTACTGGTCTTGCGACAGGTGCTGGAGTAGTCATTGCCCAATATTTTGGTGGCAATCACTTAAAGATGAAAAAAAGCAATTCATACTTCAATTGCCTTAACTCTTATTTTATGTGTATTATTCACTATTCTAGGGATTGGATTATCAAAACAGATTTTAATTCTTATTGGTTCTCCTGGTTCAGTCATGGCTCCCGCTTCTTTATATTTACGTATTTATTTTGGTGGTATTTCTTTTGTATGTATTTATAATATGGGATCTGGTATATTACGTCTTTGTAGGTGATTCTAAAACTCCTTTATACTATTTAATTGTTGCATCTATTATTAATATTATCTTAGACTTTGTTTTTGTATTATATTTTCATATGGGTGTTGCTGGGGCTGGATGGGCTACTTTTTATTGCCCAGGGAATCAGTGCATTACTTGTTATGATCAAATTAGTATTCTCTAAAGAAATCTATAAAGTAGAGTTTAAAGATATTTCTATCGATATGCCAATTTTAAAGAAGATTATTGAAATAGGAATCCCTACTGCCCTTCAGCAGTCCATTGTATCTTTAGTAACGTAATTGTACAATCTTATATTAATTCATTTGGTGCGAATGCAGTGGCTGGTTATACTTCTTATGTAAAGATTGATGGATTCCTACAAATTGCCAATTCAAAGCTTTGCGATGGCTATTACGACATTTACTGGACAGAACATTGGTGCGCATGCCATAGATCGTGTTAAGAAAGGTCTTCGTACGACAATGGCAATGACTTTTGGAGTAACAACTATTGGAGTGATTATTATTTATATATTTGGAGAACAATTGGTAGGTATCTTCTCTAGTGATCCTAAAGTGATTAAATATGGTTATTTAATGGCTCGAATATTCGCGACAGGTTATCTTACATTACCTGTCATACAGATTATATCTGGTGCATTAAGAGGTGTTGGTTTTATCTAATATTCCTATGTATTTCATGGTAGGTACTTTTGTCTTTTTAAGACAGATTTATCTTGCGATTGCAGTACCTTTTAACTCATAACATTGGTATTGTATTTGCAGGATGGCCAGTTACATGGGTGATCTGTATGATTGGTTTACTTATTTATTACTTCCGTGTACATTGGTTAGATCGTGTATAAGAATATCGATATTATTCCGATATTCTTTTTTTGTAGTGGTATAATTGATATTGAACTGAATATCCATAAGAAAACTTATAGTTTATGTGCTGTTTTAAAGGAATCAGATGAAGTATTATCTGAGACTAGGATTCCAGCTGATTCTGATTTTTTATTATCAAGCAGGCTACCCTGGCCATTTTTTGTGCTAGAAGCTTGCAGAAAGAGGTAACATATGATTAAAACAATTCTAGGTGATATCACAAAAGTAACAGATGTAGAGGCTATTGTGAATGCGGCGAATAATCTTCTTTTTAGGTGGTGGAGGCGTAGATGGCGCAATCCACAAGGTCGCTGGAGGTGAACTACTTAAAGAATGTAGAACACTTCATGGATGTGAGACAGGAGAAGCTAAAGTCACAAAAAGCATATAATCTTCCTTGTGATTATGTGATTCATACTGTGGAGACCAATATGGTATGGTGGAAATCATAATGAAGAAGAATTACTGGCTAATTGTTATTATAATTCGATGAAGCTTGCAATGGAGCATGGTATTAGAAAGATTGCCTTCTCTTCTATTTCTACTGGTGTCTATCATTTCCCGGTTGAAAAAGTATGCATATTGCACTCGAGACAGTATCTCAATTCTTAAAAAGAACATACTAATGATTTTGATTTGGTAGAATGGGTTCTCTTTAATTCTCATACTCAATCTGTATATGAAGCAGAATCGAAGAAATTTATGTTGTTTTAATCAACTTTTATTTGACTTTCACTACTTTATTCAGTATAATCAAACTCGCAATAAAATGAATAGCGGTACATAACAGTCGTGCGGCTACGTTCTTGACTTAGGGATGCAAAGTATCTTACCGCAAGAGAAATGCTTAATAAGAACATACGCAGGGTGAGTTATGAATTGTTATTGTTTTATGCAAATAAAACAATAAGGAGGTAACGTCAATGGCACGTTATACAGGCCCAATCTGGAAAAAGTCTAGAAGACTTGGTTTCTCAGTATTGGAAAACGGAAAAAAATTAAACAAGAGACCTTATGCTCCAGGTCAGCATGGTCAGAAGAGACACAAAGAGCACTGAATATGGTCTTCAGTTAGCAGAAAAAAAGCAGAAAGTAAGACATATGTATGGTATTAACGAAAAGCAGTTCCACAACACTTTCGACCGCGCTTCTAAGATGGAAGGTGTAACTGGTTCAAACTTCTTATTCTTACTTGAATCAAGATTAGACAACGTAGTTTATAGAATGGGATTTGCAACTACTCGTAGAGCGACTAGACAGTTAGTAAACCATGGTCATATTTTATTAAACGGTATCAAGACTGATATCCCTTCATGTAGAGTAAATCCTGGTGACGTTATTACTGTTAAGGAAAGATCTCAGCAGTTAGATGTTATCAAGACAGCTTTAGAAGCTCAGACTCATGTTCCTGGCTTCGTTGAAGTAGATGCTGAAAAGAGAACTGGTAAATTCACTAGACTTCCTGAAAGATCTGAATTAAATCAGGAAATCAACGAACAGCTAATCGTCGAATACTATAACAGACTTGGTTAATTCTATTAGCGACCTTAGAGTGCTTTTTTATTGGAGTATGTATGAATGCAACATTTAATTTAGTCATGGATATTATTGGCACGATTGCTTTCGCAATTTCTGGTGTTATGGTTGCAAGTAAGAAAAAGATGGATTTGTTTGGTATAAATATTCTTGCACTCTGTACAGCAGTTGGTGGAGGGATGGTCAGAGATGTACTGATTGGTGTCACTCCCCCTGTTATGTTTAGAAATCCAATCTTTGTAATCATTGCATTAGTGACTGCCAACTTGACAATTTTAATATTATATTTTCATAAGAAAACAACTAGAAAGAGTATTGAATCTCTAACAACTCAATTATTATTTATCTTTGACACTTTAGGTCTTGCTGCATTCACAATGGATGGAGTGAATGCAGGTATGGCAGTTCATACAGGAATATTTCTTCCTGCCTTCCTTGGTGTGATGACAGGTGTAGGTGGAGGTATTATCCGTGATGTTCTTGCAAATGAATTACCGCAGGTATGTGTGAAACAAATCTATGCATCTGCTTCCATCGTTGGTTCCATCATTACATGTTTATTTATAAAGTATGGGGGAAACGAATACTGCAGTTATATTAGGCTTTATTATAGTTGTACTTATCAGAGTACTGGCGGCCCATTATCGATGGGATTTACCAACAATTGAATACTATGAAGACAAACAAAAATAGGTTCTCGCGTGAGAACCTATTTTTTTTACGTCATCATCAATACCTGACTGAATATTTGTACAGTCCATTAAAGAACTAATAAGCTGTGCACGATTACGTTTAGTCATTGGAACCTTTTCACCTGTTGTAAGTTCTACATAATCAGGACCAAATAAACGAATATATTCTCTATTAATCGTATAGCTTCTATGAATCTTAAAAAAAATTGTGTACCGAGTAATTCTTCCATTTTATTAAAAGAGACAGTACATGTAATTTCACCTTTACTTGTATATATATAACTGTATTGTGCTGGAATGCCATTACATAATGTATATCCTTTAAGGGAATTAAACATGTGTGTTACTCTTATCGTTTACTAAAATTGTTTTATCTGGTTCTATCAGTTTTTTAACCATATCTTTATAATACTGATATGTAGTAGAACCCATCTTATGAGGGAATACTTCTCCTTCTTCTAGTTTTCCTATGTAATCTGGTATATTAATATATACAATACGTCCTTCTCTTTCCTTCTCAATAGACCAGACGAATGTACATCTTTTGTTTTTCATGAACCATTTCTAATGATTTCATATCAGTCATAAGAAAAAAGCATCCAACAATAATACATATGTTCTGCTGATTAAAAACACATTGTAAATCAATATGTGTCAATTCACTTTCTGAGCATCCATTCATGACTGAATAGAAATAATTCACTAATTCATTTTTGCTAGAATAATATTGACTTGGATCAGCACCACAATAAAAAACATCATCGTCTAGATAATGGCTTAATAAACTCATATCCTTATGCCAAAATGTTTGTAAAATTTCCGTACTTGTACCAATTAAATCATTTACCACTTTTTTTTCTCATATATATCACCACTATTAATTTACCAAAAATAATATTATAAGTCTCATAGTTATGTATAAAAGGTTTTTTTATTGCACGAAAAGTATTCTTTAGACTTTAATTTATTCAAAAGGGTAAATCATACCCCCACTGTTTTCGAATTTTTAGTAAGTATTTTCATGACATTACTTGTATATTCTAATGTTTTACTATATTTTTGTTACATATGCTTCCATATCTCCAATTTCATAGTTTAAAAGCATCTTTTGTATCACCATTTTCAGTTGTTCCAGTGTGTCCATCTGCTTGTATATACAATGACAGCTTGAATACCAGCCTGTTCTCTCACGAATGAAGGTGTCACTACACTTACATCTTTTTTGAGTTTCATTTAAATACTCCACAAGATAACCAATCGTTTCACCACCACCAAGGCCAACAACCATACCATTTTCAATCTACTTTAGCCCTTCTTCTCTTCATTCATCTTTTATTCGTGTAATTATCTTACACAAATAGACTATCGCTTAAGTTTATTTTCGTAAGCAAATAAAAGGTGAAGAAAATATTATTCTACACCTCTATCATATCTTATGAATCTATTTCCTTGATAAGTTAATATACCTTCTTCTCCTTCTTTTAGAGATATATAGGCATAATAATCTACAAGAAATCTCCTCATCTGTCCATCTTCTAACCCAAAACAAATATAGTACTTATGACCATTCATTTCTTTTGTAAGTACATGAGCTCTTATAGAATGAACAGCTGAACGATTATTCTTTAACCATCATAAAATACTTTCACCAAACATATATTCCCCACCAAAAGACTAACAACTCACTTTTATTCATCTTCATCTACTGTATTTAAAAAAACTTTCTAAAAACACAAATAAACAATCCATTTCTATCACCTCAATGTTTACTAGTATAGTATTTAGATATGTAATTGTTATGGACTCTATGTGTTTTTATATGTATTTTTCATAAAAGAAAAGGACTTCATTTTGAAGCCCTTTCTAACTCTTAACACTCTTTCTTTCTCATTACAAGATAAATACCACTCAATGATACAAAGATAGAACTAAATACACTTGTAAGTGGTGTCAAATCACTAGTCTGCGGTTTCTTATTTGGCTTAGTTTCACTTGGTTTAGATTCGCTAGGCTTTGTTTCACCAGGTTTGTTTTCATCTGGCTTAGATGGCTTGTCCGGTGTAATGACTGGATCTTTGACCTTTTCTAATCCATCAATTGCATCTTTAAGATTCTTATAAAATTGCATCTACTTCAGATTGCTCAGGTTCTTCCTTATTTAAAACATCCTGAGCCTTCTTTAAAGCGTCCTGAAGTTTATTCCAGCTTTCTTCTGTATAATCCTTCTGATTCTTATCAATAGAACCTACTAAATCCTCTAAATCCTTAGTATCAGCATCTTCTTTGATCACAGGAGTCTTCGCAATTAAATCCTTTAATAAAGCATTATAAAGATTTGTCTTTGCTTCATTGATTTCATTTGCTGAAGCATCTTCCTTCTTTAATACAGCTTTTGCCTTTTCTAATGCAATATCTAACTTTTCTAATGATTCTTTAGTATAAAGTGTACGATCCAATCCTTCTGCATGTTTAATAAGTGCTTCAAGTTCTTCTGCTCCATTTGTTGCTGGCACATAATGAATCTTGAATTCATTGAAATCCACCCTTAGTCGCTAAAATATTAAATCTTACATACTTTGCATCAACTGCATCAAAGCTGATTAACTTACCTTCTGCATTTAATGGAAGTGTACCTTCTTTGACTTTCTTGAAAGTCTGCCCATCAGTACTTACTTCGATACTATACTGAGTCACTGTACCATTACCAGCATTACTACGTGGTAAATAATAAAGTCCATCTACCTTTTCAGTTGTGCCCATAGTAATCATATACCAGTGTGGTAAAGAAGCACCATTCCATAATGTATGCCAGAATGTACCTGGGTTACCATCTAAAGCATTAGAAGCAGGTGTTTTTTCATTTGCAGTTTCCTGTGAAGAAGCAGTACCTGTCATTGTACCCCTGATAGTAATATAAATCAGCCACATCCAATAATACAAGTCGATCTAATGCACTCTGTAAATCTTTTGCATACGCATCAACCTGAGACTGCATACCTCTTGGTAAATCATATACAATATTGCTCTTAGCTGTTTCTAAAGCATCTAAAGAATCCTTTGTATAGATCTTGTAGTCAAATCAGTGTTAGGAATTTTTTTGCAAGAATAGCTTCAATTGCACTATAATCAGCCTTCTTATAAATAATAGTCGCAATCAAATCTTTCATACGTTTTACAACATCCGCAATACGCACAGCATCTGGATCAGCCTGACAAGTAAGGGGCCTCTCCTTCTTTTTATTAATGATCTCATTGCATCCTTCTTAGAAGCATCTACTTTCTTATCTGCTTCTAATGCATGTAAGATCAATAATGTGTTATCTAATTCACTCGTTGAAGCATAGTCCTTATTCTTTGCAATCACAATATCATCAATATAGCCCACAAAAAGCATGTGTTTTTTACTTCCCACTCTTTCAAATGGAATCATTGTAGTTGCAATAAGTCTATTGCCTTCAACCTTTTCATCATCACCCTTACGGTCTACAAGCTTGCCATTAACATATAATTCAGCATACTTGCGATTACGTCCGTTATCTGGGTTCTTGATTTCAATTTCAACCCACTGTCCTACTGGAAGTGAATAATCAAAAGTAATATCAAAGTTTTCTCTTGAGATAGCTACTTTACCTGTACCCTTTTGAACACCTTTGATAGAACCATAGCTTGATTCAAATAGAATCTGGTCTTTATCAACTGAAGATGAAGTACGTTTTACCTTGAATCTTAAGCTGTTGTTTAATCCTACAGTTGTATGAAGCTTAGTGTCTACATATGAAGAATCACCCAATAAATGAATAGCCTTCTTACAATCAACATCTTCTACATCTGCATTCACACCCTTATATGAAGTGTTATTGTCGATAACTTCAAATACACCATCTTTGTCTTCTACATTGTAGGCAAAGTTAGTACCAGGTGCATCTCCTAATAAGCCAGTTGCATTTTCTGCCTGACTCTGAGTCAATGATCCTTTACCCCAAAGCTTAGCACCAAATAATGCGACAGATGCCTGAATACGATCATAAACGTCATATTCAGTAATACCATTATTGAGGTAATCTGTCATATCATTCCATACTGCAAAAGAACCACCAAGCATCTGTTTATCACCAGCAGGAATATGCTTACCACCCACTTCATTGATTGGTAAGTTATATACTGTTGAATTATTCAAATAGTCATAGTAGTACCCTGCATTTGGTACGATGTAATAGTTACCATCATTGCAGTTAATAAGGTCAAAAGCCTTCTTCGTACATCTTATCCATATTAGCCCAGCCGTAGTTCCATAAGTTCATTTCTACATTCTGAGCCTTTACAGTTACACTACCCTTAAGACTTGATAAACTTCCCCATAGACGTGCTTTTTACGTCCTGATTTTTCTACATAATCAATCATATCGTTACAGAAGCGACGATATGCATTTGGATCCTTTGTATATTCATCCGCACCAATATGTACAGTTGTCTTAGAATCAAAGACTGGATCAGAACCATTCATATATTCACCAAAGATTTCCTGCACAAAAGCCACTGACTCATCATACTTAGTTACTAAGTTCAAATGATCATTGTCACGACCATAAGTACCAGCACGTAAGTCTGGACGCACCTTAGTAAGAAACAAGAGAATGCGCTGGTGTATCAATTTCAGGAACAATATTTACCCCATACATTCTTGACTGTTTAATGAAGTTTCTAAATGCCTTCTTAGTATAGAATACATCTGTACTTGTTAAATCAGCCTGGTTCTTACCACCCTTCTTGATATCAGATTCAAGACGGAATCCAGAATAAGCTGTCATAGGTCCTTACCTGCATTAGAGTAATTTTCTAGAGGAATGACATTATCATTTAAATGTACCTGGAAGTCATTCAACTTATACCAAGACATTTCCTTCATCAACATTGTTAGATTATCCATAGTAAATGTCTTACGTCCTACATCAAGAATAAGACCTCTGACAGAATAAAGTGGATAATCTCTTGTCATACCCTTTAGGCATAGTGAGCTTATTAAGCTTTAAAATCTGTAAAATAGTACGTGTAGACCAGAAAGCACCGGTTTCCTGTTCAGCTTTTACTGATACAGTATCACCAATTTCTAAAATATAGCCTTCCTTATCTAGCCCTAAGTTTTCTTTTCTTATCTACAAGATCGAGAACGATATCTCCTGCTTTTGTTTCACCGCTTTGTAACGATATCTAGCTTAGATCCTGTGATTTCCTTTAAATCACTCTGGAATGTTTTTTGCCATTTCATTCAATTTAGAATTGCGCACCACAATACGACCATTCTTATTAAAGTTGAATGTACCTGTATGACCTTTCCATTCTCTTAATTCTGGTAATACGATAGAAATTTGCATTATCTCCCTGTTCGACGTTATATTTACCAGGAATATTCACTGCAATTTCTTTAAATAAATAATCATTCTTATCTTTCTTATTTGTTGCTTTGAAAGATAAAGTAGCAGTTGTATCAACTAAAGGCTGATAGATAGTCAAATCATCACCAACAAGCTGTTCATAATCAAAGCACCATTGAATGTAATTGTATAATCTTCAGATTCTGGAAGAGTTACATTAACCTTCTTATCACCCTTCTTCACTTCTGCCACTGTAATAGAATCCATCATTTCATTCACATCAACTGTTGGTTCTCCACCATATACTTCCATTTCATAAACAGAAATATTATTCCAGCTAATGCCTGTATCTGGATACAATGGATGCATTGCATCAATATACAAGCGTACATAACGTGCCTTCACCGCTTTATCTAAGACAATCTTTTGAGTCTTATTAGCAGGACGACTGTTAAATACTTTTTTGCATCTGTCCACTTGTCTAATTCAGTTGCATACTGGATTCTATATTTTTGTCGCTTTTCTTGTTTCCCAAGTTAAGCGTACAGTCTTGACATCTAATACATCTTCAAAATCCACATAAATCCAATGAGGTGCATTCTTTACATCAGATGCCCAGCGTGATGTTCCCTTAGTATTACCATCAAACGCTTTACCTCTGTGTAAAAAGAAGTACCACCTTCAACTGAAGAAGCCACTGCAGGCTTATTGAATGCTACGTTTTCTGTAGGGTTTTGAGGTGCTTTATCTGATGAATTCAATACTTCAAATTCACAGCATGATACACTGTCGTACCCTTCCATCTTTGTCACTTCAACTTTTACATAACGTGCTTTTTAACACTAGATAAGTATTCTACAGAAGTACGTTTCTTGTTACCTGTTCTTTTTTACAATAGCTTCACCCCAATTTGTATGATCATCTGAAGCATAGATATTATAAGAACCTGCATACACATCATTACTTTCCCAAACCATCTTTAACTGGTTGAAAGACTCAGACTTACCTAGATCACATAGAACCACTGTACTGGAGCGCCTTCTGTAGACCATCTTGTACTTTCATTACCATCTGTGAGGTTTTTCTTAGGGAGTGTAGGATATTCTGCACTTACTACAACATTCTTGTTTAGCGCTAAATTGACATTCGTAGGTGTCTCAGTCTTTTCCTGAGTACCCATGACTTCAAACTCTGCCACTGAAATACTTGGATAAGCACCATCACGTAATTTTTCTACTGTTAATCTTACATAACGATACTGTACAGGTGTATCAAGTGTTACTACTTCATCTACGCCAAATCCTTCTGGTTTATCTGCTGAATTATGAATCAATGCATAAGATGAACCATTGAGTGATCCTTCAATCTTGAATTTACGTACTCTTTGCAGAGCATTACCATCCTTAGGATTCTCAAAATGGATATTAAAAGATGAAATCGTAGACTGTGCACCTAAATCCACATCAATCCAATGATTAGTCGCGATGTTCACCAAATTCAGTTGCCCAGCGTGATGACTTATCACCATCCACTGCTTTTTCAGCACCAAATCCAGAACATGCATAACTTGTTGTAACTTTCTTATTTAATGCAATATTTGTGATTGTATCTGCATGGACAAGTGTCATACACCAGCTAGAAATAATCATACTCGCACTAAATAATGCAAATACGACTTTCTTTAATCTTCCCACGATTTTCACTTTCCTTTCTGATTGATTGATTGTCCTCAATAAAAAAAGACCAAACACAAAAAGACATGATGCGACGCATGCTTTTAATGTGTCTGGTCTTGCCTCTTAAAGTAACAATCCATCTCATGTAAGAGTATAGCCCATGTAACCTCTTACATCAAGCTTTTCATCACAATTATTTTAGAAATTGTTTTAGGTGTTTACCGCAATTTAGCCCCCACCTATATTTCATATAAAGGTGGGGAGTTCTTGTTCACGGTATGTTAAAAAAACAGGAGCACCCCCAGATATGGGCAGAGGACACTCCTTATAGGCTTTATTGTAAACACAATCCAAACAATAATCAACTTGATTTTTTTTTTTTGGTTAAACTATAATTTATTCACTTATTTGTATTTCTTCCTAAGATTAATACTCAATATTATTGCAACAACTGATGAAATAATTAATCCTACAACTAATGAGAATATCCAAAGATTATTTTCATTAAAAAGAAGAAGAACGGAAATATCCATAGATATTATGAAAAATACAAAGAAAAGATTTAAAATTTTAGTATCTTCTTTCCAATAATTTTCTTTATCACTATTATTTAAACTATTGTAAAATTCAAACCCACTGTCTAATTCTTTACCAACTTTAGTGCTTCTTATTTTGTTTGTTGCATACCAAATAAGTAGGTATATCATGTTTAAAAAAAATAAAAATCATAGTATTCTTTGTCATGCTTATTCCTCCACAAATTCTAATTTAACTAACAAACTCATTTTTGCTCATTAAACACTTTTTAAATATCCAACTTACAGTAGCTCCAATAAACAAACCTATAATTGCTGTTGTTGAATTACCATTTAAAGTGCCTACCGCAAATCCTACAACAGCACCTACATACCAAGTACTAACAAGCTTAGCTAATGTAAAAAGTATCTTCTTCGTCATTCTTATTTTCATTATGATGTTCTTTGCTCATTTATTCGTCACCTCATCTAAAAATTCCAATTTGACAATCCATGTGAATAATAGTTTCCACATTCAAGAAAAAATTGCCTTGAAAATAGAACTATAATTATGAGTTCCTATTTTTAAATTTGCTGATAATTGTAGTTATACCAACTGTAATAAAAGAAATCAAACCACTAAACACGCATAAAAAAAATCCAATTGGGGCAAGAAAAAAATTCTCATGCAAAGACCCCTTTGTGCATCAATATACTCTACCGACAGTCCCTTCACAAGAAGTAGTATAATTCCGATTAAAATCAAGAAACTGCCTATAATCGAGCACACCATATTATACTTGGCTCTTCTGGTTTCACTTCCATCTTTGATTACTTTTTTCTGTCATGTTGTTCATTTCGTTTTCTCCTTTAATCAAATAATCCAGAGATATTTGAAACACATCAGACATCAAAATAAGCATTCCTATATCTGGAAGATTTTTGTTATTCTCCCAGTTTGAAACAGCTTGTCTACTCACATTCAGTTTCATAGCAAATTGTTCTTGTGTCAATTTTTCTTTTTTGACGAATGCTTTTTAATTTGTTCTCCAAAATCCATGTATTTCACCTCCGTGTTTCCAGTCTATAATTCAACCAAGTTTTTCAAGAAAGTGCCTCTTGCATCTCAAAAAAACAGACGCAAGAACCTCTTGCATTCCTATATTGAGGCTAATATTCCCTTCTCCAACATTTAAATTTCCCGTTTTATCTATTTCCTTTTTTTTACTGATATATCTTCCAGCAAAACTATAAAAGCACAAAACATTATTAACCAAAAATTAGGGTGCATTGCCATTTCACCTTCACAACTTGAAATTTAGTTCAATTCTAATTTAACTAACAAACTCATTTTTGCTCATTAAACACTTTTTAAATATCCAACTTACAGTAGCTCCAATAAACAAACCTATAATTGCTGTTGTTGAATTACCATTTAAAGTGCCTACCGCAAATCCTACAACAGCACCTACATACCAAGTACTAACAAGCTTAGCTAATGTAAAAGTATCTTCTTCGTCATTCTTATTTTCATTATGATGTTCTTTGCTCATTTATTCGTCACCTCATCTAAAAATTCCCATCTTCTGTTACTTTCAGTCTCTGCTAAAGACTGAAAGTTACCTTCTGCTTTACTATTTCTAATATTTTTCTCACATAATCATCTGCGTGGTTTATTGAAAACTCTCCATGATTCATATTAGGAAGAACTTGTATAAAACTATCCTGCAATTTTTCATGAATGATTTTAGCAGATTTTTTCATTGATTGCTTTTCTTTTTCTCATAAATTTGAACAGTTGCATCTTTTTGAATAAACTGAGTTTTTTCTGTAAAAAGGCAATCATATCACTTTTCTAATAGCAACTTCCAAACGCCGGTTTAATCATAGAATATGTAAATCTTGAAGGTATCACAAGTACACTTTCCACTATTGCATACTTACATATATCTTTGCGTTGAGATAAAATTTCAAGCAAAATCTGCCCTCCAAGCGATAGTCCTCCCATCATTAAAACAGAACCGCCCAATTTGCTATTTACAAATTCTATAATATCCAAAGCATTATTCTCTATCGTTGTAAACTGCTTATCACATCCTGCATGACCATCTAATATAGGCAAAACCACATGATAATCTGTTTGAAGTCTTTCAGCAACCTCTTTGTAATTCCACCATGATAAACCACCTCCGTGTAAGAGGATAATTACATCGCTGTTTGTAGTAGTAAAGTTCCATCCTGGACTTTCATAATGTTATCTACATATAATCTGTTTAGGGATTCCATTCACGATTTCATTCTTTTTATAGATTAGAAGAATAAACATCCCCTATGTTTCTTCCATGAATAACATAATGTTTCATACCTTCAGTAAAGAAAGCCCAGGATGTTTCCATCTTGATACCTTCATAAAGAAAGCCATGATGTTTATATGCCATGATTATATGCATAAGATGCCACATCAAAAGGGGTAATGTTATTTCTTCCTATTAATCCTGCAATAATCATTCTGCGGCACTCGTAGGACCACAGCCATTCATGCCAATCACATTATATCCATAGTTTCCATAGCCCCATCTTTGATCATATTGAAGTAAGAGAGGATAACGTCCTTTTGTGACTGGACCTATCGTATTTGTATAAACATGTCCTTTTTACTTGGATAGTTGTAAACAAAATCAATAAGTTCTTCATTACGATAAAGTGATTGAATCATTGCATCAGGATATTGATCCTTATTATTTAATATAGTACGTAGTTTAGGATTAGAACGCTTTTATTTCTAAACCAATATCTTCTCTTAGTCCGCTTACACCACCACCTATATTATAAGCTATATGACCTATAAGAATTGAGAATACACAAAGCAATAGAATGATTATTTTTTTTTTCATATGTTTTCATCTCCTTAAAAAGCATCTTCATTACTTGTATTTTACCAATACAAATAAAGACGCTTCTTTAATACATTCTTATAGAATTCTTATGAACTTCTTAATTTTTTGGGAGAGTAATTGTGAAGACTGTTTCTTCTTTATTACTTGATGCAAAGATAGAACCATAGTGAAGTTCCACTATTTCCTTGGCAATAGCGAGACCTAAACCACTTCCACCTGTTCTTGAAGTACGTGCTGAATCTAAACGATAGAAGTTCTCAAATATACGATTTAGTTTTTCTTTAGGTATCTCTTTTCCTTTATTGATGACTTTAATAATGGCATCATCATGCATACTATGAACATCAATATTGATATCAGTATGATCCTTACTATAGCTAATCGCATTCTTAATCACATTACTAAAGACTCTGCTAAGTTTATCCGCATCACCATATAATGTGATATCTTCATCTTGATTAAGATGGATATTCTTTTCCTGTTCTACTAATACAGGATAGAAATCATCAATGATTTGTTCGAGCATCAGACGAATATCTAAATCTTCTTTTTTTCTAGAATAATCTTTTCTGAATTATAACGAGCTACTTCAAATAATTCATTAATGAGATCTTCTAAGCTATAAGATTTATCTAATGCAACATTAATATACTTCTCTCTTTGAATATCAGGCATATCTTTAATTTCATCTAATAAAGATAAGTAACCAATCATAGAAGTCAATGGTGTTTTAATATCATGAGCTAAATAAACAATGAGTTCATCCTTCTTCTGTTCATTCTCTCTTGCAAGTCTCTCATTCTTTATTGATTCACTCTTTAGTTCATTAAATCGTCTTTCTATATCATAAAGTTCTTCTGGTAATGTGATATAGTCTACACTCTTATCTATTAATTCATGAGATGCATGAGTCAATGCATCCATATAATAGGATGTCTGTTTATAAAGATGATGAATTATAAACGCAAAAGAAATCACTATACAGATTAATAAAAACAACAGAAGCGAGAGTGGATTCTTCACAATATTATAAAAGAACGCTAGAAACGTATAAATATTAGAATCAAAATCATAGACCCATTGAAAATCAAAAAAAGCAACTAGATAGACTACCAATACAAAAACAACTAACAGCCCTACTGTATAAGCTATATATTGTAGTAGTGTACGTTTATAAATCTTCTTTAAGATTGTATTAGTTTCCATATCATCCATCCTTTATTTTTCAATCTTATAGCCCACTCCATAAACTTTCTTTTATATATTTAGGATTTCTTCCACCATCATGCATCTTTTCACGTAAGTGTCTAATATGCACCATGATTGTATTATTATCTCTCTTATAATAATCTTCTCCCCAAACCTTTAAGAATAAATCGTCACTCTTTACAACATTTCCTCTATGAAGACATAATTCCCATAATATCGCAAATTCTGTTTTAGTTAGTTCTATCTTCTTTTCATTAAAATAGAATTCTCTTGTATCATTATTAATACGTATTCCTCTAAAATCTATTTCATTCTTTTCTTCTTTTTTTCATTATAGTTCTTATAACGTCTTAGCTGTGCTTTGACTCGTGCAACAAGTTCTAACGGCTGGAATGGCTTTGTGACATAATCATCTGCACCAATACTTAAACCATTGATTTTATCAATATCCTCTACCTTTGCGGTTACAAAAATAATAGGAAACTTATACTTTCTTCTTAATGTATTGCATAAAGAAAAACCATCCATATCAGGCATCATCACATCTAAGATAGCTAAATCAATCTTTAAATCATCAATATCTCTTAATACATCCTGACTAGAATAGTACTTATATACAGTAAAATTCTAATTTTCTAAATAGATTTGTATTAAATCTGTAATCTCTTTCTCATCATCTACAACTAATATATTCATAAATATCCCCTCTTATGCATCATTATATCATTTACATTCCTATCAATTATTAATACTTTCTTAATTATTAAAAATTCCCTCTAGAGTTAGTCATAAATAATATGATATGATAATCGCATTGTGTGGAGGGAAATAAACATGAAGAACATGACTAAAGGAAAACCATTAAAGCTTATATTCTTATTCGCATTACCACTTATGTTAGGTAATATCCTGCAAACAATTATATACAATGGTAGATACAATGATTGTAGGACAGTTCTTAGGTGTTAATGCCTTGGCGAGTCTAGGCAGCGCAGACTGGATCAACTGGGCTATTTTAGGAATAGTAATGGGCTTTACACAGGGATTCTCTATTCGTATCTCACGTACTTTTGGAGCTGAAGATTATGGAAATATGAAAAGATCTATGCATATGATTTTCTTCTTATGTACTTTCTTTTCTATCCTTACAACAGTTGTTGCAGAATTATCTATCGTTCCATTATTAACTATATTAAATACACCATCTAACGTTATTCAAGGTTCTATTACGTATTTAAGAATCATGTCCGGTGGTTTGACAATTACAATGTTTTATAACTGTTTTTCTAGTATATTACGTTCTTTAGGTGATAGCAGTACACCATTACTCGCAATGATTGGTGGAGCAATCACAAATATCTGTTTAGATTTATTATTTGTAGTGGTATTTAAATGGGGTATTGCAGGTGCTGCGATTGCAACATTATTAGCACAATTCTTAACTGCAATATTCTGTCTCTATATGTTGAAGAAGGAATTACCATTCAAGTTAGAACTAACAAAATTTAAGTTCGAAAAAAAGATTATCAAGAACTTATTACAGTTAGGTTCACCTCTTGCCTTCCAGAACCTCATTATTTCTATTGGTGGTATTATGGTACAGTCAGTAGTCAATCGTTTTGGATTCTTATTTATTGCAGGATTTACTGCCACAAATAAGTTATGGTTTATTAGAAGTAGCCGCTATTTCATTTGGTTATGCTATTACAACATTTAATAGCCAGAACCTTGGTGCTAAGCAGTATGAACGTATTAAAAAAGGTGTCGCACAGGCCGCCTTCTTATCATTCTGTACTTCAGTGATTATTGGTGGTTCTATGATTCTATTTGGTAAGCATATCTTATTACTCTTTATTTCAGGTACACCTGATCAGATTAATAAGGTCCTTACTATTTCTTATAAGTATCTCTTCATCATGGCAGTATGTCTACCAATTCTTTATATGCTTCATTCATATAGAAGTGCCTTGCAGGGAATGGAAAATACATTTATACCAATGGTATCAGGTATTGTGGAACTAGTTATTCGTATAGGTGTTGCCCTCATCTTCCCTATATTCTTAGGTCAGAATGGTATTTATCTTGCAGAAGTACTCGCATGGACTGGTGCAAAGCAGTACTGCTTTATATATCATATAAAATAAAAATACATGCATTATTAAAAGGCAATAGTGAGATGGCTTAGTCATCCTCTATTGCCTTTTTGCATCATTAAATTTACCTATTTAGAATCGCCCATTGATATTTTCATTTAATTTGTTAAAAATCTGAAAGCATCTCTATCGAAGTGCCTTGAGATTTTATTTTTACTACAACACTTACAAGATTGTTGTATTTAGGTGAACACTTTTAAAATGCTTTTTTACAACTTCTCTTGTATGTTCTTGATCAATTGTACGACCGTACTGACCATTATCTGCATCTTCAAATTCCATACATTCCAAAAAGATACGTGATATTTTTCAATTTGAATTACCTAATTGAATATATTCTATTATTGTTCCTCCTGTCTTATGACTTCTTTTAATGAAAATTGATGCTGATCATACTGATAAACAAAAAATACAACAATTTCCAAAACCTTTATTTAACTCTTCCGTAGGATCTTGAATAGCTCTTAAAAAATTAAAACATGCACCACTATGAGAAACTACCAAAACATTTTCACGATCTTCCCTATCCATAATTTCCGTTAACGTCTTCATCATTCTATCTCTCGTTGTATTTGAAGATTCTCCACCAAATTGGATATAAAAAGTTTCACAATCTTTTGGACTAAGGTGTTTATTTAATCTTTCACTTTCTCCTTCAAGTTCTCCATAAAAATTTTCTTTTTAATCCTTTTAATCTTGTATAAGGCATATCTACAATCAACTCTAAAGTATCACTACATCTTTCACTTGTAGAACAATAGGCATGATCAAAAGTAATGCCTTTTTAGAAAAAAATAATCTCTTGCTTTTTGCGCCTGCTTGATTCCCTTTTCAGTTAATGGGGAATCACACCACCCTTGAATCTTATGTTGTAAATTGAATAATGTTTCGCCATGACGCATAAGATATAATGTTTTCATCTTATTTACTTCCTTTCATATGAACTAATCAAACTTATCATAATATATATAAGAATAAATAGCGAAAGACAAAAAGGTACTTCTATCCATAGTAGACAAATAGCGGTAATTATCTATATGGAGAATGATCTTTCAATGATCCTTTAAACCTAAGTAACACATATGATTGATGTTGTCTACAAGTTCATCTATTGATTCTTTCATACCATCTAGAATCCATTGAAGAACCATGCTATGAAAAGCATTGGTATCGTAAAGTGTCTCAAATTTAAATTCTTTGGATAATGAAATTCCTTTTTATATTTTCTATTATAAATTTTAGAAACAATTAAGTCTTCTAATTATTCATTCGTTAAAGCATTGTAACTTTTTCCTTTAAATATCATCTTTCTCAAATGATGTTTCATTTCCATACTTTATCGCTTCGTTGATATTATAATATCATATCCTCTCTTACTATCATGAAAAAATCGTCCATCAATCAAAAAAAGACACCTCCTAAGAGATGCCTTAACGAATTATTTAACTACAATATTTACAATCTTGTTAGGAACATAAATGATTTTCTTAATTTCTTTTACCATCAGTATGTGCCTTAACATTTTCAAGTTCTAATGCCTGCTGTTTAACAGATTCAGCTTCCTGATCCTTATTAATAGATAAACGTCCACGTACTTTTTACCATTTACCTGTACTGCAATTTCAATTGTAGATACAACAAGCTTGTCTTCTTCATATGTTGGCCATGCTTCATAAGCGATTGTTCCTTCATGACCAAGTTTTTCCCACATTTCTTCACAGATATGAGGTGCAATACATGAAAGCATCTTAACGATACCTTCTGCATATGGCTTATAAACTGCTTTTAGCCTTATATGCTTCATTGATGAAGATCATCATCTGTGAGATAGCAGTATTAAAGCCAAGGTTTTCATAGTCTTCAGTCACTTTCTTAACTGTTGAGTGATATACGAAGTCTAATGAACCATCATTTGTATCAGTTAACTTATCAGATTCAACAAATAATCTATAAACACGTTCTAGCCATTTCTTTTGAACCTTCTACACCTGTTTCACTCCACGGTTTAGATGCTTCAAGAGGACCCATAAACATTTCATATAAACGTAATGTATCTGCACCATATGCTTCTACAATATCATCTGATTAATAACATTACCCTTTGACTTAGACATCTTCACACCATTTGGGCCAAGAATCATACCCTGATGGTATAGCTTCTGAATGGTTCTTTAACTGGTACGATACCCTTTGTCATATAAATAGTTATTCCACATACGTGAATATAATAAGTGTCCTACTGCATGTTCAGGTCCACCAACATATAAGTCAACTGGCATCCAATGCTTTAATAATTCTGGATCTGCAATAGCCTTATCGTTATGTGGATCAATATATCTTAAGAAGTACCAAGAAGATCCTTACAGAACCAGGCATTGTACTTGTTTCTCTCTTACCCTTTTACCATCTACTTCTACATTAACCCAGTCAACTGCCTTATCTAATGGAGAAGAACCAGTCTTTGATGGACTATAATCTTCAAGTTCAGGTAAGATAAGTGGTA
>VOFC01006856.1_pt1 | contig 25195 bp, 18 predicted proteins | sample 5384161 | NCBI WGS metagenome assembly VOFC01 (sample SAMN12384722, study PRJNA508395) | human gut metagenome | isolation source: healthy gut B | host: Homo sapiens | reverse complement strand
CCTGAACAGGATGACTGTTCGAGGTTAGACATCCAATGCGAACAGAGCGGTATTTCAACGACGGCTCCACACGGGCTGGCGCCCATGCTTCGAAGCCTCCCGCCTATGCTACACAATCCGCACCGAATGCCAATACCAAGGTATAGTAAAGGTCCCGGGGTCTTTTCGTCCTTCTGCGCTTAACGAGCATCTTTACTCGTACTGCAATTTCGCCGAGCTCCTGGTCGAGACAGTGGGGAAGTCGTTACGCCATTCGTGCAGGTCGGAACTTACCCGACAAGGAATTTCGCTACCTTAGGATGGTTATAGTTACCACCGCCGTTTACCGGGGCTTGAATTCACCGCTTCATCCCGAAGGACTGACGGATCCTCTTAACCTTCCGGCACCGGGCAGGCGTCAGTGCATATACAGCGGCTTGCGCCTTCGCATGCACCTGTGTTTTTGGTAAACAGTCGCTACCCCCTGGCCTGTGCCACCCCCCGACGCTCCCGGGGCTAGCCGGTTCACCCCAGCGGGTCTCCCTTATACCGAAGGCACGGGAGTGATTTGCCGAGTTCCTTGACCAGGATTCGCTCGATCGCCTTGGTATTCTCTACCTGACCACCAGTGTCGGTTTGGGGTACGGGCGGCCATGGCCCTCACGCCGAGGCTTTTCTCGACGGCAGGGACAACCGGATATCGAGCAACAAGGTCCCATCATCACACCTCGCCACACGCGCCATGCGGATTTGCCTACATGACTGGCTGCGTGCTTGACCACGGAAAACCACCTCCGCGGCCGGCTACCCTTCCGTGTCACTCCTGCGCTGCCCTACTGCCGGGCGGTTCCCAACGCGCCGGACCCACACCCACCCGAAGGAGGGCACGGAACCGGAACGGAGGTTAGCAACCCGGTCTCGGACCGGTCGGTCCAAAGCCGGTACGGGAATATCCACCCGTTCGTCCATTCGACTACGCCTGTCGGCCTCGCCTTAGGACCCGACTAACCCGGGGACGACGAACGTGGCCCCGGAACCCTTGGTCATCCAGCGGCGGGGATCCTCACCCGTCTCTCGCTACTCATGTCTGCATTCTCACTCCCATGAAGTCCACGGCACGTTCACACGGCCGCTTCGCCCCGCATGGGACGCTCTCCTACCCAGTAACAAAATTATTGCTGCCGCGTCTTCGGTGGTGTGCTTGAGCCCCGCTACATTGTCGGCGCGGAACCACTAGACCAGTGAGCTGTTACGCACTCTTTCAAGGATGGCTGCTTCTGAGCCAACCTCCTGGCTGTCTATGCGACTCCACATCCTTTCCCACTTAGCACACGCTTCGGGGCCTTAGACGGCGATCTGGGCTGTTTCCCTCTCGACGACGGAGCTTATCCCCCGCCGACTCACTGCCGGAATACACGTCACCGGTATTCGGAGTTCGGTTGCTGTTGGTACCCAACAAGGGCCCGCAAGCATCCGGTAGCTCTACCCCCGCGACGCAATCGACCGACGCTGCACCTAAATGCATTTCGGAGAGAACCAGCTATCACGGAATTTGATTGGCCTTTCACCCCTAGCCCCAGGTCATCCCCTCCGGTTTCAACCTAGGTGGGTTCGGTCCTCCACGCGGTCTTACCCGCGCTTCAACCTGCCCAGGGCTAGATCATCCCGCTTCGGGTCCAGGACACGCGACTCAAAACGCCTTTTAAGACTCGCTTTCGCTACGGCTACGCCACACGGCTTATGCCTCGCCACCCGCCACTGACTCGCAGACTCATTTTTCGATAGGCACGCCGTCACCCCTCAAGGAGGCTCCGACGGTTTGTGGGCGCACGGTTTCAGGAACTGTTTCACTCCCCTCCCGGGGTGCTTTTCACCTTTCCCTCACGGTACTCGTTCGCTATCGGTCAGACAGGAATATTTAGGCTTACCCAACGGTCTGGGCGGATTCGCACGGGGTTCCACGGGACCCGTGCTACTTGGGAGACGCGATCGGCAGACCATGCGCGTTCAGGTACGGGGCCCTCACCCTCTGCGGCCCGGTATTCAACCCGGTTCCCCTGAGACATGGTTTTGTGACTCCCGCCCGGCGCGTCGGCACCGGGACAGGGCTTCCCACAACACCCAGGACGCAACCCCCGACGGGTATCGCGCGCCCCAGGTTTGGTCTGATCCGCTTTCGCTCGCCACTACTCACGGAGTATCCCTTCCTGCAGGTACTGAGATGTTTCACTTCCCTGCGTACCCCCCGCCCAAAGGCGGTGCCGGCCCATGACGGCCGGCGGGTTCCCCCATTCGGAAATCCTCGGATCAAAGCCATGTTGGAGGCTCCCCGAGGCTTATCGCATCCTCCAACGTCCTTCATCGGTACTGTCTGCCAAGGCATCCACCCCACGCCCTTGCAGGCAACCCATACACCCGTACGGGACCCGCAAGACGCCCTATCGGCAAATTCCCAGACGACAAATCATCACACTGAAATGATCACAAAACGATCGACGAACAACAATAAACAAAACATTCAAATGAAGTTCGATCGAAAAACAATAGAAGCAAAACGAAGGCCAACGGCCTCCGCCTCGCTCGCGTCCACTATCCAGTTCTCAAACCACCACGCGCCACACGCCCACGCACACCCCCAAAGGGACGCGCGGCAACGATGGGCAACGAACCGCACCACGGGAAAAACCCGCGGGGTGGCGGTCCGGGAGCCCAAAAGCATGCCCATACCATGCAAGCCGCATGATCTCTTCCACACCAGCACCCGCGACACGGCACGACCATCGCGCCGGCGCGGCACACACTGTCCGAAAACACGGACTGAATTCTCCGTAGAAAGGAGGTGATCCAGCCGCACCTTCCGGTACGGCTACCTTGTTACGACTTAGTCCCAATCACGAGCCTCACCTTAGACGGCTCCCCCCAAAAGGTTGGGCCACCGGCTTCGGGTGCTACCCACTTTCATGACTTGACGGGCGGTGTGTACAAGGCCCGGGAACGCATTCACCGCGGCGTTGCTGATCCGCGATTACTAGCGACTCCGCCTTCATGGAGTCGGGTTGCAGACTGCCGATCCGAACTGAGACCGGTTTTCAGGGATCCGCTCCGCGTCGCCACGTCGCATCCCGTTGTACCGGCCATTGTAGCATGCGTGAAGCCCTGGACGTAAGGGGCATGATGATCTGACGTCATCCCCACCTTCCTCCGAGTTGACCCCGGCGGTCCCCCGTGAGTTCCCACCACGACGTGCTGGCAACACAGGGCGAGGGTTGCGCTCGTTGCGGGACTTAACCCAACATCTCACGACACGAGCTGACGACGACCATGCACCACCTGTGAACCCGCCCCGAAGGGAGACCGTATCTCTACGGCTGTCGGGAACATGTCAAGCCCAGGTAAGGTTCTTCGCGTTGCATCGAATTAATCCGCATGCTCCGCCGCTTGTGCGGGCCCCCGTCAATTTCTTTGAGTTTTAGCCTTGCGGCCGTACTCCCCAGGCGGGATGCTTAACGCGTTGGCTCCGACACGGAGACCGTGGAACGGTCCCCACATCCAGCATCCACCGTTTACGGCGTGGACTACCAGGGTATCTAATCCTGTTCGCTCCCCACGCTTTCGCTCCTCAGCGTCAGTGACGGCCCAGAGACCTGCCTTCGCCATTGGTGTTCTTCCCGATATCTACACATTCCACCGTTACACCGGGAATTCCAGTCTCCCCTACCGCACTCAAGCCCGCCCGTACCCGGCGCGGATCCACCGTTAAGCGATGGACTTTCACACCGGACGCGACGAACCGCCTACGAGCCCTTTACGCCCAATAATTCCGGATAACGCTTGCACCCTACGTATTACCGCGGCTGCTGGCACGTAGTTAGCCGGTGCTTATTCGAAAGGTACACTCACCCGAAGGCTTGCTCCCGATCAAAAGCGGTTTACAACCCGAAGGCCGTCATCCCGCACGCGGCGTCGCTGCATCAGGCTTGCGCCCATTGTGCAATATTCCCCACTGCTGCCTCCCGTAGGAGTCTGGGCCGTATCTCAGTCCCAATGTGGCCGGTCGCCCTCTCAGGCCGGCTACCCGTCGAAGCCATGGTGGGCCGTTACCCCGCCATCAAGCTGATAGGACGCGACCCCATCCCATACCGATAAATCTTTCCCAGAAGGACATGCATCCAACTGGAGCATCCGGCATTACCACCCGTTTCCAGGAGCTATTCCGGTGTAAGACCATTGTCACGCCCCGGCAGCGACAGGACAGGAGCCACCATACCCAGGCCGGCACATATCCCGGACCCACGGCAAGGGGCCCTGGCAAAGCAAAAAGGCGGCCACCGAAGTGACCGCCCTGAATGAGCCTGTTTTCGCTCCGCCCTACTTGGCAAAGCCCATGGCACGGCGTTCGCGGATGACCGTCACCCGGATCGGCCCGGATAGGTCAGGTTTTTTTCGATCTTCTCCGCAATGTCCTTGCACAGCAGATAGGTGGCATCGTCGTCCACGTTGTCCGGGTTGACCATGACCCGGATCTCGCGGCCCGCCTGGATGGCGTACGCCTTGGACACGCCCTCGAAGCTGGTGGCGATGCCCTCCAGTTCTTCCAGGCGTTTGACGTAGTTTTCCAGCAATTCCTTGCGCGCGCCGGGGCGGGCACCGGAGATGGAGTCAGCCGCCTGCACCAGCACGGCCAGGGCCGTCGAGGGGCGCTGATCCTCATGGTGCGCGGCGATGGCATGGACGATGTCCTTGCCCTCGTTGTACTTTTTGGCGATATCGGCGCCAATGAGGGCATGGGGCCCTTCGACTTCATGGTCGACGGCCTTGCCGATATCATGCAGCAGACCGGCGCGCTTGGCCTTTTTGACATCCATGCCCAGTTCCGCGGCCATCATGCCGCACAGGGCAGAGACCTCCAGGGAGTGCTGCAGCACGTTCTGGGTGAAGGACGTACGGTAACGCAGCTGGCCCAGCAGGCGGATGATCTCGGGATGGATGCCGTGCACCCCGGCATCAAACGTGGCCTGTTCGCCCACCTCGCGCACCTGGGCATCCAGTTCCTGCTCGCATTTCTGGACGATGTCCTCGATGCGGGCGGGATGGATGCGGCCATCCTGGATCAGGCGCTCCAGGGCCATCTTGGCCACCTGACGGCGCAGCGGACTGTACGCGGACAGGATGACGGTCTCCGGCGTATCGTCGATGATGAGGTCCACACCGGTGGCGGCTTCGAGAGCGCGGATGTTGCGCCCCTCACGTCCGATGATGCGTCCTTTCATGTCTTCGCTGGGCAGGGACACCGCCGTGACGGTCTGCTCATTGACGTAGTCCCCGGCATAGCGCTGGATGACGTTGCACAGGATCTCCTTGGCCTTGCGGTCGGCGGTCTCCTTGGCCTCCGTCTCTATCTGGCGGATCATCTTGGCCGATTCATGGCGGGTCTTGGCTTCCACTTCGGCGAACAGACGGGTCTTGGCTTCTTCCGCCGTCAGGCCGGCGATCTCGGAAAGGCGCTGTTCTTCCTCATCGATGCGTGTCTGCAGAAACTCTTCCGACTCGGCCAGCTGGCGTTCCTTGCGGGACAGATCCTTTTCTGCGGCAAGCAGCTCATGCTCCTGGCCGTGGCCTTTTCCAGCTTTTCTTCCAGCCGGCTGCCCATCTCTTCCAGCTTGCGCTCACGCAGTTTGACTTCGCGTTCGCGTTCCTTGAATTCGTTCTCCAGCTCACGTTTCTGGTTGAAAAGGTCATCCTGCCCCTGGATGAGGATTTCCTTCTTCTGCGCCTGGGCCTCCTTGCGCGCTTCTTCCACGATGCGCTTGGCCAGCTCGTCAGCGTCGCCGATACGCTTGGTGGTCACACTTTTGTGCACCAGCGCACCGACCAGCAGACCGGCCACCGCGGCCAGGGCCAGCCATACAATATCCATAAAGTCCATAACCATCCTCTATAATCAACGGGGATCACCCGGGTATCATAAATGGCGGAAGCCAGTCTCCGCACGAGGTCAACTGGCGGGGACTGGCTTCTGACCGCAAAAACGGCATAAGGATGGCTGCAGGCAAAGACCACGCCGGAGCGTGCAGGGAGTACGGTGCAGGACAGAAAAATCCCCAGAGCGCCGTGTCATGACTTCGATGCAGAACCTGGTCTCCCAGGGGGGGGGCCGTGTACTTTTCTACAGGCTTCCCGTAAACGGGCGTGCTCACAAAAAGCAGGGACAGCTCCCGATTTTATGCTTGTAAGGTCAGCACCGAGTCATAAATCACGCACACTCCAGGGAAATATGCTGTCATTGATGACTTAAACGGACTCTTCTTCTATCTTTGAAAGCATGGCTTCGATGCGATTCTGCACATCGTCCAGCTTTTTTTGCGATTGCAACAAATCATCCGCCAGACCAAGAGCCAGAACCGTCAGCAGAATATCTTTGTTACTCTGCATGCCGTGTGACCTCAGTTTCTGGTCTGCAAACCGTTCTTCCACAAGAGCGATGGCCTCATGCACACGCTCCATGTCGGCACTGTGGCGGAACGTGACCGCAGTGCCAAGAACGGTAAGGTTAAAGTGTTCCTGACTCACTCGAAAACCTACTCGGCGCTTTCATGCTCCTGGATAAGTCTCAGCAGAGCATCCATGCGGTTGATGGCATCGCCCCGCACCTGCTCTTCTTTGCTCAGGTTCTCGCGCAGTTCGCGGTTTTCTTCTTCCAAAGACATCTTCGCGGCGATAGTGGCCTCAAGTTCGGAATGGAGACGACGGGTCTCCGCCAGAAGCTGGGCTTTCTGTTCCAAAAGGGCCAGTACCTGCGTTTCGAGTTGCTCTAGTGCTTCCATGATTCTGGGTATAGCACCGGCCCCTACCGATGGCAAGGCGGCCCCTGCGGCAAATCACGATTCCATGCAGGGGTAATCCGCCGTTTTTCTTTGCCATTCAACGAAATTTCCTTCTCTGGAAAAAGAAAAAACTTTTCCTGCGTACCCCACGCAAAGAGGGAGGCATCGGGCCTCCCCCAAAGGATTTTTTTTTTTTTTTGTCCGGGGCGCTTTCCCCGGGGCCGGAGCCGCCCGGGCAGCCAGCCAGATGCCTGATGCCGCCGCACGACAGCCGGCCCCGCCCGCAGCGGGCAGGCGCCGCCGGGAGCTTTCCCCTGCCCTGGCGGGGCGATCAGACAGCTTTGCGCGGCAGGTTCTTCTGCCGGCCGCGGGCGATGCCCATCTCGCCATCGGGCACGTCCTTGGTGATGACCGAGCCCGCACCGATCAGCGCGCCGTCGCCCACGCGCACCGGCGCCACCAGGGCCGTATTGCTGCCGATGAAGGCCCCTTCGCCGATGGTGGTCTTGAACTTGTGCTTGCCGTCATAGTTGCAGGTGATGGTGCCCGCGCCGATATTGGTGCCCGCGCCGATCTCGGAATCCCCCAGATAGGTCAGGTGGTTGGCCTTGGCGCCCTTGCCCAGGCGGGATTTTTTGAGCTCCACGAAGTTGCCCACATGCGAGGCCTCTTCCAGTACGGCGCCGGGCCGCAGGCGGGCATAGGGGCCCACCAGGGCGGCCTCGCCCACATGGGCATCCTCAAAATGGCAGAAGGAGCGGATCTCCGCCCCGGCTTCGATGACGGTATCGCGCAGCACGCAATGGGAGTCGATGCGGGCGCCCCGGCGCACCACGCTGCGGCCGTAGATCTCGCACGGGCCCGTGATCTCCGCGCCCGGTTCCACCGTGGCCAGCGGGCTGATCCGTACCAGCGCGGGCGCATGCAGCATCACGCCGGAACGCAGCAGGCCGTCCACCACACGCCCACGCAAACACTCTTCGCTGCGGGAAAGTTCCAGGGGCGAATTGACGCCCATCAGGCTCTCGTCCCGGCCGCACTGCACGCCCTGCACCTTGCAGCCCTCGGCCACGGCCAGAGAGATGAGGTCGGTGATGTAGTATTCGCCGCTCTTGTTGGCATTGCCGATGCGCGGCAGCAGACGGGCCGCCAGATCCAGGCGCACGCAGTACATGCCCGCGTTGACCTCGTGCGGTTCGGGCCCGTACAGCGCGGGGTCGTAGTCCTTGGCCTCCACGATGGCCCGCACGCCGCCCCCGGCGGCACGCACCACCCGGCCATAGGCGGCGGGGTCGTCCAGCTCGATGGTGGCAAAGGCCAGGTCGGCCCCTGCCGAGGCCCTCCACGAAGTGGCGCACCACGTCCTCGGAGAGCAATGGCGTATCGCCGTTGACCACCAGCACACGCTCGCACTGTCCTTCCAGCGCGGGCATGGCCTGCATCAGGGCATGGCCCGTGCCCAGCTGCTGCTCCTGACGGACGAAGGCCGCGTCCGGGAAGGCGGCCTCCACCATGCCCGCCTGATGGCCCACCACCACCAGCACGCGCCCGTCGAACACGGGGCGGACGGCTTCCAGCACATAGCGCAGCATGGGTTCACCCAGGACGGTCTGCAGTACTTTGGGTTTGTCGGAATGCATGCGGGTGCCCTTGCCCGCGGCCAGAATGAGGGGCGGCAGTTTGCAACATGGTGGCTCCTTGCGAAAAGATGGGGAGAAAATAGCCCCTCAGCCCGCAAAGGGCAAGCTGATGGATACGGGGGGAGGAAAGGCCCTTTTGGCCAAGTCCCCCTTTCCCCTCGCACTCCCCTTTTCCTCCCCGAAAACGTTTGCTCTGGAGGATGACGGGCGGTATGGGCGCCAGGAGCGGACACACGGCCGCAGGTCCCCCGCCTGGGGGAACGGATCGGCGGGATCGTGCGGACATGCTTTGGAGGGAAAACACTGCCCCGCTTTGTTCATTCCGACGGAGCACAAAGACGGGCAGGATACGAAAAAGGCGGCCCCGAAGGGCCGCCTTTGCTGTGCGGATCATCCCGGCAGGCTGGCAGGCAGACATGCCGGAACGGCTTTGTTCAGGCTCAGGCGTTCTGGAAGACCAGTTCGCCGTCGCGCACGTCGATCTGGACGGTCTGACCATCCAGGATACGGCCGCTGACCAGCTCGCGGGCCAGGGGCGTTTCCACATACTGCTGCATGTAGCGCTTGAGCGGACGCGCGCCGTACACGGGGTCGTAGGCTTCGCCGGCGATGAATTCGCGGGCGGCATCCGTGATGCCCAGCGTGATCTTGCGTTCTTCCAGACGCTTGCGCAGGCGATCCATCTGCAGGTCCACGATGCGCGTCACCTGGTCGCGCCGCAGGGGCAGGAAGAGCACGGTCTCGTCCACACGGTTCAGGAATTCCGGCCGGAAGTGGCGGCGCAGCTCTTCCATCACCGCCTCCCGGGCGCCTTCCTTCAGGCTGCCGTCCTCACCGATGCCGTCCAGCAGATGCGGCGAACCGATGTTGGACGTCATGATGACGATGCAGTTGCGGAAGTCCACGGTACGGCCCTGGCTGTCGGTCAGACGGCCATCGTCCAGCAGCTGCAGCAGGGTGTTGAAGACGTCGGGATGCGCCTTTTCGATCTCGTCGAACAGCACGACGGAGTACGGCTTGCGGCGCACGGCCTCGGTGAGCTGGCCGCCCTCGTCATAGCCCACATAGCCCGGAGGCGCGCCGATCAGGCGGGACACGGAGTGCTTCTCCATGTATTCGCTCATGTCCAGACGCACCATGTTGTCCTCGGTGTCGAACAGGGCTTCGGCCAAGGTCTTGCACAGTTCGGTCTTGCCCACGCCCGTGGGGCCCAGGAAGATGAACGAGCCCGTGGGACGCGCGGGGTCGGACAGACCGGCACGGGCACGCAGCACGGCATCGGCCACGGCCTGCACGGCTTCATCCTGGCCCACCACACGCTTGTGCAGCTGATCGGCCAGATGCAGCAGCTTTTCGCGTTCGGATTCCATGAGCCGGGTCACCGGGATGCCCGTCCATTTGGCCACGATCTCGGCCACGTCGTCGGGGCGCACTTCTTCCTTGAGCAGACGCGGCCCGTCGGCACCGGCGGCACTGGAGGCCTCGGCCAGCTGTTTCTCCAGGGCCAGCAGGGTGGAGTATTTGAGCTCGGCGGCCTTGTTGAGGTCATAGGCCCGTTCGGCCTGCTCGATGGCCAGCTTGGTCTGCTCGATCTTCTCCTTGATGCCGCGCACGCTGTCGATGGCGCTCTTTTCCTTTTCCCACTGCTGGCGCAGCTCGCCCTGCTGCACCCGCAGCTCGCCCAGTTCGCTTTCCAGCTTTTCCAGGCGGTCGCGGGAGGCATCGTCGGTCTCGCGGCGCAGGGCCTCACGCTCGATCTCCAGCTGCATGACCTTGCGGTTCACCTCGTCCAGATCGGACGGCAGGGAGTCGATCTCGGTACGGATCAGGGCCGCGGCCTCGTCGATGAGGTCGATGGCCTTGTCCGGCAGCTGACGGTCCGTGATGTAGCGGTGCGACAGGGTCACGGCCTCCACGATGGCGGAGTCGCTGATGCGCACGCCGTGGTGGACCTCAAAGCGTTCCTTCAGGCCACGCAGGATGGAGATGGCGTCCTCCACCGTGGGCTCGTCCACCAGCACGGGCTGGAAACGGCGTTCCAGGGCCGGATCCTTTTCGATGTACTTGCGGTACTCGTCCAGGGTGGTGGCGCCGATGCAGTGCAGTTCGCCACGGGCCAGCATGGGCTTGAGCAGGTTGCCCGCGTCCATGGAGCCTTCGGTCTTGCCCGCGCCCACGATGGTGTGCAGCTCGTCGATGAAGAGGATGATCTTGCCTTCGCTCTTCTCCACTTCATTGAGCACGGCCTTGAGGCGTTCCTCGAATTCGCCGCGGTACTTGGCACCGGCGATCAGCGCGCCCATGTCCAGGGCGTAGAGCTTGTGGCCGCGCAGGCCTTCAGGCACGTCGCCCTTGACGATACGGAAGGCCAGGCCTTCCACGATGGCCGTCTTGCCCACCCCGGCCTCACCGATGAGCACGGGGTTGTTCTTGGTACGGCGGGACAGGATGCGCACCACCCGGCGGATCTCGGCATCACGGCCGATGACGGGGTCCATCTTGCCCTGACGGGCGGCTTCCACCAGGTCACGGGCGTACTTGCTCAGGGCCTCCACCGTATCCTCGGGGGTGGGGCTGGTCACCCGCGCGCCGCCGCGCAGGCTCTCCATGGCCTGGCCGAAGCTGGCGCGGCTGATGTTGTATTCCTTGAAGACCTCGCCCAGCGGCGTGCCGGGCGCGTTCTCGGCCAGCGCGGCGAACAGATGGTCCACGCTGACGTATTCGTCCTTCATGCGCCGGGATTCGTTCTCCGCGTCGCCAAGCACCTTGGCCAGGCGCTGGGTGATGGAGATGCGGTTGGGGTCCATGCCGCCGCCGGAGACGGAGGGACGCTTGCGCAGTTTTTCCTCCACGGCCACGGCCAGGGCGGCGGTCTGCACGCCCATCTGCTCCAGGATGCGGGGCACGATGCCCTGTTCCTGACGGATCAGGGCCAGCGCCAGATGCTCGCTGTCGATATCCTGATGGCCCATGCCCACGGCGATGCTTTGCGCCTGGGTCACGGCCTCGCGGGCTTTTTCCGTGAATTTGTTGATGTCCATATATCCTCCACAATGCCGCTATGGACGGGGCCCGTCATGCGGGCCGCCCCACGGCGGAAGGTAAGCAAAATCTTTTTTTTTGTGCGCGGGCCACGCGGGCGGCGGGCTTCAGAGGGCCCGGGCCTGTCCGGGCGGCGGCACAGGGCCGGGAAGGTCTGCGGGCCGCCGCACCGGATCCGTGTCCGCGGGCTTTCCGGCACAGGGGATCAGTCTTCAAATCCCTGCAGTTCGCGTACCTTGTGCTCCAGCGCGTCGATGCGCTCCAGCAGGTCCACGATGATGGTGCCGCCCACCACGGGCAGCTCGAAGTCACAGCAGATGCGTTCCAGTTTGCGCACACGGTAGATGTCCGCGTCACGGAAGAACTGGACGCTCCCCTCCGTGCGGCTTTCCAGCCAGCCCAGGGCCATCAGCTCACGCAGACGCTCGGGCGCGATGCCGGTACTTGCCATGAATTCCTCGCAGGCCATGACCACGGTGGTCATGTCGTCTCTGTCAGACGTGCTCATATCACAACCTCCATCCTAGCCGCGGGCCCGGAAGGACGACGTGTCCGCCAGCTGCTGCCACAGGGCCTTCTCCTTGTCCGAAAGCTGCCCGGGCACCCGGATCATCACGCGGGCCAGCAGGTCGCCGCGGTGCTGTGCCGAACCAAGCCCCTTGCCGCGCAGGCGGAACTTGCGCCCCGAGGACGAACCGGCGGGGATGTTCATCTCCACCTGGCCTTCCAGGGTGGGCACGGGCACACGGGCACCCAGGGCCGCCTCCCACGGGGCCAGGATCACGTCGCACTGCAGGTTGTCGCCGTCCACCTTGAACACGGGATGCGGCAGATAGCGCACCCGCAGGAACAGGTCGCCGGGCGCGCCGCCGGGCGCGGGCTCGCCCTGCCCGCCCAGACGCAGCTTGGCGCCCTCGCGGATGCCGGAGGGCACGTTCACCTCCAGCGTCTTGGGACCGAAGGACGTCTGCAGGCTCACGCTGCGGCGGCCGCCACGGGCCACCTCTTCCAGCGTCAGGGGCAGCTCGGCCTCCACGTCACGGCCGCGACGCGGCTGCTGCTGCCGGAACCCCCCGAACGGGTCGCCGCCGAAACGGCTGCCGCGCCCGCCGAACAGGGTCTCGAAAAAGTCCGAGAAGCCCGCACCGTCGAAATTCTGGCCGTTGAAGTTGAAGTGCATATTTTCAAAGCCCGGAGCGCCCTGGAACTGCTGGCCATGCTGCCAGTTGGGGCCGAGCTGATCGTACATACGCCGCTTTTCAGGGTCTTTGAGCACTTCGTAGGCTTCGTTGATATCCTTGAATTTCTCTTCGGCCTGCTTGTTGCCCGGGTTCAGGTCCGGGTGGTACTTGCGGGCCAGCTTCTTGTAGGCTCTGGCAATCTCGTCCGCACCGGCGGAACGCTCCACGCCCAGAAGTTTGTAATAATCCTTGTATTCTACTGCCATGATGCTCTCCCCAATCGGGTCTTCTTGCCAATAGGTAAGACGTTCTTGCCCGGCGTCAAGAATCCGTCACACAAAAAATATTCTCCGGCATCGCCCCCTGTCCGGCCGGGGCACAGCAGCCCGGCGGGGGCGCTCCCCGCCGGGGGCCGCCCCCGCATGGCCGGGAGCAGACACGGCCTCCCCGCCGGCAGACGCCCCCTGTCCGAGCGCCGCAGGCGCTGGGCGGCAGGCCGGGGCGCGCAAAAAAAGCCGGGAAGGACCAACGTCCCTCCCGGCCATGAAATCAGGCTCCGGTGTGCCCGGAACGGCTAGACGATGCCGTGCTCGCCAGGCTTTTCATACACGGGGCGCTCCTGCTGGTGCACATAGAACTCCGTGTCGCCCAGGGCCAGCAGGACGGCCGAAGACACATAGATGGACGATGCCGTGCCCACGAACACGCCGATGAGCATGGTCAGGGCGAAGTCGTGGATCACACCGCCGCCCAGCAGGTACAGGGCCAGGGTCGCCACAAAGGTGGTACCGCTGGTCAGGATGGTACGGGACAGGGTCTGGTTGACGCTGCGGTTGATGAGGGAGGCCAGGGGCTGCTTGGGCGCGGCCCGCAGGTTCTCGCGCAGGCGGTCATAGACGATGATGGTGTCGTTGAGCGAGTAGCCCACCAGGGTCAGCAGGGCCGCCATGACGTTGAGGTCGATCTCCACGTTCATGAGCGACAGCAGGCCCACCGTGATGAACACGTCATGGATGAGGCCCACCAGGGCGCCCAGGGCGAAGTTGAGCTTGAGGACGAAGCAGACCACCAGGGTGATGCCCAGGGCCACCAGCACCAGCCAGCCCATGCCCAGGCCCGTGAGCCCGGCCAGGTACATGCCGCCCCAGAGGACGGCGGCCATGGCCACACCGGCCATCCAGCGCTGTTCGAAGCGGCCGGAGATGTACACGGCGATGAGCAGGGTCGCATAATACAGGGCGCCCAGGGCCTTGTTGGTCAGGTCGTCACCGACCTTGGGGCCCACCATCTCAAGGCGCTGGATCTCCACATCGTTGCCGGGGAAAGCCTTGGCCAGAGCGGCCAGCACACTGGTGCGCAGGGCCGCGGCATCGGTGTTTTCGGCCGAGGAGAAGCGCAGCAGGTAATCACGCGCGCCCTCGCCGAAGCGCTGGGTGCTGATGCCCGGCAGCTCGGGGATGTCCAGGCTCTTTTTCAGGACCTCGTCCTCCACGGGCTGGGCGAACTGCACCTGCACGATGACGCCGCCGGCGAAGTCGATGCCCATGCGCAGGCCATTGCCCCACAGCGCCGATCCCAGCCCCACCAGAAGCAGCAGGATCGAGATGGCGTAAGCGATATGGCGCTTGCCGATAAAATCTATCTTGGTGTCATGCTTGATGAATGCGAAAGCCATGATTCTCTCCCGGCCAGCCTAGATGCTGATGCCCTTGGGGCCGCACTTGCGCGCCCAGTATTCAAAGATGGCCCGCGACACGAAAATGGCCGTGAACATGGAAGCCACGATACCCAGCGACAGCGTGACCGCAAAACCGCGGATGGGGCCCGTGCCGAACTGGTACAGGATCACCGTGGCGATGATGGTGGTCAGGTTCGAGTCGGTGATGGAGATGGTGGCGCGCTCGAAACCGGCCTTGACGGCCGCCAGGGGCGAAAGGCCCAGATGCAGTTCCTCGCGTATGCGTTCGTAGATCAGCACGTTGGCGTCCACGGCCATACCGATGGTCAGCACGATGCCGGCGATGCCGGGCAGGGTCAGGGTGGCGCCGAAGGCGGCCATGCCCGCCATGACGATGAGCATGGTGAAGCAGAGCATGACGTCGGCGATGACGCCGCTCATGCCGTAGTAGATGGCCATGAACACGACCACGGCGGCGGCACCCACCAGGGCGGCGTTGATGCCGCTGTCGATGGATTCCTGGCCCAGGGAAGGGCCGACGGTGCGTTCTTCCAGCACCGACACGGGCGCGGGCAGCGAACCGGCACGCAGCACGATGGCCAGGTCCGTGGCTTCCTGGGTGGTGAACTGGCCCGTGATGACGGCGCGGCCGCCGGCGATGCGCTGCTGGATCACGGGCGCGGAGTAGACCTTGTTGTCCAGCACGATGGCCATGCGGCGGCCCACGTTCTCGCCCGTGATGTTCTCGAACAGGGTGGCGCCGCGGCTGTTGAAGCTCAGGCTGACGCTGGCGCGGTTCTTTTCGAAGGTGGGCTGGGCATCGGCCACGTCCTCACCGGAGAGCATGGTGTCCTTTTCCACCGCGATCAGGCGCGTGGCGGTCTCTGCTGCCGTCATGGCCCTTCTCCAGCAGGGGCAGGGCCATGACGCCGCTGGGCAGCACGGCCTTGTTGGGGTCCACATCGTCACGGACAAGGTGGAATTCCAGGTGGGCGGTCTGCCCCAGGATCTGCACGGCACGGCGCGGGTCGGACAGGCCGGGCAGCTGCACCTGGATGCGGTTGCCTTCCTGCTTGCGGATGTCGGGCTCGGCCACACCGAACTGGTCGATACGGTTGCGGATGGTCCGCAGGGCCTGGTCCAGGGACATGTCTTCGATGCGGCGGATCTCTTCGGGGCGGAACTCGGCCACATAGCGCAGGCCGGCTTCCGAGCGCCGGGGTTCGGCCACCTTCAGCTGGGGGAAATGCTTTTGCAGGATCTCCTGCAGCCTGGCCTCATCCTCCACACGCGGCAGGACAAATTCCAGTGTGTCATTGCCCACCACGCGGGGATGCAGCACGACGATCTTCTCGTCCTTGGCAAGGCGGCGGATATCCTGCCCGGCCAGCGCCAGCAGGATTGCTGACAGCCTTGGCCACGTCGACCCCCAGGGTCAGGTGGATGCCGCCCTTCAGGTCCAGGCCAAGGTTGATTTTTTTGATGGTAGGACGTTTTCCAGCGCCGTACCGATATAGGGGCACGCTGGGCAACGCATAGACAAGGCAGAGGCCGAACACGAGCACGGCCACGGCCAAGCGCGAGCGCAAACCAATCATTTGGGATACCTTCCGCACTTGATGGGGGATGTCCGTACAAACGGAAAGAGGCGGCCGGCCGGAGCCGGAGCCGCCGACACGGCCCGGCGCCCCCCTGCGGACAGGGAGACGCCGGGGCCGCAACCATTACCGATTCCGAAACAAGGACGGAATGCTATTTCTTTTCTTCGGCCTTGACTTCAGCCTTCTCGGCGCTCTTGCCGACCAGGCCGCCGATGGCGCCGCGGCTCATGCGCAGCTTGGCGTCACCACATTCGATGACCACTTCTTCTTCGCTGATCTCCATGATGCGGCCGATCAGGCCGCTGCTGGTCATCACGTGGTCGCCGCGCTTCAGTTCGGCCAGCATCTGCTTGTGGGCCTTGGCGCGCTTCTGCTGGGGACGGATCAGCAGGAACCAGAAGATGGCGAACATCAGGATCAGGGGAACAAACTGCATCAGCATGTCGCCACCGCTGGGGGCGGCGCCGCCGGCCTGGGGGGTACCCATGGCGAAAGCAACGGATTCAAACAACAAGACGAACCTCCAAAGGGATGCTGTAGGCAGGCCGCGCACTATGCGGGATGCCCGGGGTAACAAATTTTCAGCGCACAATCATATCCTGCTGCCCAAAAACTTGCAAGCCCTTCTCCTGAGCGGAAAAAACGGCATCCGGCGGCCGAAAAGCTCCTCAGCCCTCCAGCACGGCCCGGACGAAATCGCAGGCGATGCGCACCACCTCGCCCCGGCTCTCCCGGTGTGCCAGGGGCAGATGCCCACCGTGCCGGCTGACCGTGCGCAGCACATGGGTCTCGGCCCTGCGGGAGGACGTGCAGATCCACTCCACGGCATTGCGGCGCGGGCAGCTGCTGTCGTGCCAGAGCTGGGCATAGCAGACCGGGACATCGCAGGCGGGCAGCAGGGCCCGCAGCCGGGGCTGCTCACGGGCGATCTCGGCCATGTGGCGCCAGCAGACCACCCGCTCGTGCCCCTGCCAGGGCGCTGTCTCCCGCGCGGCCTCGCTGCGCGGGGAACAGATCTCCACCGGCTGGCGCCAGGCTTTCCAGGCCAGCCGCCAGCGCAGGCCCGCTCGCCCAGGCGGCCGGGGCGGGACGACCAGAAGAGCGGCGCGGCGAAGACCAGCAGGCAGCGGGGCGCGGGCAGGCCCCTCGCCCGGGCCCAGAAGAGCGTATCCAGCGCCAGCAGGCCGCCCAGGGAATAGCCCGCCAGCAGGGGCGGCTCCGGGCTCCGGCCCGCAAGGGCGGCGTAGGCCTCATGGGCCGCCGCGCTCCACTGGCTCCAGCGGCTGCGCACGAAGGCCTCCCAGCCGGCACCATGCCCCGGCAGGCAGGGCGCATGGCACGCCACGCCCCATGCCGCCAGCCCTTGCGCCAGCGCGTCCATATCAGCGGGCCCTCCCCCCAGACCGTGAAGCAGCAGCGCGTCCATTCTTGCCCTCCCCGACGCATGAGGATACAACTACGCCTGTTTTTCCTGTCCGCAGACCTTAACCTGTCAGGAGCATCCATGCAAACCTGCGACACGCTTCTCCATGCCGGTGTCCTGCTGACCCAGGACGATGACCGGCGCGTCCTTGAAAACGCCGCCCTGGCCATCGACGGCGGGCGCATCGTCGCCCTGGGCTGCGGCCGGGATGTGACGGCCGCATGGCAGGCACGTGAAATCCTCGACCTTTCCGGCATGCTCGTCATGCCCGGCCTTGTCAACGCCCATACCCACGCGGCCATGACCTTCCTGCGGGGCCTGGCCGACGACATGCCGCTCATGGACTGGCTGCAGCAGAAGATCTTTCCCGTGGAACAAGGCCTGACGCCCGACCTGGTGCGCCTGGGCAGCCTGCTGGGCTTTGCCGAGATGCTGCGCACCGGCACCACGGCCTGCGTGGACATGTACATCTTCGAAGCCGCCGTGCTGGAAGCGGCGGACCGGGCAGGTCTGCGCTGCCTGGCCGGCGAGGGCGTGTTCAACTTTCCCTCGGCCTGCTGCCCCGATGCCGATGCGGCCCTGGCCTGCACCCGGGAGATGGCGCAGCGCTGGGCCGGGCATGACCGCCTGCATGTGGCCGTCATGCCCCACAGCGTCTATACCACCACGGCGGCGCGGCTCACGGCCTGCCGGGAGCTGGCCGACGAGCTGGGCCTGCCGCTGCACATCCATCTGGCCGAGACCCGGCAGGAAACGGCCCTGAGCCTGCAACAGCACGGCCTGCGCCCCGTGGCCCATGCCGACCGTCTGGGCCTGCTGCGCCCCGGGACCATCCTGGCCCATGTGGTGGACGTGGATGCTGACGAGATGGCCCTGCTGGCCCGGCGCGGCGTGAGCGTGGTCCACAACCCTTCTTCCAACATGAAGCTGGCTTCCGGGGTGGCGCCGGTGCCCGCCATGCTGGACGCCGGGGTACGGCTGGCCCTGGGCAGCGACGGGGCCGCCAGCAACAACCGGCTCAACATGTTCACGGAGATGGGCCGCGCCGCACTGCTGCACAAGGCGGCGGGCGATCCCGAGACCATGCCCGCCCGGACGGTGCTCGACATGGCCACACGCGGCGGTGCGGCGGCCCTGGGCAGCGACGGCGGCGTCCTTGCCGTGGGCCGTCCCGCGGACTGCATCGCGCTGGACCTTTCCGCGCCCAACATGCAGCCGCTGTTCAATGCGGCCTCCCACGCCGTCTACGCGGCCACAGGCATGGAAGTGGCCCTGACCATGGTGGCGGGCGAGGTCCTGTACCGCGACGGCCGCTTCAGCCGCTTCGACTACGCGGCCCTGTGTGCGGAAGTGCGCGAGATGCGCCGCTTCGTCCTGCGCCGTCTGGGCCTGCCCGAAACGGTGGCCTGAAGCCGCAGCCCCTTCGTCCCGCCTGCCGGGAATGCCCCCGGGCGGCAGCAGGGAGCCGCCCCGGGCGGGGATCCTGTGCACGGGGGACTTGACACCATTGTTTTTGGTCTATAGTGCCCCATTCAGACTGAAACGAAAGCGCTTCGGCGCATGGAGGTATCGTTATGGCTGCTCTGCTTAATGCCGTGAAAACCGCCGAAGGCGTGGTTGTGAACGGTTTTGTGGTTTCCCCCGTCATTGACAAGTGCGAAGGCTGTGACCGCATTCGCGAGTTTGAAGGCGAAAACTTCTGCTCCAGCTACGCCAGCCCCGCCAGCAAGTGGTCCGGTGGCCGCTGCAACTTCGCGACCCATGTGAAGGTGCAGGTCGCCGCCGCTGCCAAGGTCAACCCCCTGAAGGCGTCCAAGCGCGCCGCCAAGGGCCGCTAGACCATACGCGGCATGCGGGACGCGCCCGGCGCGGACATCCCGCACCGATTGCAATTTTCTGGCACATTGCACAGGGGAGGCTGTCGCGGCAGCCTCCCTTTTGTCATTTGTCCGCAGGGGCATCGCCCCGGACGGCTTCAAGGAACAGCATCATGAACACGAGTTCGCAGGACAGCGCCCTGTCCTCCCTGCGGCACTGGCTGGATCAGCGCCAGGACCGTGTGGCGGCCCTTCAGGGCGACCTGACCGCCTTCCGCGCCCTGGGCCCGGAAAACGGCGGCGAGGGCGAGCTGGCCAAGGCCCTGTATATCGAAGACTGCCTGCGCGCCTGCGGGGTAGGCGACATCCGCCGTCTGGATGCCGCCGACCCGCGCGTGCCCTCCGGGCTGCGCCCCAACGTGGTGGCCCGCATCCCCGGCCGCTCCTCCCGGACGCTCTGGCTTTTTTTTGCCCACATGGACGTGGTGCCGCCCGGCGATCCGGCCCTGTGGCATTCCGATCCCTGGCAGGTGGTCCGGCAGGGCGACCTGCTCATGGGGGCGCGGTGTGGAGGACAACCAGCAGGGCCTGGTGAGCATGCTGCTGCTGGCCGAAGCCCTGCACGCCTGCGGCATCACGCCCGAGCGCAGCCTGGGCCTGGTGTTCATGGCCGACGAGGAATGCGGCAACGACTACGGCCTGGCCCATGTGCTGGAACGCCACGCCGCCCTGCCGGAAGAGCAGCGCTTCCTGCGAGCTGACGACCTGTATATCGTGCCGGACTCCGGTTCCCCCACGGGCGCGGACATCGAAGTGGCCGAAAAATGCCTGTGCTGGCTCAAGGTCGACATCAGCGGCGTGCAGTGCCATGCCTCCACGCCCCACAAGGGCCGCAACGCCTTCGTGGCCGGCGCGGCCGCCGTGCTGGCCTGCATGGAGCTGCACAAGGACTTTCCCCGCCGCGACGCCCTGTTCGACCCGCCCTGCTCCACCTTCGTGCCCAGCCGCCACGATGCCAACGTGCCCAGCGTCAACATCCTGCCCGGACATGACCGCTTTTATGTGGACTGCCGCCTGCTGCCCGGTGTGGAGCCCGAACATGTGCTGGACGCCGCCCGCCGTCGCCTGACGGCCGTGGCCGAACACCACGGCGTGGGCATCGACGTGGCCATCGACCACTGCCAGCGCGCCTCGGAAACGGCTGCGGACAGCCCCGTGGTGGCGGCCCTGCGCCGTGCCGTCACGGACATCTATCAGGTGGAGGCCCGGCCCGTGGGCATCGGCGGCGCCACCGTGGCCGCCCTGCTGCGCCGGCAGGGCCTGCCCGCCGCCGTATGGAGCTGCATCGACAGCACCTGCCACCAGCCCGACGAACATTCTTCCATCACCGCCACCCTCAAGGACGCCCAGGTGTTTGCCCATGTGCTCATGCAGCGCTGAGAACCGTTTTGACTGTATCGTGACAGGCGGCGGCCATGCCGGTTCCGAGGCCGCCGTGGCCCTGGCCCGCCTGGGCCTGCGCGTGCTGCTGGTCTCCGGCAATGTGGACCGTCTGGGCTACCTGTCCTGCAACCCGGCCATCGGTGGTCTGGCCAAGGGCCACATGGTGCGCGAGATCGACGCCCTGGGCGGCATGATGGGCCTGTGGGCCGATGCCGGGGGCATCCAGTTCCGCACCCTCAACATGAGCAAGGGCCCGGCCGTGCGCGCCACCCGCGCCCAGATCGACCGCGAGGCCTACCAGAAGGTCCTCAAGAAGACCCTGTTCTCCACGCCCGGCCTGCGCATCTGGCAGGACTCCGTGACCGAGGTGCTGGAAGAGAACGGCCATGCCTCCGGCGTGCGCACGGCCCAGGGCCTGACCTTCCATGCCCGGCATGTGCTGCTCACCACCGGTACCTTCCTGGCCGGCCTCATCCACATCGGCCTCACACATCTGCCCGGCGGCCGTCTGGGCGATGCCCCGGCCACGGGCCTTTCCGACAGCCTGCGCCGCCTGGGCCTCACGCTGGGCCGCCTCAAGACCGGGACCACGCCGCGCCTGCTGCGGGCGTCCATCGACTTTTCCAGGCTGGAGGAACAGCCCGGCGATACCCCGCCGCCGCGCTTCAGCTTCCGTGGTCCCGGCCCGGTGCTGCCGCAGGTGCCCTGCCACATCACCTGGACCAACGAGGCCGCCCATGCGGCCATCCGCTCCGGCTTCGACCGCTCGCCCCTGTTCACCGGGGTCATCCAGGGCACGGGCGCCCGCTACTGCCCCTCCATCGAGGACAAGGTGGCCCGCTTCCCCGAACGCGAACGGCACCAGATCTTCCTGGAGCCCGAAGGCCTGGACAGCCCGGAGGTCTACGCCAACGGCATCTCCACCAGCCTGCCGCTGGACGTGCAAGAGGCCATGCTCCACGCCATCCCCGGCCTGGAGCATGCCGTCATGGTGCGCCCCGGCTACGCCATCGAATACGATTACGCCAACCCCGTGCAGCTGCACGGCACCCTGGAGACCAAGGCCCTGCCCGGCCTGTGGCTGGCGGGCCAGATCAACGGCACGTCCGGCTATGAAGAGGCCGCGGCCCAGGGACTGTGGGCGGCCCTGAACATCGCCTGCCGGGAAAAGGAGCTCGACCCCTTCGTGCCCGGACGCGATTCCTCGTACATGGCCGTGCTGGTGGACGACCTGGTCACCTCCGGCACCGAGGAGCCCTACCGCATGTTCACCTCGCGGGCGGAGCACCGCCTGCTGCTGCGCGAGGACAACGCCGACGTGCGCCTGACCCCGCTGGGCCGCAAGATCGGCCTGGTGGGCGAGGAGCAGTGGCGCCTCTTCAACGACAAGATGGAACACGGCCACGCGGTGCGCCGCCTGCTGCAGCAGGTGCGCGTCCAGCTGTCCGACGGCGAAGAGGCGGAGCAGGCCGCTCCGGCAACGCCGGAAGAGACGGAGCTGCGTACCGCGCTGCGCGGCCGGACCCTGGAAGAGGCCCTGCGCCGTCCCGACATGGATCTGGAACGCCTGGCCCGCCTCTCCGCCCCGCTGGCCGAAGCCCTGGCGGATCGCGACCCGCGCGATCTGGAGACCGTCCAGGTGGACGTCAAATATGCGGGCTATCTGGAGCGCCAGCGCGAGCTCATCGCCCGTGCCGCGCGTCTGGAATCCGTGGAGCTGCCCGCCGATCTGGATTACCGGCAGGTGGCGGGCCTTTCCCGCGAGGTGGAGGAAAAGCTGGACCGCGTGCGGCCCCGCAACCTCGGCCAGGCCGGGCGCATCTCCGGCGTGACCCCGGCGGCCGTGGGCTGTCTGGAGATCCATCTGCACAAGCTGGGCCTGCTGCGCGGCAGGCGGCAGTCCCTCTGATACCTTTCCCGGGACCTGCGGCCCAGCCGCGGGTCCCCTTTTTTGTGCCGCGCATCTTTGCCCGGCAAACGGAGGATGCGCTGTTGACGTTGGGGAATGTTCCCCGTTATCCTGCGAGGACGGGGGCCCTTTGCGCCTGGGCCTCCGGCCCGCGCTGCGCACACGGCGGGAAAGCATGGTCCTCCTGCCCCGGCGCGGCATCCGTTCCCGCGGCCGCCCGGACGCGTCCACGGCAAGGCGGGCCAGCCCGCCGCCTCGTGGCCCGCGTTCCCTGCGGCGTTCCTCACCCCAGCCTCCGTGCCGCGGCACGGCGACATCTTTGCCCGGCGCCGGCGCGGCGCGCAGGCAAAGCCCTTCTAGGAGGCTGTTTTGGACGGTGGTTCCGACTGTCATAGTAGCAATGGCACCATCTGGTCGCGTCTGGCCCGCTTTTTCGGACGCGAAGACGATGAATCCCTGGAAAAAGCCATCATCGAGGCCCGGGCCGAAGGCGAGGTGGAGCCCGACGAGGAGTCCATGCTCCTGGGCATCCTGCGCTTCAACGACCTGCAGGTGCAGGACACCATGACGCCCCGCACCGACATCGACTGCGTCCCCGAGGACATGCTCCTGCCCGAAGTGGCCAGGGTCATCGTGGAGTCGGGCCACTCCCGCATCCCTGTCTTCCGCGACACCCGCGACAACATGGTCGGCATGCTCCACGCAAAGGATATCCTGAGCTGCCTGCTGGACCCCAAGATGGCCGACCAGCCCGCCAGTGCCATCATGCGCGAACCGTTCTTCGTGCCCGAGACCAAGCCCATCCGCAACCTCCTGCAGGAATTCCGCGCCAGCAAGCAGCATATCGCCATAGCGCTGGATGAATACGGCGGCACCTCGGGCCTGATCACCATCGAAGACCTGCTGGAAGAGATCGTGGGCGACATCGAGGACGAGCACGACGCTCCCCGCGAGGAGGACATCCGTCCCCTGGGGGCCCATGTCTACGAACTCACGGGCCGTGCCCTGCTGGAAGACCTGGAAGAACTGGGCGTGGACCTCAGCTCCGACGAGGTGGACACCATCGGCGGCTACCTGAGCATGGAAGCCGGCCATGTGCCGCCCCCGGCGAGGTCTTCACCCTGCGCGGCTGGCGCTTCGAAGTGCTGGATGCGGACAAGAAGCTCATCCGCCACCTGCGCATGGAACCGGCCCGGGAAAACACGCCCGAGGCCCCTGAAACGGAAGCCTGATATGCGTGACGCCTGGTTGCGTTCCACCCCCCTGGGCCCCGGCCTTGCGGGGGCTGCGGCGTTGTGGCTGTCGTTCCCCAACGGCTGGATCTCCCTGCCGCCGCTGGCCCTGCTGCTGCCCCCTGTGCCTGGCCCTGCTGGCACGTCGGCGCCTCGGCGGGCGCGGCCCTGCGCCGCGGCTGGCTGACCTCCATCGCGGGCATGGCGGCCGTGCTCTACTGGCTGACCATCCCCATGGCCACCGTGGGCAACCTGCCCCTGGCCCTGGCGGCGGTCTGCGCCGTGCTGGTGGCCACCTGCCTGGCCAGTGCCGGCGGCCTGTTCTGCCTGCTGGCCCACGCCCCGCGGACGCGGTCCGCTGGCGCAGGCCTGGCTGCTGGGCCTTGCCTGGTATTTTCTGGAATACGCCTACGCGCTGGTGGCGGGCTTCCCCTGGCTGCCCCTGGGCGGTGCCCTGGCGGCCTGGCCCCTGTGGATACAGGCGGCCGACGTGACGGGCGCCTACCTGCTGGCCGGCCTGTGGGTCACGGTGATCCTCTGCCTGCGGCACTGGCGCCGGCCCGCCTGTGCGGGCACCGGTCTGCTGCTGGCGGTCCTGCTGCTGGGCTACGGCGCCTGGCGCCTGCACACCACGCCGCTGGAGAGCGATCCCCGGGGCGGGGACAGCGTGGCCGTCCTCTTCGCCGAGGGCAACATCGACCAGAACCAGAAGTGGGTGCCCGTCTACCAGCGCCGCACGGTGGAGACCTATCTGCGCCTGACGCGGGCGGAACTGGCGCGCCACCCCGGCGAAACGCCCCTCATCGTCTGGCCCGAGACGGCCCTGCCCTTCAATTTCGACAATAACGGCATCCTGTCCGCGCTGGTGCGCAACCTGGCCCGCCAAGCCCGGAGCCCCCTGCTGACCGGCGTCCCCGGCTTCCAGCATGACGCGGCGGGCAACATGCAGGTCTTCAACCGGGCCCTGCTCCTCGATCCCTCGGGCGGCACCGCGGGCCATTATGACAAGGAGCACCTCGTGCCCTTCGGCGAATATGTGCCGGAGTGGCTCAACTGGAACTTCCTTGCCGACCTGCTCCAGGAGGTGGGCGTCTACACGCCCGGCCATTCCGCCGCGCCCCTGGTGCACGGGGACCTCCGCCTGGGCATGCTCATCTGCTATGAGGCCATCTTCCCCTGGCTGGCGCAGGCCCGTGTGGAGCACGGCGCCAACGTGCTGGTGGACATCAGCAACGACGGCTGGTTCGGCCGCTCGCCGGCGGCGCTCCAGCATCTGTACCTCGCCTCCCTGCGCGCCGTGGAGCAGGGCCGCTGGCTGCTGCGGGGCACCAATACCGGCATCTCCGCCATCATCGACGCCCGCGGCCGCGTGACCGTCCGCGGGGGCCAGTTCGAAGAAGATGCCCTCTGGGGGCGTTTCCGTCTG
>VOFC01006664.1_pt1 | contig 25208 bp, 47 predicted proteins | sample 5384161 | NCBI WGS metagenome assembly VOFC01 (sample SAMN12384722, study PRJNA508395) | human gut metagenome | isolation source: healthy gut B | host: Homo sapiens | reverse complement strand
GTGATTGGTGTCAGTGGCAGTTCACCGGCGTATGTATTTATGTTTATTGAGGCAATGGCGGATGCGGCTGTGGCGGATGGTATGCCTCGTGCCATGGCTTATGAACTGGCGGCACAGACGGTGTACGGAAGTGCAAAGATGGTGCTTGAGACCGGAAAACATCCGGGCGAATTAAAAGATATGGTCTGCTCACCGGCGGGAACGACGATTGAAGCGGTCCGTGTCTTAGAGGAAAAGGGACTGCGCAGTGCTGTCATAGAAGGACAGATGGCATGCGTGAAGAAGGCGAGAGAATTATGAGAAAACGTGACGAAGCGAAAAACCGGAGAGAAATCATACATGCTTTATCGATGATTATGCAGATTGGATTGTCGATGATGGTCTGTATGAGTGTCAGCCTGCTGATTGGTTACGGGTTAGATAAACTTTTGGTACCAGATGTTTTATGGTAATCATGATGTTTATCGGGGATTTTGGCATCGCTTCGCAGTATGCTTGTATTGACCGGACAGTATCACCCGGGCAGTACAAAAAAGGAAACACAGGAAGGAAAAAAAGATGGAGACGGCGAAGATTAGTTTATGGGAAGTCATAATCGGCATATGGATTCTTGCCATTGTGGTAATCCTTGGCGGCATCTTTTTGTGCCGGAGCCGTTGCCGTATGCTTTGGGAGAAATCGCTGGCAGTATCACGGCGAGTGGACTTATGGTTCATTTGTACCGGAGCATTGACATTGAGTTAGACCTTCCGGAAAAAAAGGCAGTAAGTCACCCAGAGCGATGGGGCTTGTACGGGAGCGCCATTGAAATCGGAGTGCTTGTAGGAAGTTTTTTCTTTCAAAATGGGTTATGCCATATACCGTTTGGCGGGGCTGCTTGCAAGAAAGGCAGCAGCACTTATGGTTCCATGGATGGAAAAAATAAGACTTCGTAAAAAGAAATTATTATAGGAAAGGAGAGTGAGAGCGTGGATGGAGTAGATTTTTATGTATATGGGCATCTGCCGATTCATATTGGCGGCGTGACGGTGTACATCACGACGACCCATATATGTCTGGCTATCGTTATGGCGGCTCTGATTATTTTTGCGATTGCAGCAAATCGTAAAATCAAAAAAGCAGACCCGACGAAAGCGCCGACCGGATTTTTAAATGTCATTGAGCTTTTAGTGGAAACCCTTGACAATCTGGTTAAGAGCAACATGGGAAAGACGCTGGCGCCAAAGTTCAAAAACTATATTGGCGTGATTTTCATGTTCCTTGACATGTAATTTATCCGGGCTTTTTGGACTCAGACCACCGACTGCGGATTATGGTACGACACTTCCACTGGCATTAATCACTTTTGTTATGATTCAGTATCAGGAATCAAATGGCAGAAGTGGGGGAAACTCAAAGGTTTGTTTGAACCGATTTTCTTGTTTTTCCCGATTAATGTAATTAGTGAATTTGCCACACCGGTATCTCTGTCACTTCGTCTGTTTGCCAATATTTTATCGGGAACCATGATGATGGCGTTGATCTACGGACTTCTTCCTAAGTTCCTTTTTGTGGGTCTGGCCGGCTGCACTACACGCTTATCTGGATGTATTTGCCGGCGCATTGCAAGCGTATGTATTCGCTATGCTGACAATGGTATTCATTGCGAATGCCGCAGATTTGGATGATTAATTTTATCGCGCATAAGCGCAGAAAGTGAGGAAAAAGATATGAATATTTCAGGAGCAGATTTAGTACATGCAGCATCAGCAATTGGTGCAGGATTAGCAGTTATCGCAGGTATCGGACCTGGTGTTGGACAGGGTATTGCAGCCGGATATGGTGCAAGTGCCGTAGGACGTAACCCGGGTGCCCGTGGTGAGATTATGTCAACCATGCTTCTTGGACAGGCAGTAGCCGAGACAACCGGTTTGTATGGTCTGGTTGTAGCCATGATTCTGCTGTTTGTAAATCCATTTGGAGTATAATGCAATCCATCCGAAAATTGTAAGAAAGGAGGGACTGTAATTGGATCCAAGAATATTTGGACTTGACCCGCAGACGTTATTTGATACATGCATTACGTTAGTTGCCATGCTGGCATTGTTTATCCTTTTATCGTATCTTTTGTTTAACCCGGCGCGCAAGCTGATTCAAAAGAGAAAGGATTATATAGAGAGCCAGCTTTCGGAGGCGGCATCCGCTAAAGATGAGGCACTTGCCATGAAGAAAGAGTATGATGACAAACTGGCAAAGGTGGATGATGAATCCACAGAATTGATTTCACAGGCTCGCCAAAAAGCAAAAGAGCGTGCGGGTGAAATTGTAAATGAGGCCGGCGATGAAGCACATCGTATTCTGGCACGTGCAGAGAAAGAAGTGGCACTTGAAAAGGATAAAGTCCGTGATGAAATGAAACAGGAAATGGTTCAGGTGGCTTCTATGATGGCTGGCAAACTGGTGTCAGAATCCATCAGTGAAGAGGCACAGGCCAAGTTGATTGAAGAGACATGCAATGAAATGGGGATTCGACATGGCAAAGTTAGTTTCAAAAGTGTACGGCGATGCTTTGTTTTCTCTTGCGGTAGAAGAAAATCGTGTGGATGAACTCTGGGACGAAACGCGTGCGATGAAGCAGGTGCTTTCGGAAAATCCGGATTTCATGGCGATTTTGGAACATCCTGAAATGACGATGGAAAAAAAGATGGATGTGCTGCAGGAGGTTTTTCAAAAGGAACTGTCCCAGGACATGATGGGACTTTTGCATGTTCTTGTAAAAAAAGGAAGAATCGGAGAACTAATCCCTGTGTTAGCATATTTTAATGAATGTGCCATGGCATACAAAAAAGATAGGAAAAGTTCAGATTCAGACGCCGATGCCACTATCGGAGAAACAAAAAAGAAAATTGAACAAAAACTTCTTGAGGTGAGCAAGTACGAAACTTTGTCGGTGGACTACGAAATTGATAAAAGTCTGCTTGGTGGCATCGTGATTCGTATTGGCAACCAAGTTCTTGACAACAGTATCCGTGCAAAACTGGATGCGATGACAAGAGATTTGAGTAAAGTAAGGCTGTCAAATTAGACGGGCGGCTTTCAGAAAGAAGGTGTGTTGGAAACATGAATTTAAGACCGGAAGAAATTAGTTCAGTCATTAAAGAAGAAATAAAAAATATAGTACGGAGTTTGAAGTTGCCAATGTAGGAACGGTAATTCAGGTTGCCGATGGAATTGCCCGTATTCATGGACTGGAGAAGGCAATGCAGGGTGAGCTGTTAGAGTTCCCGCATGAAGTGTACGGAATGGTCATGAACTTAGAGGAAGATAATGTTGGTGCGGTTTTACTTGGTGATTCGGCAAACATTAACGAAGGTGACATGGTTAAGACGACAGGTCGTGTGGCAACGGTGCCGGTTGGCGACGCAATGTTAGGCCGCGTTGTGAATGCACTCGGACAGCCAATTGATGGTAAAGGTCCGGTAAATACGGATAAGATTCGTCCGATTGAGCGTGTGGCATCAGGTGTTATTTCCGTAAGTCGGTAGATACACCGCTGCAGACAGGTATTAAGGCGATTGACTCTATGGTTCCAATCGGAAGAGGTCAGCGTGAGTTGATTATCGGTGACCGTCAGACCGGTAAAACGGCAATTGCGATTGATACCATCATTAACCAGAAAGACCAGGATGTGCTTTGTATTTATGTAGCAATCGGACAGAAAGCATCAACGGTTGCGAATATTGTAAAGACACTCGAAGAGAGTGGTGCGATGGATTACACAACAATCGTAGCAGCGACCGCAAGTGAGTTAGCACCATTACAATATATCGCACCATATGCAGGATGTGCAATCGGTGAAGAGTGGATGGAGCGTGGAGAGGATGTACTTATCATTTATGATGATTTGACCAAACATGCGGCTGCTTATCGTACCCTTTCCCTGCTTCTTCGCAGACCACCGGGACGTGAGGCTTTCCCTGGCGATGTCTTTTATCTGCATTCCCGTCTTTTTGGAGCGTGCAGCAAAATTGTCAGATAAATTAGGCGGCGGTTCTTTGACGGCACTGCCGATTATTGAGACACAGGCAGGTGACGTATCGGCATACATTCCGACTAATGTAATTTCGATTACAGATGGTCAGATCTATCTGGAAACAGAGATGTTTAACTCCGGATTCCGTCCGGCAGTAAACGCCGGATTGTCCGTATCCCGAGTTGGTGGTGCAGCACAGATCAAAGCGATGAAGAAGATTGCCGGACCGATTCGTATCGAACTTGCACAGTACCGCGAGCTGGCCGCATTTTCCCAGTTTGGCTCCGATTTGGATGCCGACACAAAACGCCAGTTAGACCAGGGTGAAAGAATCCGTGAAATTTTAAAGCAGGATCAGTATGCGCCGCTGCCGGTATGGTATCAGGTTATTATCATTTATGCAGCGACAAAACAGTATCTTTGGATATTGCGGTAGAAGACGTCCTTGCGTTTGAAAAAGGTTTGTTCCGTTTTGTGGATGAAAAGTATCCGGAAGTGCCGGCTGCCATCCGCGATGAGAAACAAATCAGTGAAGAGACAGAGAAGAAATTGATTCAGGCGATTGAGGAATATAAACGCAATTTTATTCATGAGAAATAAAAGAGAGGTGTGATGCTATGGCCTCAATGAGGGACATCAAAAGAAGAAAAGAAAGTATACAAAGCACTTCTCAGATTACAAAGGCAATGAAACTGGTTTCGACTGTAAAACTTCAAAAGCGAAGGGAAGAGCAGAAGAAACACAGCCTTATTTTAACAAGATGTATGAGACGGTTTCGGGTATGCTTGCCAAATCCGGCACTGTGAGATATCCCGGAAAACGAGAAAAAAATCCGGATGAACCATGCAAAAAGGTGTGATTGTAATTTCGTCAAACCGTGGACTGGCGGGCGGTTACAATTCCAATCTTGTCAAGTTAGTTACCAAAGGTGATTTTGACCGAGAAAATACGATTATTTTTCCGGTTGGAAGAAAAGGCTTGGAAAGCCTTGCGAGACAGGGGTATACCTGTCAGGGCGATTTTTCAGAGGTGATTAACAATCCGTTGTTTGGAGATGCGGTGAGCATTGGAAAGACCGTGATTGGCGCGTTGGAAAATGGGGACATTGATGAAGTGTATTTAGCGTATACGGTATTTAAAAATACCGTGACACAAATCCCTACTTTGATTAAAAATTCTTCCGTTTGCAGAGGATGATATCAAGGAAAATGCACAGGAAGAGGATGAGAAGGATAAGGGTGCTGTGGCACAGATGAATTATGAGCCGGAGGAGGAAGAAACTCTGGGTTATATCATTCCTTTGTATGTAAACAGCCTAATCTTTGGTGCGCTCGTGGAAGCGGTGGCCAGTGAAAATGGTGCGCGTATGCAGGCGATGGATTCTGCAACAAGTAACGCAGAGGAGATGATTGATACCTTGGGATTGCAGTATAACCGTGCAAGACAGGCTGCAATTACTCAGGAATTGACAGAGATTGTTGCTGGTGCGTCAGCGATAAGTTAGGAGGTAGAAAATGGCAGAGAATAGTAAGACAAGTCTCGGCGTAATTACCCAGATTGTTGGAGCCGTACTGGATATTCGTTTTCAGGACGGAAACCTGCCTGAGATTAATGAAGCAATCCACATCAAACGACAGGATGGGGATAAGCTTGTAGTTGAGGTGGCACAGCATTTGGGTGATGATACCGTGCGCTGTATTGCCATGGGACCAACGGATGGTCTGGTCCGCGGCATGGAAGCAGTGGCAACGGGCGCCCGATTTGTGTGCCGGTAGGTGAAGAAACATTAGGACGTATGTTCAATGTTCTCGGCGAGCCAATTGATGAAAAAAGAGCCGCCAAAAGTAAAAGAGTATGATCCGATTCACAGAAAAGCACCTTCTTTTGAAGAGCAGTCTACCGAATCGGAGATTTTGGAAACCGGTATTAAAGTAATTGACCTTTTGTGCCCATATCAGAAGGGTGGTAAAATTGGTTTATTTGGTGGTGCCGGTGTAGGTAAAACGGTACTCATTCAGGAGTTGATTACAAACATTGCTACAGAGCACGGTGGATATTCGGTATTTACCGGTGTTGGTGAGCGTACCCGCGAGGGAAATGATTTGTACTATGAAATGATTGAGTCCGGCGTAATTGATAAAACAACCATGGTGTTTGGACAGATGAATGAGCCGCCCGGAGCGAGAATGCGAGTAGGTCTTGCCGGACTTACGATGGCAGAATATTTCCGTGACAAAGGTGGAAAGGATGTGCTTTTGTTCATTGACAACATCTTCCGTTTTACGCAGGCAGGTTCTGAGGTTTCAGCACTTTTAGGACGTATGCCGAGTGCGGTAGGTTACCAGCCGACACTGCAGACAGAGATGGGTGCTTTGCAGGAGCGAATTACTTCGACAAAGAGCGGTTCGATTACATCCGTTCAGGCGGTTTATGTACCGGCCGATGACTTGACAGACCCAGCTCCGGCGACGACTTTTGCCCACTTGGATGCGACAACCGTATTGGAGCGTTCGATTGCAGAACTTGGTATTTACCCGGCAGTAGACCCGCTGGCTTCAACATCCCGTATGCTGGACCCTCGTGTGCTGGGTGAAGAACATTATCAGGTTGCCCGTGGTGTTCAGGAGATTTTGCAGCGTTACAAAGAGTTACAGGATATTATTGCCATTCTTGGTATGGACGAGTTGTCGGAAGACGAGAAAATGCTTGTCAACCGTGCGCGTAAAGTGCAGCGATTCCTATCGCAGCCATTTAATGTCGCAGAACAGTTTACCGGTCTTCCCGGTAAATATGTTCAGTTGTCTGATACGATTCAGGGATTCAAAGAAATTCTGGATGGTAAACATGATGAGATTCCGGAAGGTTATTTCTTAAATGCCGGAAGTATTGATGATGTTGTAGCACGATACAAAGAGAGCCGCCAGTAATTTCGGGCGGATAGGAAAGGAAGTGGTTACAACATGGCAGAACGTAAAACATTTCGTCTTGAAGTGATTTCGCCGGAGCGCATTTTTCTATACCGGAGATGCTGAGATGGTGGAACTTACGACGACGGAAGGTGACATCGGAATCTATGCGGATCACATTCCGCTTACGACGATTGTTGCGCCGGGTGTAATGACGATTACCGAGCCGGGGGCGTGCTCAAAGAGGCAGCAGTGCTGGAAGGCTTTATGGAAATTACCCGGATAAAGTTACAATTCTTGCCCAGTCCTGCGAGTGGCCGGAAGAAATTGACATCAATCGTGCGGCAGAGGCGAAGGCGAGAGCCGAGCGCCGCTTAAAAAGCGCGGATGAAAATATTAACATGGCACGAGCAGATTTGGCTTTGCGAAAATCGTTGATTCGATTGCAGTTAGCTGAAAAATAAAAAGAATCCCCTAAAAGCGGGATATTTGCGTTGCAAATATAGCTTTTCGGGGGATTTCTTTTTTAATTTTTTGCTTTTGGGAAAGAGGAGGCTGGTGAGAAGGAGGATGCAGGCTGGCTGAGGAGTGGTGAAAAAGAGAAAAAAGTATGAAAATAACCCCAAATAAGCGCAGAAATGTGGGGACAACTGTTTTTGTCGGTTTATTTGGATTCAGTAATTGCGTAGAAAAGTTTTGTGACTCGTGGGTTTGAGCGCGTCAGCAGTGCGTATGGAACGTCATATTTCTCCGCAGTTGTATTCGTAGGATATGCAGGACAGTTTGGATGGAAATATGGTCTCGCATCTACATGGATCGGTCTTGGGAATGCGATTATCGGAAGTTTGCTGGCATGGGTTGTACTCGGAAGACGTACCAAGGTTATGACACAGCATTTGAATTCTAAGACGATGCCGGATTTCTTTGGTGAAGATACGAAAGCAAGGCGCTTAAGATTACAGCTTCTGCAATCGTATTTATATTCCTGGTTCCGTATACGGCTTCTGTATATAACGGATTGTCAAGGTTATTCGGAATGGCATTTAATATTCCTTATAAATATTGTGTGATCGGAATGGCAGTGTTTACGGGAATTTATGTTATTCTTGGCGGATACATGGCTACGGCGATCAATGACTTCATTCAGGGATTATCATGCTGGGTGGTATCGTGGCAGTTATCCTGGCGGTATTAAATGGTCAGGGCGGATTTATTCAGGCAATTAAGACAATGGCAGAGATTCCAAGTGATGTGCCGGTGACAATGGGACAGCCGGGCGCGCATACAGGAACTATTATTTCGACGTTGTTTGCCGTAGTTGTTTCCGGCGGCTGCTATTTCCTTGGTGGATTCAGCCAGATTTCCGGTGTAACAAAAAGCAGCCGATGGAAGTGTAGCATATGATACTGATTATACCGACGATGTTTCAAGCCTGCCTGACATTCTGATTGGTATTGTCATTGTGCTTGTTTTGTCTGCATCCATGTCGACTTTGTCGAGCCTTGTGCTCACGTCAAGTTCCACACTCACACTTGATTTTATCAAACCATTGTTTGTGAAAGATATGAGTGAGAAAAAGAAACAGGTAGTTAATTTGGATGAGAATACTGCTTGTATTCTTTATTATCATTTCCGTTGTGATTGCAATTGACCCGCCGGCATTTATTGCACAGCTTATGGGAATCAGCTGGGGTGCTCTGGCAGGAGCGTTTTTAGCACCATTTTTGTATGGACTGTACTGGAAGCGCGTGACAAAAGCGGCTGTCTGGGCAAGCTTTATTGCCGGAGTTGGAATTACGGTTTCTAACATGTTTATCAATTATATTGCATCACCGATTAACGCCGGAGCATTAGCAATGATTGCTGGTTTGATTGTTGTCCCGGTTGTCAGTGTAATAACGAAGAAACCGGACGAAGCAATTGTAGATGGAATTTTTAACTGCTTGGATGAAAAAAGTTATGGTAGAGCAGAAAATGGCTTTGCCGGAAGAGGACGAAGAGTAAACGTATATAATGGAAATGAGGGGTGTCGGATATGGCGCGAAAAAAAGGAAAAGTCTAATTTTACCATCATGCGAATGTCAGTAGTTCCGATTGCAATTTTTAGGAGTTGTCATGACATTTTACAGTCAGAATTCGGTTCGTGAAGGTATGGTATTTGAGATTGAAAAGAGTTTGTCCGGTATCGCTCATAATCTGATTAGTATTTATAATGTGTTGGATGCGGGAGATTTTTCGCAGAAAGACGATAGGGTTTATAAGGGGGAAACAGAAATTACATCGGATTACCGCATTTTAGACGATATTAAAATGATACCGGTGCGGATGTTACTGTATTTGTTGGTGATGAGAGATGTCTTACAACACTGGTTGATAAAAAGGAAATCGTTTGGTTGGCTCTCACATAGATAAAGAAGTTGCTTCACAAGTGATTGAAGACGGGGGAAGAATATTTTTCCCAGAATGTTGACGTTATGGGAGTCAGATACTTTGGTTACTATGTGCCAATTCGCAATGATGAGAATGAAGTTGTAGGTGTTTGTTTTGCCGGAGAGTCAGCGGAGTCTGTGAATACTTCCATGAGATTCATGACGCAGGGGAATGTGATTATCTGCCTGTTTATCATAATTCTTGCCGGATTTATCTGTAATCTTTCCGCACAGAAAATGGTGGAGGCAATTCAGGCGATTAAGAGATTTCTTGGCAGAGTGGCGCATGGAGAATTTCATCATGAAATGCCGGAAATTGTTTTAAAGAGAGGCGACGAATTGGCGCAAATGGGCGAATATGCAGTGGCGGTCAGTGATTCATTGGAAGAAATGGTGTCACGTGACCCATTGACAAAACTTCTGAACCGGCGTGCGGCGCAGATTCAGATGGATTACCGTAGAGATAACGATTGTTTTTCACTTGCGATTGCGGATATCGATTTTTTTAAGAGTGTCAATGACAGTTATGGTCATGAAAAAAGGTGACGAAGTTCTAAAATATGTTGCCGGAGCACTACGGAAAGCAGTTGGTGAAGATGGTTTTTCCGCACGCTGGGGTGGCGAAGAATTTTTGATTGGTTTTGATGGAACAGTAAATGAGACGAGAAAAGTTTTGCAGGGATTTTTGGACGATGTGAAATCGAAAAAGTTTTCACATAACGGTATGGAATTCTCAATTTCTCTGACGATTGGTATTGCAACTTACTGTGAAGAAGAGAAAATGGAAGAAGCGATTAACCGTGCGGACGAACTTTTTATTATGGAAAAGAGCATGGGCGAGACCAGATTGTAATGGAATCAAGGGAGGAGGAATCCTGATGCCGAAAGCACCAAACCAGAAATACAAATTATTTTATATTTTGGAACTGCTGCGAAGTGAGAGTGACGAAAAAATCCGGTAACGATGCCGCAAATCATCTCGTATTTAAAGCAGAATGGTATTCATGCGGAAAGAAAAAGTGTTTATTCGGACATGGAAGCTTTGCAGATACTCGGGTATGATGTTGTATGTCAGAAAAACCCGGCGGGTTACTATCTGGGAAGCCGTGAGTTTGAATTGGCGGAGTTAAAACTTTTAGTTGATGCTGTGCAGGCGTCCAAATTTATTACGCAAAAACAAAGCAGAAATTTGATTGAGAAGTTGGAACGTTTCACGAGCCGCCATGAGGCAAATCGGTTACAGCGTCAAGTTTGTGTCAATGACCGTGTGAAAACAGAAAATTTGTCTTCCCTTTATCTGATTGATGACATTCATCAGGCAATGCACGAAAATCAACCGGTTACTTTTGTTTTACTGCGAATGGAATCAGAACAAGGAACTTGTGCCGCGGCACGGTGGCGAACGCTATCTTGTTTCTCCATGGATGCTTATGTGGGAAGACGAAAATTATTATCTGCTGGCGTATGACCACAAAGCAGAGATGATTAAATATTTCCGTGTAGATAAACTTCGACAGTTAAAGAGAGAAGAGGGAAAAGAGAAGGGGAAACAGCATATCAAAAACTGGATGTCACGGATTTTTCAAAAAAACGTTTGGAATGTTTGCCGGGGAGAAAAAAGGCTTCAGCTTGTTTTTGATAATTCGCTGATTGGCGTTGCAATTGACCGTTTTGGAAAGGAAATTCCTGTTTTAAAGAGTCCGAGACACAGTTTCGGACATTCGTAGAAATCAGTGTCAGCAAGCAGTTTTATGGCTGGCTTGCGGGGATTGGAAAGGGTGTTTCGATCGTGGAACCAAAAGAAGAACAAGAGAAGTATCGGAAGTATCTTGAAAATATTTGGAAACTATGATATTCTACCATTGATTATGAGAATTTGTATCAATTACGCCAAGGAGGACAAGAATGAGAGGAATAGAAACCCCGATTAAGACACTGAGACAGAAAGTGTTTACAGAAGTTGCAAAAAGTCGCTTTTGATTCACAGAACATAAATGATGATATCGAGGCAATCCCATATAAAATTACGCCGGGAGATGCGCCTTTATACCGTGAGAGTATTTACCGTGAGCGTGCTATCTGCTCGGAGCGTGTGCGTCTTGCGATGGGACTTTCATTAAGACCGGATGACGAACCGGTTCACGTTACAAGTGGATTGGATGAGAGTAATGTGGCAGAAAAATATTATGAGCCGCCTTTGATGCAGGTAATTCCGTCGGCTTGTGATATGTGTGAGGATAACGTATATGAAGTATCCAATCAGTGCCGTGGCTGTGTGGCACATCCTTGTGTAGAGGTTTGCCCGAAAGGTGCTATCAGCATTGTAGACGGAAAATCTCATATTGATAAAGATAAATGTATTAAATGTGGAAAATGTAAGGCAATCTGTCCTTATGATGCAATTGCGAAGAAGGTTCGTCCATGTGCAGCTGCATGTGGTGTGAAAGCCATTTCCAGTGATGAGCGCGGACGTGCCCAGATTGATGATGAAAAATGCGTAAAATGCGGACAATGCATGGCTGCATGTCCATTTGGTGCGATTGCAGATAAATCCCAGATTTTCCAGTTGATTCAGGCAATGAAGCAGGGACCGGTTATTGCCGAATTGGCTCCGGCGGTTATCGGACAGTTTGGTGACGATGTCCGTCTTTGGAAAATCAAAGCAGCGTTGAAAGAAATTGGTTTTGCGGAAGTGTTCGAAGTTGCACTTGGTGCAGATATCGGAGCGATTACGGAAGCAAGACATTATGTAAATGAAGTAAAAACAGGAAAACTTCCATTTTGCTGCTGACTTCCTGTTGTCCGGCTTGGTCGATGTTGGCAAAAGAAAACACTGCCGGATATGGTAGAGACTGTTTCAAGTGCTCTGACACCGATGGTGGCTACTGCACGTACAATTAAACAGCGTCATCCGGAAGCTAAGATTGTATTTGTCGGACCGTGTGCGGCAAAGAAACTGGAAGCTTCCCGCCGTTCGGTACGAAGTGATGTGGATTTTGTAATTACCTTTGAAGAATTGGATGCGATTTTCACTGCCAAAGGAATTGATATGGAAACCTATGATGCAGAGGAGCCAATTCATGACGCAACAGGAACCGGACGTGGTTACGCCGTTGCCGGTGGTGTTGCAAATGCCATTGAAAACTGCATTAACGAATATTATCCGGGAACGGAAGTTTATATTGAGCATGCGGAAGGATTATCCGACTGTCAGAAAATGCTTCTTATGGCGAAGGCCGGTAAAAAGGATGGCTGTCTGATTGAAGGTATGGGCTGTCCGGTGGCTGTGTTGCCGGTGTTGGTACGAATATTGCGATACCGAAAGCGGCGCAGGCTGTGCGCAAGTTTGTTAAGGATTCAACAACTGCACTGCCACCGAAAGAATATTCAGAAATTGATTTGCCGTAAGGTAAAATAAACAAGATAAGAAAGAGGGTATTTTGATTGTAAAATCGGAATACCCTCTTTGTGACAGAAGGCATTTGATCATATTTAATCAATAGCGGAGGCAGTATGAAAATCGAACGAATTATTTTATTTACCAAGGAATTGAAACATTAAGTTTTTTTTAGTGAGCAGCTTGGGAAGACTTTTAGTAAATTGGGATATGAAGTGTTTTACTTTGACCAGTGTAAATCGTATGATAGTCTTGCCGAATTGCTTTTGTTTGCCAAACCGGAGGCAACAGCGGCAGTGACGTTTAATTTTGACGGCTGCTGTGGTGAGGGATATTTTATTGACTGCAGGGGAATTCATTTGTTTGATGACAGAAAAATACCGGTTATCAATATTGTGGTTGACCATCCGTTTTACTATCATAAATTTCTGCCATTTTTGCCAAAAGACTACTGCCAGATTTCGATTGACAGAGAGCATGAAGCTTATTTGCAGTATTATTTTCCGGAAATTAAGCGGGGGCTGTTTCTGCCATTGGCGGGAACGTCCTTGTGGGAAGATGATACGCTGCCTAAGTGGGAAGAACGCCCATATGACGTTGTATTTACCGGAAATTACACGCCGCTTTCTAAATTTGAACCGACGATTGAGAGACATGGCAAAGAGTATGCCGATTTTTATTACGGAATTATTGAGGATTTTAAGAAACATCCGCATCTGGGGATGGATATCGGAATTCGTGAGCATCTGCTTTCCGAGGTTGAGGATATTACCGAAGACGGTGTAAAAGAAATGATGCCAAATATGATTATGATCGATTTGTATGTGCGCAATTATTTTCGTGGAAAAGTGGTGCAGACGCTTGTGGATGCCGGTGTTTCCGTGCATTGTTTTGGAGCGGGATGGGAATTTCTTCCTGTGAACATCCAGAAAATCTGATAAAAAGAGGGTGGCGTTGATTCACTGGCGTGTCTGCAGGCGTTAAGCAAGGCGAAAGTTTCTTTGAATGTAATGCCGTGGTTTAAGGATGGCGCACATGACCGCGTATTTAATTCGATGTTAAACGGCGCTGTATGTTTTACCGACTGGAGCCGGTATTTGACAGAAAATTTACGGGATGGGGAGGATATTTTCTTTTTATGAACTGGATGCACTTGAATGCCTGCCGGATATGGTGCAGGGGATTTTAGAAAATCGAAAGGAATGGGAGCACATGCAGAAAGTGGCGTATGAGACGGCGAAGAAGTCGCATACATGGGAACACACCGTGCAGGGGCTCTGCATAAAGAAATTCTTTCCAAGATACGCTAAATGTGGTATGATGATACATAAGTCAAAGCGTCCACGTAGTATAAAGCGGGAGAAATGGAGGTAAAGATGGCTAGAAAAAACAAAAAAACAGCGGAAACATCCTAAGTTTTGGCTTGGGTTTAAAATGGTATTGCTTTTGTTTCTGCTCACAATATTAGTCGGCGGAATTATCTTTTATTTCAAATATGGAAAAGACATTTTCGCAATGCAGGATGACGCGGTTGCGCTTGTGAAAGAGTCGTCCATAGATACATTCCGTTCATCCGAGACGTCGATTGTGTATAACAATAAGGGCAAAGATAGCAAAATTAAAGGGAGAAAAAGACTCCTATTACCTTACCTTGGACAAAATACCAAAGGCGGTAAAAGATGCAGCAATTGTTACCGAGGACAAAAATTTTACTCACATAACGGAATTGATGCCAAAGGTATTATGCGTGCGGTTCTTGCATTGATTAAGAACAACGGTGAGAAAACACAGGGAGCATCGACAATTACCCAGCAGTTAGCACGCGGTGTTTTCCTCTCGACGGAGAAAGACGTATGAGCGTAAAATAAAGGAAATTTTATTGCGCTTGAGCTGGAAAAAGAAGTATACCAAAAGCCAGATTCTGGAATTTTACTTAAATACCATTTATTATGCAAATGGTTACTATGGAATTGAGGCGGCGGCACGCGGATATATCGGAAAGAGCTGTCAAGAATTGTCACTTGGGCAGTTATGCTTTTGTGTTCTATTCCAAATAATCCAACCCTTTATAATCCATTGAAAAATTTTGATAACACGGTCAAACGTAAAAATCGTATTTTTGGACCAGATGTTAGATGATGGCGTGATTACGAAGGTGGATTACGATGAGGCGTACCAGGAAGAAATTAAACTGAATATTCAGGAAGTGCAGAAACGAGATTACATCCAGACGTTTGTTTCTTACTGTGCGATTCGCGAGTTGATGAAAAAAAGAATGGATTTGAGTTTAAAAATTCATTTGCGGATAAGGAAGAAAGAGAGACCTATGAGACGGAGTATGATGATGCGTACTCGACGGCTCAGCAGATGCTTTTTGAATAAAGGATATAAGATTTATACATCTTTTGACTTGAAGAAACAGAAAAAACTGCAAAAAAGCAGTCAATCATAATTTGTCCGGATTTAAGGATAAAGAGACAAACGGAACCTACAAAATGCAGGGTTCGGCAGTATGTATCGATAATAAGACCGGACGTGTTGTTGCACTGGTGGGCGGACGAAGCCAGGAGACGGAAGGACTTTCCCTAAACCGTGCGTACCAGTCTTACCGTCAGCCGGGTAGTTCAATTAAGCCGTTGATTGTTTATACACCGACTTTGGAGCGTGGTTCAACGGCAAGCACGACCGTACATGATTATAAGTTTAAGGGCGGTCCGTCAAATAGTAGTGGACGTTACTACGGTTATGTTTCGCTTCGTTTTGCGGTGGAGCAGTCCTTGAATACGGTTGCATGGCAGCTGTTTGAGAAGTTAAAACCGGAAGTTGGCTTGCAGTATTTATTGGATATGAATTATTCCAAAATCGTGAAGTCGGATTACTACTTGTCGGCATCCCTTGGCGGATTGACATACGGTACCAGTACGTTGGAGATGGCATCCGGTTATGCAACACTGGAAAATGACGGAAAGTACCGGGAACCAACGTGCATTGTGAAAATTTTTAGATTCCGATGGAAATGAAATTGTTTCCGATAAAGTCGAGCAAAAGAGTGTTTACAAGAAGGATTCAGCACATGCGATGGTTGATATCCTGACCGGTGTAATCAAACGTGGTACGGCACGTGGTCTTGGCCTTGATAATGGACAGCCAAGTGCCGGTAAGACCAGGAACAACCAATGATAAAAAAAGACGGCTGGTTCTGTGGTTTTACACCATATTATACAACGGCAGTCTGGGTTGGCTATGATTCGCCGAAAACAGTTGCCGATTTGTATGGTTCGACTTATCCGGGACGAATCTGGCATGAGTACATGAATGAGATTCATAAAGACTTAGATGTAAAAAGAATTTGATTTGGGTGAGTTATCATCGGGAAGTTCCGGTGGTGGCAGCAGTAGTGATTATACGACACCACAGGAAGATACCGGAAGTGGTGGAAGTGTAGATACGGACCCGGCAGATTCGAATGATAATGACGTTGATGTGGACCCGGATGATGGAACGGATACACAAGTTACGGAACCACCGGCCACGCAGGCACCGGCGACACAAGTTCCGGCAACAGCGGAACCGGCTGCGACAGAGCCTCCGGCAGACCCGGCAGCAGACCCGGCAACGGAGGGTACAGAATAAATAATAGGGTTAAAAAAGCCTGTCAGGCAAATGCTTGACAGGCTTTTTTGATAGGTGCGCCTTTGCGACACACGTTTCTATTAGTGTTCCTGATGATATTTCTTCAGGATGCGCTCGATACGCTCGGTTGGATTTAAGTATTCCGCAATTGAGGAATCATGATTTAAAGTATCGATAAGGAGAGCAATGTACTTGCTCATATCAACATTGATGTAATACTCACGCTGTAACAGTTCTTCCGGCTGATATACTAAGTTTGTCGTCATGACACGGTAAATCAAGCCGCTCTTATAAGCTTCATCAAACTTCTCCAGACCGTTTGTGAACAGACCAAAAAGTAGAAGCAACGAAAATACGGTTTGCATTGCGGCGCTTCAATTCAGTTGCAACGTCAATCATACTTTCACCGGAGGAAATCATATCGTCAATCACAACAACGTCCTTGCCGGAAACATCAGCACCGAGGAATTCATGTGCAATAATCGGGTTACGTCCTTCAACAATTTTTTGTGTAATCGCGGCGTTTGTAGAAGGTTCCTACATCAACACCGGCTACGTTACCAAAGTAAATCGCACGTCCCATAGCACCTTCATCCGGGCTGATAATCATCATGTTTTCCGGTTTCATATGAATGTCCGGTACATTTTTCAAAAGGGCTTTAATAAACTGATATGTTGGCTGTACAGTTTCAAAACTCTTCAATGGAATTGCATTCTGTACGCGAGGGTCATGTGCGTCAAAAAGTGATAATATTGTCAACGCCTATAGAGGTCAGTTCCTGAAGTGCCAAAGCACAATCTAAAGATTCTCTGGAAGAACGTTTATGCTGCCTGCTCTCATACAGAAAAGGCATAATGACAGTGATTCGTCTTGCTTTTCCGCTGATTGCGGCAATCATACGTTTCAAATCCTGAAAATGGTCATCCGGTGACATATGATTAACCTGTCCACATACTGTGTAAGCTAAACTGTGGTTACATACATCAACAAGAAGGTATACATCTTTTCCGCGGACGGATTCATTTAAGATACCCTTTTGCTTCACCGGACCCAAAACGTGGGCATACGGCATCGATGATGTAAGAATCCCTTTTGTAATTGGTAAAATGAATGGAAGAATCTACATCGGCTTCATTTCTCCAGCCAACAATGTAATCATCCACTTTTTTTCCGATTGCTTTGCTGCTCTCCAATGGAATAATACCAAGGTCTCCATAAGGGATTGTTTTCGACAAATCTTTTTGACTCATGATTAAAGTCCTCCGTGTAAATATTGTGTTGTAGGTTTATATAGTTTGCAGCAACAGAAAGAAAAACATACTTAATGTTGCATAATTGCCTTTTTTCAAACGAATGTCATCGCCGGTGATTTTTAATAATGTATAATTACTTGTAATCCGGGAGAAAATCCGCTCGCTGTAGCGTTCCCGTAAATCATCAAACGACAAGTTTGTTGAAATAATCGTGGAACGGTGGTTTGTTAATCGTGTATCGATACAGTGGTAAAGCTGAGAGGAAGTAAAACTATTGTTTAATTCTGTTCCCAAATCATCGATAATCAGTAAATCGCTGCTTAATAAATAAGAAAGCGAAGCATTTTTCCGGGTCTGTGATAAGTCTCGGTCAAATTTGCACGATTCTAAAATATCAAATAGTTTTTAGAGAAGTCAAGTACACAACGGTATGAGACTTGTCTAAAAGCTCTTTTTACAATACAGTTTGTTAAAAAGTTTTACCGACACCGGTGTTGCCGTATAACAGAAGATTTCCCGGTGTGTCCGAAAAACCGGATAAATAGGATTTCACGGTTTCTAAGACATGTCGCATATTGTCACGCGGTGTTTCGCCGGTTGCCTCTTCGGTGTAGTCATCCGGGTAAAAATCCAAATTAAAATGAGAAAAATTCTCATGTTCCAAAACGTCTTTCAAATTTGACTGTGAGTACAAATACTGAACAATCAGTTTTTTCAAAACAATGGCATTTCCTGCCATCAATATAGCCGGTATCCTTACAGTCAGCGCACTCGTAGACCGGTTTCAGGTAGTCCGCCGGGTAACCGTGCTGCAAAAAGCAGGGCTTCTTTTTTGTTTTGTGATTTTATCAATCTCGGCATCTAGGTCAATCGAATCGGTTTGTCCTTTCAAACGAGAGGCAGCGTGCTGCACCGAAAGTGTACGAATCCGGTTTTCCAATTCGTTCATTTGGGGAATCGCATCATAGACTTCCTTCATGCGCTTTTTCAGGATGAAATTGTCCTTGAGCTGCTGATGATAGTAATGGGACATCAGATGCTCGTACTGACTGTTGGTCAAAAGCATAATAAATGAATCCTTTCGTTTGTTTTATGCCTGCACATTGCGCAGTAACTGTTTTTCCAGTGAACTGTAATCCTCTTTGGAATACTCTCTTTGAGGAAAACTCTGGAATTGGTTTCTTTTTTTGCTGTGTGGCAGAGTTTTTCTGCTCTCCGGTTTTTTCTTCTGCTGAAATGACTTGTCGCATTTTTCTATGTCCGCAAGGGTGAGGACACCTTTCTTGTGCCAGTCCTTTAATATACTTGTTATGTAATTTAAATTTGTGCCACCGGTCTGCAAAACCGTACGCTTACATGCCTGCTCAATAATTTCATCCGAGAAGCCGTAATCACTCCATGTATCAATGATTTCACGTTCTGCCGGAGCAAGGGAGCGATTTAAGCCAAGTGCTTTGCTTACGACATGATAAAGACCTGAAAAAGCAGAAGATTCATCCTTTGCTTCCTCCGGCGTTGTAATCCCCTTTTTCGCCCATGTAAGACCAATTGCCTCCATATACTTTGGTGAAGTCTTTCCGCGGCTGTGTGCCGTGCGGTACAGGGTAGCAATCATCTCCTGTGAAAATCCGATGTCACACATAAAATATAAAATCATTTGCAGATGTGTGGTGGAAAGGGTCGTGCCAAGTATCTTTTCTGCCTGCGAAATCGCCTCGCTGATTTCAATATCTTTCATCAGTGCTTCCGCTTGTAAAGGAGCATACTCCTGGCGGTTCGGAATGGAGATGCCGTCGGGTACAACGGTTTCTTCCGCTACCGGTGAAGCATCGATATCCGGTTCTCTTTCTGCCGTAACTGCTGACGCAGTGTCTGTGGCGTCAGTAGAAAGAACAATCGAAGTAATCTCGCCATTTTGCTCTGTGAAAGAAAGAAGTCCTTCTTTCTGCCAGTAACGCAGTGCACGCAAAATGTCACTTTCTGTGCATTCGAAACAATCGGCAAGAGCATCAATGGATGAATTACCTGCGGTGTCGGCATGCTGGCAGAGCATAACCAGATACAAATATATTTTTCACGAAATTGCCATTTGCAGATGGCATATGATTTTGAATAAATGAATTGGAAATCAAAGTGAGTCCGCAATTCGATGTTGTGGAAATTGTAAATCCCATAATAAAACTCATTCCCTTTCTCCATCAGGTATTTTTTACCTGTCAGCAAGGATGAGTATATCACAAAGAAAAAAACAGTTGCAAATTGCAAATGTGCATACATTTCATGTAGAATTTATCTGTTGATAATGTGCATAATGTTCATAACAAAACTACAAACAGACTATTCTGGTAGAAAGAGTGGGTCAATGTGCCGAAATTACGTTGGTTGAGCTTGTCAAGTAAAAAATGCAATTTATTCACATTTTTTTTTTGAACAAAAAATATCCACAACCGTATCTTTCGACTGAATGTTGATAAGGTTGTGGATAACGTTCATAACTTAGTTATTCAGAAGATTTTCACCAATTTCTACTATGTTTCCGGCACCCATAGTTATCAACAGGTCGCCGTTGACTAAATTTTTAAAATAAATTTTTTTCGATTTCGTCAAAACTGCGTAAATAGTGAACTTCCTTTCCGAGTTTTTCCAATTCTCTTGCAAGGTCAGCAGAAGAAATATCTCCCGGGTCTTTTTCACGCGCCGCATAAATGTCTGCTAAGATTACTTTATCTGCCAGAGAAAGAGCAGAGGCAAAATCCTTTAAAAAGGCGCGGGTACGTGTGTAGGTATGCGGCTGGAAGGCACACCATAACGTTTTGTGCGGATAATTTTTTCGCTGCTGTGAGTGTTGCTCGGATTTCCGTCGGGTGATGAGCATAGTCATCAATAATGGTAAATCCGTTTTCTCACCTTTTGTATTCAAAGCGGCGGTCTGCGCCGTGGAATGTAGTCAATGCTTTCTGGACGGTGCCGTCATCAATGCCGTAGAGAGAGGGCTAACGCTAAGCAGGCAAGGGTATTGGAAACGTTGTGTCTGCCGACTACGGACAGATGGAAATGCCCCTTTACTTCTCCTTGTACAACTGCGTCAAAGGTGCCGCATCCAAGGTCATTGTAAAAGTGATGTTTTCAGCTGTAAAATCAGCATCCTTATTTTCTAATCCGTATGTGATAACACGGCAGGAAAGTCCTTCTGTAATTTCTTCATAATTTTCAATATCTGCATTGATAATTAACGTGCCATGCTCCGGAATCCGTTTCGCAAACAAATGGAAAGAGTGACGGATATCAGAAAGGTCATGGAAAAGTCCATATGGTCTTCTTCTATATTAAGTATCATTCCACAGTAGGGAAAAAAGTGAAGAAAACTATTCGTGTATTCACAAGCTTCCGTAATGAAATGCTTGGAGTGGCCGATGCGGATGTTGCCGCCGATTGCTTTAAAATACCGCCGACGGAAATTGTCGGGTCAAGGTTTGCTGCCAAAAAGATGTGGGAAGCAATCGAAGTGGTCGTTGTTTTTCCGTGTGTTCCGCAATGGCAATGGCGGAAGAATAATTTTTCATTACCTGCCCAACCATAACTGCGCGCTCCATCAGCGGAAGATTTAATTTTTTCAGCCGCCTGATATTCCGGATTGGTCTTTTTAACTGCTGCGGTATAGACAACCAAATCGATATCTTTTGTAATATTCTCTTCTTTTTGTCCATATACTACTTGTATGCCGAGAGATTCCAAATGTTTTGTGATTTTGCTTTCATGCCAGTCGGAACCGGTAATGGTAAAGCCCATGGAATGAAGCAGCTCGGCGAACCCGCTCATACTAATGCCGCCAATTCCAATAAAATGAATCTTTCCCGGATGTGTAAAAGTCGATTTCGTACATAAATGACACCCTTCCTTCTATTATTTGGAAACAAAATTATGTTTCCTCAGATTCATTATATATGACAGGGGAGAAAATACAAAAGGAAAAAGGTGAATATGCTTAAGATTTTCACACGATATTTGTGCAAAATGTACAAAATCAAAAGAATCATAAGAAAATATTTTGTGAAAAATATTCACAAAACTTAAACAATGTGGTATACTTATTTTTACAATATTAACAACAGGGGTGATAACATGATCAAAAAAGAAATGATAGCCATGTTACTTGCTGGGGGCAAGGGTCAAGACTGGGGGTCTTGACTGCAAATGTAGCAAAACCTGCTGTTGCTTTTTGGGGGAAAGTATCGAATCATTGATTTTCCGTTGAGTAATTGTATCAACTCGGAAGTCGATACCGTTGGAGTGCTGACACAGTATCAGCCGTTGAAGCTGAATACTCATATCGGCATTGGAATTCCATGGGACCTTGACCGCAATATTGGGGGCGTGTCAATCCTGCCGCCGTATGAGAAGAAGCACAAGCAGCAGTGGTACACCGGAACCGCAAATGCGATTTACCAGAACTTGAATTATATGGAGTATTACAACCCGGATTATGTATTAATTCTTGGTGGTGACCATATTTACAAGATGGATTATCAGGTAATGCTTGATTTCCATAAGGCAAATCACGCGGACATTACGATGGCGACGATACCGGTGCCGATTGAAGAGGCAAGCCGGTTTGGCGTCTGTATTACAGATGATACCCATCGTATTTTGGAATTTGAGGAAAAACCGGAGCATCCACGCAGTAATCTGGCATCTATGGGTATTTACATATTCTCATGGCCGGTGTTAAAAAAGCCCTGATTCAGTTGAAAGACCAGAAGGGCTGTGACTTTGGTAAACATATTTTTACCTTACTGCCACGAAAGGGGCGACCGCATTTTTGCCTTTGAGTACAATGGATACTGGAAGGATGTTGGTACGCTTGGTTCGTACTGGGAATCAAATATGGAATTGATTGACTTGATTCCGGTATTTAACCTGTACGAAGAGTTTTGGAAGATTTACACAAGTAACGAATGGATTCGTCCACAGTATATTGCAGGAGATGCTGTGATTGACAAAGCCATTATGGGTGACGGCTGTGAGATTTACGGAGAAGTACATAGCTCTGTGATTGGTTCGATGTTGTCATTGAGGAAGGCGCTGTAGTGCGTGATTCGATTATTATGAATTCTGCGAGAATTGGTAAAAATACCGTTCTTGACCGTGCAATTATTGCAGAGGGTTCGATAATTGGAGAAAATTGCGTGCTCGGTGCGGGCGAAGACAACATTCCAAAACAAACTAAAGCCGGATGTCTATGCCTTTTTAACTTGGTTACGGTTGGCGAAAAACCGTGATTCCGGATGGCGTTACCATCGGTAAAAACACTGCCATAGCGGGTAAGACAACCATTGAAGATTATCCGGATAACACCTTAGCAGGTGGCGAAACTTTGATAAAGGCAGGTGACATGTAATGAGAGCAATAGGATTGATTTTAGCAGGTGGGTCCAGTGCTCGCATGAAAGAACTGACAAAAAAAATCGTGCGACAGCAGCACTGCCGATTGCCGGTGGATACCGCAGCATCGATTTTGTACTTAGCAGCATGTCCAGTTCCCGGATTAACAAAGTTGGTGTCATTACGCAGTACAATTCAAAGTCGTTGACACAGCACTTGAACTCATCAAAATGGTGGGACTTTGGACGTAAAAAGGCGGTTTGTTTGTATTCACACCGACACAGACCCATGACAATAGTTATTGGTACCGCGGAACCGCAGATGCCATTGCGCAAAAACATTGATTTCTTGAAATCAAGTCATGAGCCGTATGTAATTATTGCATCCGGTGACTGTGTATACAAGATGGATATGAATAAACTTTTGAATATCACATTGAGAAAAATGCTGATGTTACCATCGTGACGAAGGACTTGGGAACGGTAGATGACCCGAGCCGGTTTGGTGTCGTATCGGTTGACATCGAAGGCAGGGTGACCGAGTTTGAAGAGAAGCCGCTTGTGACTTCGAAAACGCTGGTTTCTACCGGAATCTATGTAATCCGCCGCAGACAGTTGATTGAGATGATTGAGCGTGCAGGGGCGGAAGATGGATTCGATTTGGTAAAGGATATTTTTATCCGTTACAAAGGAATCAAGAAATTTTATGCCTATCCGTTGGACTCCTATTGGAGCAATGTAACAACGGTTGATTCCTATTTTAAGACAAATATGGATTTCTTAGACCGCAAAACAAGAGAGTATTTCTTTAATGAATACCCACAGATTTCATCAAGAATTGAGGATTTACCTCCGGCTAAATACAATGTTGGCGCAAAAGTTAAGAACAGCCTTGTGTCAAGTGGTTGTATCATCAATGGTGAGGTTGAAGATTCCGTTTTGTTTAAAAGGAAGTTTATATAGGCAACAATTGTACAATACGAAACTCGATAATTTTAAATGAAGTCTACATTGGGGATAACACTTATATTGAAAATTGCATCGTAGAGAGTCATGGAACCATTCGGGCAAATTCCAACTATGTCGGAAGTCGGATGACGTTAAAATCATTCAGGAGAGGAATGAGCGTTATGTAATGTAGCGTACAGATGAAGGGAGGATACGATGCAGATAACAGATGTTCGCGTCCGGATTGTGGACGGAATGCGAAAATGAAAGCGGTTGCTTCGATTACTTTGGATGAGGCATTTGCCATTCATGATATTAAGGTAATTGAAGGAGAGCGGGGCTTATTTGTTGCAATGCCGAACAAGAAAATGCCAAATGGTGAATACCGTGATGTTGCACATCCGATTCATGTGTGGTATGAGAGCGGTGTTAGAGGAAGTAATTCTTGGCGAATATTATAATGTGTTAAAAGCGTAAAACCAGAAAGGCAGGTTGGCTTTGGTCAGCTTGCCTTTTTGTAGTGTAAGTTTGGCAGGTATTTGCGGATGAAAGTATTTAGAGCAGGAGGTTAATTTGTGAAGAACATTTTCAAGGAACGAAAAGATACATATTGCATGTGTGTGTTTGCTTTTTGGTGATGCTGCTTGCCGGCTGTTCAAATTCGGACACAAATAATCAAGAGACAGATTTATTTGACGTGTTAAATAGAGCTGATTCGGTTAAAATTGGAAATCATATTGTTGTTTATAATTCAGAGAGTGGAAATATTTGTTATGGGGAAATGGTAAATGATAAGCCAAAAGATAATCAAAAATATTGCGCTGCCATACAAGAATGCAAATGTAAATCAAATAATTGCTAGTGACAATTGATTTATGTTGTAGTAGAAGTTAGTGAAAAAACAAAGCGGACGTAAGAATTATTTGCCGGTATGATTTGCAAATGAATTTAAAAGAAGTCAATCACACAATGTACCATAATATATATTATAAAGACGGGTACTTGTTTGGGCATGATGATGGCAATGAAGATTATGACCGTGTATTTTTTATCTCACGCCACGTTATATTGAGGCAACACATTATGTTAAGGAAGAGAATTGAAAAATCAATGGAATAAAATTTCTACGAAAAAAAAAAAGAAGGAGAAAGTCGGTTCTGTTGTTTTATATAGGCATGAAGATGATTTACGTCATGATGTGCCATATTTTTCAATAATAAAACAATTCCTTTATTTTGTGGGAGAGAAA